>Ga0209755_10007239_pt1 | contig 12061 bp, 9 predicted proteins | sample TergutCo191P1_FD_187301 | JGI IMG/M metagenome (GOLD analysis project Ga0209755, IMG submission 187301) | Cornitermes sp. P1 segment gut microbial communities from Petit-Saut dam, French Guiana - Co191P1 (SPAdes) (version 2) | ecosystem: Host-associated > Arthropoda: Insects > Digestive system >...
CACCGGAGGGGGTCGGAAGTGAAGCGAAAGGCCCCGCAGGGCCACCGGAGGGAGCCGTTTTTGAGGAACTTTTTGGGCGAGCAAAAAGTTCCCCGCCGGAGGCAGAATGCCCGGAGGGCGAGAAAGCCCGGGCCGCAGGCCCAGAGAAAACAACACCCGGAGGGTGAAGAGAAACATTCCAAAAAACGGCCCGGGCCGCAGGCCCAAAGAGAACAACGCCTGGAGGGCGAAGAGAAACATTTCAAAAAACGGCCCGGGCCGCAGGCCCAAAGAGAGCAACACCCGGAGGGCGAAGAGAAACATTTCAAAAAACGGCCCGGGCCGCAGGCCCAAAAAAAACATTCTCAGTTAAAGGAACCCCGCCCGGAGGGCGGCCCCCCCTTCTCTATTCCTCTCGGAGGGAGAAAAAAGAAAATTATGCCTCAGCAGCCAGCTGACGCAGGACATATTGCAAAATGCCCCCGTGCACATAGTAGTCCAACTCGTTGGGCGTATCTATGCGTGCCAGCACGTTGAAGGAGGTTTCCTTGCCGGAGGGGTGGCGGGCGTGGAGGAGGAGGGTAGCCTGGGGCTTCAAATTTTGGGAGAGGTTTTCCAGCGAGAAAAACTCCGTGCCGTCAAGCCCGAGGTTTTGGGTGTCCTGGCCTTGCACAAACTGCAAGGGGAGAATGCCCATGCCGACGAGGTTGGAGCGGTGGATACGCTCAAAGCTTTTGGCCACCACCATACGTATACCCAGGAGGCAAGGCCCTTTGGCCGCCCAGTCCCTGCTGGAGCCTGTGCCATATTCCGCACCGGCGAGGACAAGCAGCGGTGTTTTCTCCTCTCCATAGCGCATGGCGGCCTCATAAATGCTCATGGTTTGCCCGGAGGGCAAGTGAATGCTGACACCCCCTTCGCTGCCTGGGAGGAGCAGGTTTTTAAGGCGTATATTGGCAAAAGTACCGCGCACCATAACCTCATGGTTGCCGCGCCTTGCGCCATAGGAGTTAAAGTCCCTGGGGTGGACGCCGTTGTCCACCAAATATTGGGCTGCGGGGCTGTTTTTGGCAATGTTGCCCGCGGGGGAAATATGGTCCGTCGTCACCGAGTCACCCAGCAGCGCCAAAGCCCTGGCATTCACAATGTCCTTGAGGGGTGCGGGGGAGGGAGGAATGCCCTGGAAGAAGGGGGGCTTTCTCACATAGGTGGAGGTTTCGTCCCAAACAAAGGTGTCGCCTTTGGGCACTTTGAGGGCCTTCCAGAGTGCATTGCCCTCGAGGGCTTGGGCATAGCGTTTTTGGAAATATTCCGGTTTGACGGAGGTGGCAATGGCCTGTTGAATTTCCTCATTGCTGGGCCAAATGTCCTTGAGGAAGACGGGCCTGCCGTCGCGGCTTGTGCCGACAGCCTGCGTACTCAAATCCACGTTGACGTTGCCGTGCAAGGCGAAGGCAACCACCAGGGGGGGCGAGGCCAGGAAATTCAGTTTCACTTGTGGGTGTATACGTCCCTCAAAGTTGCGGTTGCCAGAGAGCACGGCGGCGACATTCAGGTTGCCTTTGGCAATGGCCTCCAAGAGGGGTTGGGGGAGGGGGCCCGAGTTGCCGATGCAGGTGGTGCAGCCGAAGCCCGTCACATGGAAGCCCAGGGCTTCCAAATAGGGGAGGAGGCCGGCCTGGCTCAAATAGTCAACGGCGACTTGGGAGCCGGGGGAGAGGGAGGTTTTCACCCAGGTTTGGGAGACAAGCCCCTGTTGCACAGCTTTTTTGGCCAGGAGGCCCGCGGCGAGCAGCACCGAGGGGTTGGAAGTGTTGGTACAAGACGTAATGGCAGCAATAACAACGCTCCCGTTTTGCAACTCAAAGCTTTGCTTTTCCTGTTGTACCCAAGAGGGGGAGGAAGAGGGAGAGGAGAAGGCCGCGGCAGTGGTTTTGAGTTTGGCCAGGGGGATGTTGTCCTGTGGGCGGGCGGGGCCGGCGAGGCAGGGGACGACGGTGGCCAAGTCCAACTCCAAGGTGTCGGAGAAGAGGGGCTCATGCTGGGGGCTGGCGAAGAGGCCTTGGTGTTTGCAGAAGGCTTCGACAATGGCCACATTTTCTTCGCTGCGGCCTGTGAGGCGCAAATATTCCAAGGTACGCTCGTCAACGGGGAAGAAGCCCATGGTAGCGCCATACTCGGGGGCCATGTTGGCGATGGTGGCCCTGTCCGTGAGAGGCAGGGCGTGCATGCCGGGGCCGAAAAACTCGACAAACTTGCCGACGACGCCTTTTTTGCGCAGCATTTGTGTGAGGGTGAGGACAGCGTCGGTGGCCGTGGCCCCCTCGGGCAGTTGGCCTTTGAGGCACACGCCCACCACCTCGGGAATGAGCATGCTGATGGGTTGTCCCAGCATGGCGGCTTCGGCCTCAATACCGCCCACCCCCCAGCCCAAAACCCCCAGGCCGTTAACCATGGTGGTATGCGAGTCTGTACCGACGAGGCTGTCGCAATAGAGTTGTTGGTTGGGCCCGAGGAAGGCCACTTGTGCGAGGTATTCGAGGTTGACTTGGTGGCAAATGCCGGTGTCCGGGGGGACGGCGCGGAAGTTTTGGAAGGTTTTTTGGCCCCATTTGAGGAAGGCATAGCGCTCCTGGTTTCTTTCAAACTCGAGGGCGACGTTGTCGTCGAAGGCCCGGGTGGAGCCGAAGAAGTCCACCATGACGGAGTGGTCAATGACCAAGTCCACGGGGCTGAGCGGGTTAATTTTTTGAGGGTTTTTCCCCATGGCCGACAAGGCTTCGCGCATGGCGGCCAAGTCCACAACGCAAGGCACCCCCGTAAAATCCTGCAACAGCACGCGGGCGGGGGTGAAAGAAATTTCTGTGTTGTTGTGTTGGCCGGGGGCGAAGGCCAGGAGGGCCTCCACATGCTCTCTTTTCACAATGCGTCCGTCCTCAAAGCGCAGGAGGTTTTCGAGGAGGATTTTGAGGGAGAAGGGGAGTTTATGGAGGTGTGGGGCGAGTTTGGCAAGTTGGGCGAGGCTATGGAGGGAGAAGGTTTTCTGTCCAATTTGCAATTTTTGAATAAAGGAGGCCATGGGGGGTGTTTTTCACTCGCCTTGGGGTGAAAAGCAACCGTGGGGAGAATTATTTCTAGTGTGGGGGCCTATTTTAAGCCCAGCTTAGGGGGCATTTCCCCGTGGCCTATAGGGGGTGGGGCAGCCTGGCAAGTGTGGGGGGGTGGGGGGTGGCTAGAAGCGGCGGTAGGGGGGGTGGGAGAAGAGGGAGGGTGCAGGCGTAGGTGTATGAGAAGAAAATGGGGAGGTAGGGGTAGTAGGGAGTTTCAGAGAGGGGAAGCGCTCCAAGGTTGTTTTGTCGGGGTGGCAGGGTGTTTCGTTGGGGAGTTGGACGAATTCTGCGGGCTCTGAGGAGGGTTGGAAGGCGTCGGCTTGGAGGATGTCAAAGCGGAGGTAGAGGGGCCCCAAGTGGATAATGTCTCCTGGGTGGAGGGCGACGGGGAAGAGGATGGGGGTGTTGTTGACGAAGGTGCCGTTGGTGCTGCGCAAGTCCTCGAGGAAGATTTGGTTGGCGTTTTCATAGAAGCGGCAATGGTGTCGGGAGACGGAGGGGTGGTAGAGGACGGCGGCGCAATCAGTCGTACGGCCGATAAGGAAGGGCAAGCGCTCAAAGACAAACCTCCGGCCAACATTCTTCCCCTCGAGAACAGCGAGTATCATCCTCATAAATATATCTCTCCAGAAGACCTTCCCCCTGCTTTTGGGTACAACGGCTCTCCGGCAGAACGGGGGCCAAGGAAAAACATATTCCAGGAGGCATGTAGGTTGCCAGCGTCACATATAAAAAAAGCCATAGTAAACGCCAGTGGTTAAGGGTTACACCTCGGGCAATGGAGCAGAGGGTAGGCTCCGGCGTATTTGGGGCAGGAGGTGGGGGTGGGCTGGGGGGTACCCGAGGCAGGGTAATGGGGTGGGTTTAGGGATAAAGCGAGAGGGTTTTCCAGAGGTTGTCTTGTTTTTGGAAGCAGAGGCGCTCATGGAGGCGGCCTGGGCAGGATTTCCAGAATTCGAAATAGAGAGGGGAGAGGCGGTAGCCGCTCCAATGGGGGGGGCGTGGGACGGTTTTTTGTGCGTGGAGGAATTGGGTTTGGGCGAGGCGGAGGAGGAGGGTTTGTCGGTTGGGGAGGGGTTGGCTTTGGAGGGAGGCCCAGGCGCCCTCTTGGGAGAGCCTTGGGCGGGAGGCGAAATAGGCCTCGGCCTCCGCATTGGCGACGGGGGAGAGGGGCCCCTCAATGCGTACTTGTTGGGCGAGGGAGGGCCACCAGAAGCACATGGCGGCATGGGGGTTATGGGCCAGTTGTTCGCCTTTGGAGGAGAGGGTGTTGGTGAAGAAGACGAAGCCTGTTTCGTCAAAGTCTTTGAGCAGCAGCACGCGGGCGTGGGGTTTTTGGGCATTGTCCACGGTAGCGAGGACAAAAGCGTTGTGGTTTTCGGCATCTGCGAGTTGGGCCTGGGAGAGGAGGGAGGCGAAGAGGGAGAAGGGGGAGGGGAGTGGGGAGAGGGCCATGGTGGGGGGGAGATTGTCGAAAATGGGGGGGAGAAGCAAGAGGCAATGCAAAAGCGGGTGTCCTCTTTCGCGCGTATGAGCTAGGTTATGGGTGTGCGTATTTTATTTTTATCATCAGAAGTGGCCCCCTACTCGAAGACGGGGGGGTTGGGGGACGTTTCCGGGGCGTTGCCGGCTGTTTTGGCGAAGAGGGGACACGAGGTGGTGGTGGTGACGCCGCGCTATGCGACGGTACCGACGGAGGGTTTGTCTCTGCGAGGGACGTTGTGGCTGCATTTTCCATTTGGAGCGCAGTGGGCGGAGGTTTGGGAGGTGAGGGCGGGGAATTTGCGTACACTATTTATACGCCAGCCGGCCTATTTTGACAGGGGGGGTTTTTATGCGGAGGGTGGGGTGGAATATACCGACAACCACCGGCGTTTTGCTTTTTTTTCCATGGCGGCCTTGTCCGCGGCACAAATGCTGGGGCTTTGTCCGCAGGTGATACATTTAAACGAGTGGCAGACGTGCCTTGCGGCGCTGGCGTTGAAGCGGGGCTATGAGTCCACGCCGTTGGGCCAGGCGAAGACGTTGCTGAGCATACACAATTTGGCCTACCAGGGCATATTTCCCTCGTGGGCGGTGGAGGAGTTGGGATTGCCGTGGGAGTTGTTTTCTCCGGACGGTTTTGAGTTTTGGGGGCAGTTGTCCTTTTTGAAGACGGGCCTTGTTTTTGCAGACGCTCTTTCCACAGTTTCTCGGCGCTATGCGCAGGAGATACAGACGCCCGAATATGGTTTTGGTTTGGAGGGCATATTGCAGAAGCGGGCGGGCGTATTGCGGGGCATATTGAATGGCATAGACAGCAAGCTTTGGAACCCTGCGACGGACGTGTTTTTGCCAGCCCGCTACTCTAGGGAGGACATGTCCGGCAAGGAGGTGTGCAGTGAAGCGTTGTTGGAGCGATTTGGTTTGTCCTCGGCCCCCAAGCGTCCCCCCATATTTGGCATGGTAAGCCGCATGGTAGAACAGAAGGGGATAGAGCTTATACTTGGGGCCATACCCGGGTTGGTGGAGGCGGGGGCCCGTGTAATAATAATAGGCACAGGGGAGGGGCGTTTTGAGGGGGCGTTGAGGGAGATGGCGCAGCGTTTTCCGCAGCAGGTGGGGGTATTTATAGGTTTTGACGAGACGCTGAGCCACTGTGTGGAGGCGGGGAGTGATTTTTTTATGATGCCTTCCAAGTTTGAGCCTTGTGGGCTGAACCAACTCTACTCTTTGCGTTATGGAGCGATTCCCGTAGTGAGGGCAGTGGGGGGTCTGGAGGACTCCATAATAGACGCAGGGGTGGAGGGAGGGGAGCAGACTTCCACGGGCATTAAGTTTGGTGAGTTTTCACTGGAAGCGTTTGAGGGGGCGTTGAGGAGGGCGTTGGGGCTTTTCAAAAAGCCCAAGTTGTTGCTTGGCATGCGCAAGCGGGCGATGGGGAAGGACTTCTCTTGGGAGCATGCGGCGAAGGAATATGAGGCACTTTATGAAAGCCTGCTGGGTGCGGGCGAGGACGCGACAAGCGCAGGCAGGTGAATGTGCAGCCGGGGAAGCAACTGGGAGGCTACCAACTTTGTGCACGTATTGCTGCAGGCGGGCAGGCGGAGGTTTTTTGTGCGAAGGCGACGGAGGCGGCTTTGTTTGGCAAGCCACGGCGAGGGGAGTTTGTTGTTTTGAAGCGGCTTTTGCCGGCATTTCGCCGTGATGCGAGGTATGTACGCCGTTTTTTGGAGGAAGGGCGGCTGATGTTGCGCCTCAAGCACCCGAATATAGTGGAGACGATGGGCTATTTTGAGCAGGGCAAGGACTGCATATTGGTACAGGAGTGGGTAGAGGGGCAGACATTGGAGAGGGTACAGGAGAGGAGCCGTGGGGGCAGCCGAAGTTTCCCATTGGAGGCAGGGGTATTTATAGTGAGGCAGTTGCTTTTTGCCCTTTGTTACATACACGAGTTGTCCGAGGAGGGCATATGGCGGGGCCTGGCGCACGCGGATTTGAGCCCCAGCAACCTGTTGTTGTCCAAGGAGGGGGAGGTGAAGCTTATTGACTTTGGGGTTGCGCGTTTGTTGGGTGGGGGTATTTTTCAAGAGGACGGGTTGGGCGGCACAGTTGCCTACATGAGTCCTGAAGTGATGTTAGGCCACCCTGCGGACGAGAGGGCGGACCTCTATGCGGTGGGGGTATTGTTGTGGGAGTTGTTGGCGAACCGTCGTCTTTTTGAGGGCAACTCGGAGGTAGAGCGCATGCACAAGGTGAAGAATGCGCAAGTCCCCCCTGTGACGCGCCACAACCCTGGGGTTCCTTTTTTTGCGGAGTTAATATTGCGCAAGGCTTTGGCGGTGCACCCGGAGAGGCGTTTTGAGTCAGCGAGGGTATTTTTGGAGGCTTTGGACGCGTGGGTACACCGTATGGGCCTAAGGCAGGATTCTACTTTGGTAGCGCAGTTATGGGGGGATTGAGAGAGGTTTTGGGAGGGCAGCAGGGTGGGAGGTGGTGGGGTGTTTCTGCGGGGGTGGTGGGGTGTTTTTGCGGGGGTGGTGTGCAGTTATGCTGGAGGGGGTGCAGCGGGGGCGAGGTTAGCGAAGGAGGCCCCTTTGGGGCGTACAATGCGGATGCGCTCCAAGCGAGGTCCGTCTTTGGAGTGAACCACGAGGTGGAGGTGGGCGAGGGTGAATTTGTCGCCGATTTCGGGCAAAGCGCCTGCTGTCCAGCTGAGGTAACCGCCGAGGGTTTCAAAGTCCCCCGAGGGCAACGCAACGCCGAAGTATTTGGTAAACTCTTCCGGGGACAAAGTGGCGTCCACGAGGAAGCTGCCGTCGTGTATTTTTTCAATGGACTTTTCGTCTTTTTCAAACTCGTCGCCAATGTCGCCGACAATTTCTCGGAGAATGTCCTCCAAGGTGACGATGCCGATGAAGCTTCCATATTCGTCCACGACGATGGCCATGTGGATGCGTTGTTTTTGCATATCGCGCAGCAAGTCTCCGATGGGCTTAAACCAGGGGACATAGACGGCGGGGCGAATCATTTCCTGGAGGACGATGTTCTCTGGGGTACCCACAAGAGGCAGCAAGTCCCTGACGTGGAGGATGCCGAGGATGCTTTCTTCGTCGTCGCCGAGGACAGGCATACGCGAGTGGTTTTGAGAGGAGAGGGCTCTGAGGATTTCGGGCGTAGGGGCATGCAAGTTAACGGAGACGACGTCTGTTCTTGGCACCATGACGTCTCGGCAGCGTTTGTCGGACAACTCGAAGATGGAGTGAATAAGCTCCGGAGCGACTTTGTCCACTTCGTTTTTGGCGGCTTGGGCGGCCAGGAGTTTTTCCAAGTCCTCAAGGGGGAGAGGGGGGGCTTCAAAGCTGGCGCGAAGGCCCATAGGTTGGAGGAGTGCATTGAGGGGGCCTGCAACCACGAGGACGAAAGGGGAGAGGAGGAGGCTTGTTGCGCGGATGAGGCCGGAGAGGGCCTTGGCCCAGGTTTCGGGTTTGGCCATGGCTGCTGCGCGCAAGCTGGTTTCAACGGCTGTTGCGAAGAGGGCTGTAGCCAGGGCAGCGGTGGCGCCCAGAATCCAATCCATATTTTCGAAAAGCCAGGGGGGGGTTGGGTGGTTAGGAGCAAAGAGGGTTTCCAGGTATAGGGCCGAGGTTGAGGCATGGCGCAGGGCGACGAAGGCCGCGCAGAAGCTGGCCAGGACGTTGGCGAACACCATGCCGAGGCGTATGGAGGAGGCGGTTTTTTCGCGGTTAACTTTATAAAGCCATAAGCGTTTCCCTGGCTTAGGAAAAAGTTGCAGCAACTCTTGTACACGCAAGTCCGAGATGCCATATAAGCCCGTCTCGGCGGCCCCCAACAGGCCGCGCAAGAGGATAATGAAGAAGCTGATAGAAATAAAAAGCCAACTGGGCATGTATTCCCCGTTCTAAACCAAAAAGGTGTTCTATGCGCGTTCGTGTTGTTGTTAGCCTAAAAAACGGTGTCTTGGACCCACAGGGGCAAGCTTTGAAGAAGGGGTTGCACCAGTTTGGTTTTGGTGAGGTACAGTCCGTACACGTGGGCAAAGTAGTAGAGTTGGAAATGGACCTAAGCGAGGAGGAGAGGGAGGTGGCATTGCAACGCATTCAGCAGATGTGTGAGAAGCTATTGGTGAATGAGGCTGTTGAAACCTATAGAATATGCAAGGCAGAGGTTTTCCAATGAAGGGTGTAGGCATTGCGCTTTTCCCTGGAGGGCAGCTGGACTCGGACATAGCCTTTGCGATGAAGCGATTGGGTTTGGCCACGAAGGTATTGGGGCATATGGAGAGCGACTTGGGGGGCTGTGAGGTGGTGGTGTTGCCATTTTCCATGAGTTTTGGAGGTTATTACCGTCCGGGTGCTTTGGCAGCCCAAACGCCCCTGGCCAAGGCCATAAAGGATTTTGCCCTGGAGGGGGGGCGGGTGGTAGGGATAGGGGATGGTTTTGCGGTGTTGACGGAGTTGCGACTTTTGCCGGGGGCGTTGTTGCCCAACAAGAGGGCGCAATTTCTCTCGGCGGAGGTGAGGTGCCAGGTGGTAGACCACAGCCACACTTTTTTCCAAAAGCAGGCCCCGTGTAGTTTTTTGAAGTTACACGTTGCCAGCCCCAATGCCAACTACATATTTCCCCCGGGCATAGCGCCTGAAGCTGCGCGAGTGGCGTTGCGTTTTGTGGATGAGAATGGTTTCTCGGAGAGTGGAGTGGCAGCTGTTGTCAACGCAAGGGGCAATGTTTTTGGCATGTTACCCATACCCGAGAGGAACCTGGACGGGGATGGGGGCAGGCTTTTGGCTTCCATGTTTTGCTAGGTTTGGTGGGGTATTTTTTTCAGTCCGCCGGGCGTATTGCCCTGGACGATAGCATAGAGGTGGTGTCGCCTTCCAAGGTGGCAGTGCCAAAGGAGAGAAAGTTGTGAGTCATTCGCCGCAAGTCCTCGCTGAACATGGGTTAACGCAAGAAGAATATGCCAGCATTCGGCAGCAGATAGGGCGGGAGCCCAATTTGTTGGAGTTGGGCCTCTTCTCCGTATTGTGGAGTGAGCATTGTTGCTACAAGTCCTCGCGGAAGCTATTCAAACGTTTTCCGACGCAGGCCCCCCAAGTATTGGTAGGCCCCGGGGAGAATGCGGGGGTGGTTTCCATAGGGGATGGGGATGCGGTGGCTTTCAAATTGGAGTCCCACAACCACCCCTCCTATTTGGAGCCCTTCCAAGGCTCCGCCACCGGAATAGGGGGTGTGGTGAGGGACGTATTTACGATGGGGGCGACGCCCATTGCGGGGATGAGCTCCCTGCGTTTTGGCCTGCCGGAGCACCCTCGGACGGCCTTCCTCGTGAAGGGCTGCGCTGCGGGCATGTCCTTTTATGCCAACGCCATGGGGCTTGCCTGCGTAGGGGGGGAGTTGAGTTTTGAAGCCAGCTATAACGGCAACTGCCTGGTGAATGCTTTTGTGTTGGGCCTGTTGCGTGCCGACAAAATTTTCAAAGGGACGGCCTCGGGCCATGGCAACCTCATTGTTTATGTAGGCGCCAAAACAGGGGCTGACGGCATACATGGGGCGACGATGGCTTCAGCCGAGTTTGGGGAGAAGGGGGCGGAGAACATTCCAACGGTGCAAGCAGGGGACCCACTCATAGAGAAAATGTTGATGGAGGCGTGCCTGGAGTTATTCCAAAGCGATGCGGTGGTGGGCATTCAGGACATGGGGGCAGCGGGGTTGACTTCCTCTTCCATTGAGATGGCCTCTCGTGCTGGCAGTGGCATTGAGTTGGAACTCTCCAAAGTGCCCATACGCCAAAAAGGCATGACGCCCTATGAAATTATGCTTTCCGAGAGCCAGGAACGCATGTTGTTGGTGGCGAAGAAGGAGCGTGCCGAGGAGGTGTTGGCCATTTGCCGCAAGTGGGGCCTGGAGGGAGCCATTATAGGGCACGTTACCGACACGGGGCGTGTTGTCATTTTTGAAGCGGGCACGGTTGTGGCTGATTTGCCCATAGGCCCCCTTACGACGGGAGCGCCCTTGTTGGAGCGCCCGACGCGAAGGCCCAAGCGTTTGGACGAGGAGTGGGCGGTGGAGGTGGACGCCCTCCCCACCCCTCCTGTGGACAAAACCCTCCTGGGTTTGTTGGCCTCGCCCTCCATTGCGGACAAGGCCTGGCTATATAGCCAATTTGACGCGGGCATAGGTTTGGGCACTGTGTTGGGTGCTGGCAAAGCGGACGCTTCGCTTGTGCGCGTACGGCGCACGCAGAAGGGCCTGGCCATTTCCATAGACTGCAATGCGCGGCACGTTTATGCCGACCCATTTGAGGGGACGCAGCAAGCCGTAGCCGAGTGTACCCGCAACCTGGCTTGTGTAGGGGCCACCCCGCTGGGGCTGACAGACGGCCTCAATTTTGGCAACCCTGAGAACCCTGAAATTATGTGGGAAGTTTCAGAGTCCATTTCCGGCATAGCCGAGGCATGCAAGGCCTTGGAGGTGCCCGTCATTTCCGGCAACGTCAGCCTCTATAATGAAACCGACGGCAAAGCCATTTTCCCCACCCCCATTATAGGCGTAGTAGGCCTTGTGCCCGACGTAGACAAAGCGGTGGGCCTGGGTTTTGCGAGGGAGGGGGACGTCATATTATGGTTGGGCCCCCTGGAGGGTGCGTTGGGGGCGAGTGCTTGGTTGCAGTGGGCGCACGGGAAGAGTGCCGGTGGAAAGTTGGCCCCATTGGACTGGAAGCTGGAAAAAGCCCTGCAGCAAGTATTGCTCCAAGGCGTACGTGAGGGCCTGTTGGCTTCAGCCCATGACATGGCCGAAGGCGGCTTTTTGGTGACGTTGGCCGAGTGTTGCCTTGCCGACAAAGAGCAGCCCATGGGCGTGCGTGTGCAGTTGCCTCCTCGGGGCAAGCTTTCCATGACGCAATTGCTGTTTGGCGAAGCGCCCTCCAGGGCCCTGGTGAGTTGCAAGCCCGAGGTGTTGGCGGCAGTGGAAGCCCTATGCAAAAGCCACAACTTGCCCTATTGGCGGTTAGGGGAGGTGGGAGGGCAAAAGCTCAGCATAGGGGAAGGCATATTGGAGGCGCCGCTGAGTGTGTTCAGTGAGGCTTTTCACGGTGGTTTTGAGAAGGCCCTGGGCCTATAGGTACGGGTGGGGCCCCCTATGAGGGGGGCCTCAACAACCGCATGTTTTTGGCGGGGTGTTTTTTTGCCCATTGGGGCGGGTTGTTTAGCTGACAATGTTTTTAAGGGCCATGCGGCCCAGGCCATTTTTGGAAATGTTTCTCTTCACCCTTCGGGTGTTGTTCTCTTTGGGCCTGCGGCCCGGGCCGTTTTTTGAAAGGGTTCTTTTCGCCCTCCAGGCATTGTTCTTTTCTGGGCCTGCGGCCCGGGCTTTTTTTCCCTCCGGGCATTCTGCCTCCGGCGGGGAACTTTTTGCTCGCCCAAAAAGTTCCTCAAAAACGGCTCCCTCCGGTGGCCCTGCGGGGCCTT
>Ga0209755_10007240_pt1 | contig 12059 bp, 7 predicted proteins | sample TergutCo191P1_FD_187301 | JGI IMG/M metagenome (GOLD analysis project Ga0209755, IMG submission 187301) | Cornitermes sp. P1 segment gut microbial communities from Petit-Saut dam, French Guiana - Co191P1 (SPAdes) (version 2) | ecosystem: Host-associated > Arthropoda: Insects > Digestive system >...
CATTTTTTGCAGATGCAGATTTGATTATTTGCAACGATTTTCAGTCGTTTTCGAGAGTTGATAAATTAGAGGAAATCGCTCTAAAATCAACCGCTACAAAAGTTTTGGTTGATCATCACGTTGATCCAGAAGTGGAGCAATTTGATTTGATTTTTTCAGATGTTGAAAGTTCATCAACTGCCGAATTGGTTTTTGAAATCATCACACGCCTAACGCCCGAAACGCCCTTAAACAGGGCTGTTGCCGAAGGAATCTACGTTGGAATTATGACGGATACCGGCTCGTTTAGTTATTCGAGCGGTCACAAAAAAACCTTCGAAACAGTAGCAAAACTGATTGATTCAGGCATCGACACTTGTCAGATTTACCAAGAAATTTACAGCACATTTTCGGAAGATAGGGTGCGTTTGTTGGGGCATTGTTTGGCCAACAGATTAACCGTTTTGCCAGACTTTTCAACGGCTTACATCTATCTCACCAAAGAGGATTTACGCGAGTTTCGCGAGATGCCTGGCGACACCGAAGGCATTGCAAATTATGCACTTTCCATCAAAGGCATCAAGTTTGCTGCATTCTTTACAGAACGCGAAAAACGCATTCGTATTTCGTTTCGTTCCAAAGGCGAAGTGAATTGCAACATTTTTGCCAAAACCCACTTCAATGGTGGCGGACACCACAATGCGTCCGGTGGCGATTCTTTCGACACGATGCAAGAAACTATTCAAAAATTTGAACAATTATTGCCCGAGCTAAAACTACCAACTTGAAGTACAGACGCACAAATTGTGTGTCAACGTACTTAATTAAATCACTCAAAAAAAAACACAAAAAAACTATGAAAAAAATCTTAATTACAGCGACCGCTTTGCTTATCATTGCAGGCGTTTTCACTTCTTGCGGACCAAGCGAGTTGAGAGGTTTCAGAACTACAGATTCTGGATTGCACTACAAATTTTATGTACAAACCGATAATCCGAGAGCACAACTCGACGATATCATTTTTGGCGAAATTTGGATGTATGCTGGCGATGAATTGCTATTCACAAACGCTGGAAATCCAATGCCGTTGTTCCAAGTGGGCGATCCAATCTACGATGCAGGTTTGAAAGATGCACTTTTGGTAGAGTCGCTTTTGATGGTTGGTGTTGGCGATAGCGTGAAATTTGCGTTCGATTTGGATATGCTAAGACGCCAAAGTCCGCACGTTTGGGGCGATCAAGAAGGTGATTTCATTTTCCATACCATCAAAGTTGACGGCGTTTATTCGGAAGAAGAATTTATGCTCCGCATGGAAATGGAACAAGTTCTTGGCGAGGCGATGGAAGCGGAATTGTTGGCTGAATTTATTACAAACGAGGGCATTACTGCACGACCAAACGACGATGGCGTTTACGTGATTATCACATCGCGTGGCACTGGCCCACGTGCAACGCGCGGCCGAAACATTCAAATGCATTACGTTGGGCGTTTGCTTGATGGTACTGTTTTTGACACAAGTCTTGAAGATATCGCACGCGAGCACGGCCTTTTTACGCCAATGCGTGATTGGATGCCACTCCCGTTTCAAGTTGGTGTAGGTCAAGTTATTCCAGGCATGGATAATGCAATTGTAGGTATGCAAGCGGGCACACGTGCGACCTTGATTATTCCTTCGAATATGGCTTACGGCGGACAAGCTGTTGGCGATATTCCGCCATTTTCAACGCTGGTTTTTGACATCGAAATTGTTGCTGTCAACTAAGAAAAACAAAAAGGGGATTCCCGCCTTCGCGGGAATGACGGTAAAAAGATGAGTACACACGAAGAAAGATATCAAAAAAGGCGGTTACGAAACTCGTATATCACGTCGGTCGTTACGATTACGCTTGTCCTGTTTCTACTAGGCATTCAAGGCGTAATTTTGATTCACGCACATAAACTGTCGCGGTATGTTTTGGAAAACATAATCGTTACGGCGGTGCTGGAAAACCACGCGGAAGAGGCTGATATCGTCCGTCTGCAAAGGCAATTGGAGTTTACACCGGCTGTAAAAAGTACGGAGTTTATTTCGAGAGATGAAGCCGCGCGTATATTGACGGCGGAATTGGGCGAAGATTTTGTAGCATTTATCGGACATAATCCATTGCCTGCAACCATCGAAATCCGCATGCGTGCAGCGTATGCGAACGAAGACAGTATCGCGATTTTGACGGAACAATTGCTGCGTGTGAGCGAAGTGCAAGACGTGTTTTATCAAACAAATTTGGTGCAACTCATCAACGATAATATCCGTCGCATCAGTTTGATTTTGCTCAGCATTAGTGCGATTATTTTGCTTATCGCGATAGCACTAATCAACAACACCATTCGCTTGTCGGTTTACTCGAAACGCCTGTTAATAAAGAGCATGCAGTTAGTTGGAGCCACGCAAGGCTTTATTCGAAAACCGTTCATTATGCGTGGGCTTTGGCAAGGACTTATCGGAGCATTTTTGTCGTCGGTTTTCATTGGCGTTTTGCTGTATCGCCTACAGATGCATGCGCCAGATATTGTGAGCATTAGCGAACTCAATTGGTATTTACTTCTGTTTGCTGGAATTTTTGTTGTAGCACTTATTTTCACGTGGCTTTCGTCGTATTTCGCCGTTCGCCGCTTTTTGAAAATGGGGCACGATAGAATTCACTACTAAGAGAAAATCTTAAGATACGTTGTAAAGAAGACGCACACGATCACTGAATGAAGTGAAGTGTGCGTTTTTTACTTAAAAAACACCTCAATATTCGGGTCTGATGGACGAGGTGCATTGATGGAAATAATATTTCCATCTTTGTCGAAGGCCATAAAACGCGGGATTCCTCTGACATTGTAGATTCTAGAAAACTCGGATTCAAACGCTGCTGGAATGATAAATTGTCGTCCAGGCATATCTTCTGCTTCCAAAAAGGCGTGCCATCTCCGCAAGTGACTATCGAGCGAAACGCTGATAAACTCAATGTTTGGGTTGTCTTTGTGCATTTCTGCCAATCGGCTAAAATGCGGCTTTTCCGCTCTGCACGGGCCGCACCACGTTGCCCAAAAATTGATATACACAACTTTGCCTTGTCCAATGACATCCAAAAAACGCACAGTATTTCCATCAACATCCTGCATTTCAAAATCAACAGCAGGCGCACCTTGAGCGAGCGTAACCAGCTGATTATAAATAGCGATTAACTCCGTTTGTTCGTTGGCATCGGTAGCAAGTTCGTTGTAAAGTGCATAGACTCTCGGCAAATCTGGACCACCACCCGACGACATTTCTCGTCGCATCAAATCAAACGTCAAACGGTTAATTACCGCTTGATTGGTGATGTTTCGCTGAATAAATTGCATTTGCAAAACGGTCGTATTTTCGTTGGTTGGATTGTCGGTAGTGCCGAGATGCCAACGCAGAATTTGTCCAACGATGGGCAAGTTTTGTTCATTGTTCAAATCAAACGTGTGTACAAAATTCACAAAATCTGCATCCGTATCCATTCGGTGGCCCAAATGACGCTTGACCCAAGCAAATCGGAACAAAATCGCACTTTCGTCCATCTTTAACGATATTGTATTTGCTGTTCTAAACTCGGCATCTGTCTTAGCCAACAAATCCCAAAGGGGCTGAAATCGCTCGCTAACGTGGGCTTGAAATTCCCGAAACGTGGCGAACGAACCTGCCGCTTGCAACCCAAAATCAGGATTGGTTATGGCTGTTAATGTGGCATGCAGTTGCTGATATTCGGCTTCTGCATTCTGAGCGGTGAGTGTGTTTGTAAAGAGAGCAAACACGAGCGATAAAAGCGAGGGCTTCATAGTTTTAGTTTTTTTTAATTGTTATTTTACGCAGCGGAGAGCATTTCCTCCAGTGAACATGTTCCCGCTTTTATTGGTTGGTGTTTGTGATTCTGCGGTAAGATACGGTGGAGAATTTGCAATCGCATCGCTGTTGATAGCCAACACAAACGAACGAAACGCATTGCCATTCTCCTCGCTCAATGACCAGTAAAACCCAATCATATCGCGTATAAAAAGTTCGCCACCCCAATCGTTCAAATATCTATCGCGATGTGCAGGACTATTTGTTGGATGACCTGTTCCACCCAACAAAATATCTAAATTCGCAAAGTCGTATCGGGTGGGTACGCGCCAAGGGTGCGGACAAAGTTCGTCTTGAAAACGATACACTGCACACCACGAAAACACATCGCCTTTAAAGCCTGGAAGCGAGCGACAATCGGCCCTCCAAGGCTCTTGAGGTTCGCCGCCATCAAACACCATACGTTCACCACAAACAGATGTCGTGACCGCATCCGACCACGTTTGTGAAATCGTTCCGTTGGTCAAATGCCACGTTTGGTCGGTCGCGAAACCTACTGTACCAAGACTTTCGCCCCAGCCCGGTGTTTCCAAATTGCAATGGCGAGGCACGGTTATCGCTGTTGTTGCCGTAAATCCGCCATCTTCGGTCGTGACTGTAATGACAGTCTCGCCACTTCTTGAAGTCAGCACTCGACCTGTAGAATCAACGGTTGCCACTGCAGGATTGCTGCTTTCCCAAGTTACATTTGTGTTTGTTGCTGGACATGTTGGTTGTATAGAAGCAACCAAAGGCAAACTATTTCCGACAAAAAGCGTTATTGTTTCGGCAACATTCAACTCTACGCCTATCGTATTGAGTGCAACAATTGCTGTAAATGTTGCTACAAAATTTCCGCTTTGCGTTCGTGCGGTGATATAGGCTCTGCCATCCACCAAATGCGTTGTAACCAGCCCATTTGCATCAACAGTTGCCACTGCAGGATGGCTACTTTCCCAAATCACGTCTCTATTGGTTGCGTTTTGTGGCCACACATTGACGTTCAATTGACGCGTTACATCAGGGCAAAGTATAGCACTTGTTTCGCTGATTGTTATACCGATAACTTCAATATCGGAATTGCACGATTGCAATGCGAGCAATAGAACTATTGCCGAAATTAAGAACTTTTTCATCTCTTTTCAGGATTCGAACAACTATAAATTTCTTACACAGCGAACGGCTGCTGGATTGCCTTTGCCATGCGTGGCTACAGGGTTGATAACACGCATCGCTGTTTCGTTGTTTGGATTTGGTAACGCCAAATTCAACGCACGACCAGAGGCATCATTCACTTCCGATAAGGTCCAATAAAACCCAGTTATGCCTGTATTCTGAAATTCGCCAGGTCCCATGCCCATAAGAGCCAATGGGTTCCAAGTTCCGATAGGGCGCGCGCCCCATTCAGGAACATAGCGTTCAGTTAAACGAGCATCTACAGACGGAGTGTTGCCACTATTAACACTTAACCCCTCGCCTCCAAGAGCGATATCTAAGTGAATAAAATCCTGAGCAGTTGGTACACGCCAACCGTCGGGGCAAAGAATATCGCGGAAACGCATAATTGCACACCAGGTAAAACCATCGCCAAAACCCTCAACACTTTTACGGCAATGAGTTATAAAACCGGTGGCCAGGGCACCGCCGTGCTCCGTGGCAATCCACTCCGAGTCTGCAGAAACACATTGAGCAGATACAACAACATCAGACCATACGGTATTTCCAATGGTCCAAGTTTGACTGGTCAAAAAATTTGCAGAAGTAATTGTAGTCATATTATTATCCAAGCAAAAATCAGGGACAATGCTTGGGTCAGAGGATACAGTAATTGTTCGTGTAAGCGTAACGCCCGAACCATCATTCGCTGTAGCGATAAGCGTTGCAACACCTACGCCTCGTGCACGAACAATTGCAGTCATTGTATTGTTTTGAAACGTCACCAATTCCACAACAGTTGGGTCGCTTGTCGTCCAAGTTAGTGTTCGATTGGCTGCATCCATCGGCAACGGTGTTGTAATCAATCGCAAAAAACCGCCAACTTCATCGCCCCAAAAATGCAGAACGATATTGTCTTCTCTGTTTACACCAATGCTTTCAACACGAATAAGTTCAACGGTTACAACGCACTCGTCATAAATTTCTGGATTGCGCACAGAACTGGCACGAATCGTTGCCGTTCCTTCGCTTAGCGCCGTAACAAAACCATCAACAACCGTGGCAACAGCCTCGTCGCTCGACGTCCAAACAACATCCGGAAACGATGCATGTTCAGGTTCAATCGTTGCAATCAATAGTATACTATCGTTTAGTTGGTTCGTTATCCAAATGTTTTCGTTCAACACCAATCCCGTTACCGGAAAATATTCGGGTTGAATTTCAAATGTGCATTGTGCTGTGAAATTTCCGCATTCCGTTGTTACAGTAATAATAACCGTTCCCGGAGAAATAGCAGTTACAACACCGTTCGCATCAACTGTGGCAAAAGCATCGTTACTCGATGTCCAAATCAAAGTTTGGTTTGTTGCATTCGAAGGTGTGATTGTTGCAATTAGCGTGTCAGTGTAAGGCACAGGCAAATTGGCGTGTTCTTTGCTTAGCGTAACGCCTGTAACACGGATGGTTTCATCTCTGTCGCACGAAACAAAGGTTGTTGCAACGGCCAAAATAGCGAGCGTTGCGTAGACTAAAATGTTTTTCATTGGTTGTTTTTTTTGTTTTTTTACGGATTATTAGGCATATTTGGATTAAACACCATGACCGATGGCGGAATTCTGTACACAAGCCTTTCTGGGGTTAATGTCCATGTATTCGTTCCATCGAAATGTGTATAATTTTCTTTGAGATGTTGAAAGAGCGAGTCGTTCCACAACCGACGCATATCAAACCAGCGATGTCCGGTTGCCATATATTCGAGCAGACGCTCTTGCACAATAAATACGATTAAATCGGATTGACTAACAACATCTGTTGGGATGTCTTCAAAGCCTTCTTCAAAGCGGTGTTTGCGGAAATACGTGATGATTTCTCTTGCGCGTTCTAAATTGCCTGTGCGTGCCAAAACCTCCGCAAAATTGATGTAAAACATGGGCAAATCTACACCTTCGTTGTGAGACATTTTTGCTTCACGACGATAATAGTCAAAAGCCCTGCGGTTGTAGATGTTTCTGCGAAGGTCGCCTTCCAAAAACATTGCCATAAATTCCGGTTTGATGAGTGCTCTTGGTGGTGCTCCGCCGTTTATTCCGGAAGTGAGCGGATTTACAGTAATTTGTCTCGTCAAAACATTTTCCGTATGTGCTGCATCTAACAATCCTGGATACACATTACCGTTGTGCCATGTCGCATCTTCCGTCCAAATCGGCATTTTCTCACGATAATTAAACAATCCAATCGGAATCGTTGTGCGATTTTTCAGTGTTTCCGCTTCAGTAAAGGCATACAGCGCTCTTTCGTAATTATGCACCAACATGTGCGCGCGACCCATGATGTTGTAGCCTGCAAAACGTGCGATTCGAAATCTACTCGTCGTCATATCATTCAAATACGGCACCGCTTCCTCCAATTCGGTCAAAATAAAATCCCAAATTTGTTGAACGGTCGCACGTGTAAAATTGCTTTGTCCTGTGGAAGCCTCCAACACCAACGGAACAGCAAGGTCGGTGGATGCCGTTGCAGGATTAAACGGTTTGGCAAAAAATTGTGCAAGCATCATGTAATTCCACGCACGTGCAACTCTCGCTTCGGCCTGTATTTGTCGACGTTCGGCAAGTGTTCCATCTGTAGCATCCATCACTTCACTCACCACCAAATTATAGATAAAAATTTGCCGATACATGCCGCCCCATTCGATGGGATGGTCGTCGGGGTCAAACACATTGGCTTGCCAACGAAACGCATTGCGTTGTGCGGTCGTCATGTTGTTGAATGTTTCTTCAGTTGCAATAAGTTCGTCGGTCATAAACAACCAATAGAGCGACGAAGGACTCAATATCGTATTGCCTGTTGGCGAAATTCTTGGAAACGTGAAATTGATGGTGTGCGGATGCACCAACAACGTGCTGTAATGCGAAACTGTGTTTGGAATATCAACACCTCTCGGCGGGTCGTTCAGAAAATCGGTACAACTTCCCAAAAAACCTGCGAGTAACACTATCAGAAAGCTCCGAAACGCTATGTTTTTTATTTTTTTCATAATAATGTTCGTGTTTAATTAAAGTTTACGGTTAGTCCTGCCGAAAGCGTTGGTCCAAAACGTGTCAAACGTGTTCCTGTTCGGAAGTGATAGGCTTCTGGGTCTATCCCGTCATCGTTTGCAGCCCAGAAAAATAAGTTTCCGGCTTGTAGTCTTACTCTCACGGACTGCAGCGACAATTTTTCGGTTATGTTTTTAGGAAGGGAGTAGGAGAGAGATAAGTCGCGCAAAGTGACATACGATGCACTGACGACGTTGATGTCGGCATGTGTGTAAAACGGAATATGTCTGTTTGCAGAACTTATATTTGGATTGGCAATATAGGCAGGCACGTTCGTATAGTTCTCATCACCAGGAAGCTGCCATCTGTTTTCAAAACCGCTATTGATGTTTCTGTTCAAACGTCCTGTGAAAAAATCTGTATCCATGCGTCGCATCACGTGTCCGAGATTGTACACAAACAAGACACTCAACTCAAAATTTTTGTAACTAAAACTGTTTGTCAAACCACCAAACCAAATCGGTTGCGAAGAGCCCATAAACACGGATGCATCGATGTTTCGAACATCATTAAAATCTGCCGACAAAGTGACCTTTTCTCCAGCGTGATTAAAGACTTGCGGATTTCCAAATTCGTCCAAACCTGCCCATCTGAAAGCGAAAACACTTTGCGCAGCATACCCAGGCAAAAAGCGCTGATTTAGTTTGTTTAATGCTGTGAGGTCGTGTTGCGAATGCACGTCTAACACGCGATTTCGATTGAATGTTGCTGTTAGCATTGAAGTCCAACGGAAATCTCGTGTGCTGATGTTTCGTGTGTTCACGATAAGTTCAAAACCGCTATTTCGGAGTGAACCGAGATTGCCAGGTGCTGCATTCCAACCCGTTGTTGGGTCTAATGGTATCCAACCGAGGAGGTCGGTTGTTAATCTATCGTAAATATCCAAACTTGCGTTGATTCGACCAGCGAAAATGCTTACATCTACGCCGAAATTCAGCGTTCGTGTGCGTTCCCAAACCAGTTGGTTGTTTGCTGGACTAATGATACTGGTTGCCAATCCACCCAAAGCCGCATTATACGATTGCTGAATGAGTGTGAACGACCCGCCCATTCCAGGACTTGGCGAATTTCCTCCAAGTCCGTAACTCAATCGGAGGTTGAGGCGACTAATTGTAGAAATGTTTCGCATAAACTCTTCGTGTCCGATATTCCACGCTACACCTGTCGACCAAATCGGCTTGAATTGCACACTTGGGTCGCTTCCAAAAAGGTTCGATTGGTCTACACGAACACTTGCATTGAACGAATATTTTTCGTGATAAGTATAAGCAACATTTGAGTAAAAAGACACAAAACGCGTATCCACTTCACTGGCTGCAAACATGCCAGATTCTAAAAGTCTGGACGTCGCATGGCCGCTACCGGGTTGCACCAAAATTGTACCTGGAATACCATCGGCCAACTCTCGTTCGTTGTAACGGATATACGTCATCAACTGAGGGTTGTAATTTCTTACCGTATTGGTTATCATAAACAAGCGGTCTGCTCGAACTTCTGTTCCAGCAAGTGCTGTAATTTGATGTGCGCGATTGTCAAAACTGCGGTCAAAATTCAATTGATTTCTAACGGTCCAACTGTTTTGAACAGAATTAACCGTTCGCAATACACCACCAGACTCCAACACGTGAAATCTGGGCGGGTCGGTAGAATCTTGTGTTGCAAATAGCACACGTTCAAAGCGTGACCGATACGAAGACTCGTCCCAAAAATGTTCGTGTAATCCGTTGTTGCGCATAAATTGATAGCGTCCTTCAAAGTTCAATCCGTCCATCAAACGTATCGTCAAACCCGCGTTAATTCTCGCATTGAGCGAAGAACTGTGATTGAAACCTCTGTTCAATTCGTCCAACGGCACATAATCGAGGTTTGTGCGACTTCTTTCTTGAGCGGCAAGCATTATACTTTCGTGATATCGCAAAGCAGCATGCGACAAATTGTTGCCGTTTGCATCTTGCAACATCATGTAAGGCAGCAAGTTGGTTGTGTTTGTGTGTTCTGGAAAAAGTGCGTTGTTGTCGTTTATCATCGCAAGATTTGTGGTTAAATCTAAACTCATCCAACGTGCGATATTGAAATTCTGACGAACATTTGCCGTATATCTGTTGCGGTTGTTCAAGGAAAGTCCTTGATGATGCTCGTACATAAAAGAGCCGTGAACCGCGTAATTTGCGCTACCACCAGTTACGGACAACGATTGGCGTGTTGTGAATTCGGGTTGCATGAAAAATTCTTCAACTTGCGAACGGTTGTTGTTCCTTGATAATGTGTTTAGTCGTCGGTCGCGTTCGGCCGCACTGATAAGATTGTTTTGATAATCGTACCACGGTTGTTCGTGTGGCAATATCAACGGAAAAGACGTGATTGGCAACCCGAAGTTTGTCGTCATAACTTCATTAAACGAAAAGACCAAAGGGCTGAAGATTTGGTTGGATGCTCGCATAAATTGTTCGCTCGACATCAGATTGAGATAATCAAAATCTGGTCGTCCTCTCACGTTGATTGTTCCGTTGTAAGTCACTTGTAATCTGCGGTCTGTGTCGCGCCCTTGTCGCGTCGTAATCACAATCACACCGTTTGCGGCTTGTGCACCCCAAATTGAGGCTGCAGTTGCATCTTTGAGTATTGTAAAGGTTTGAATATCGTGTTCATTCACCATCAATTCCACATTTTCGGCAGACATTGGCACACCATCCACAACAAAAAGCGGCTGACGGTTGGAATGTGCCGAATTTGTTCCACGAATCAGAAACATATCTTCGCCACCGCCATGATTGATGCTCAATCCCGTGGCCATCCCTTCCAAACTCCCAATTATACTGCCACTTTGAGCGGCCCTATCGGCCACGGTTTGCCCGGAAACAATGTTGAATGCTCCAGCGCTACGTTCTTGAGAAATCGTTTGAAAACCAGTAATTACAACACCTTCCAATTCTGCGGCTTGCAATTGCATACGTATAATAGGTCCAACATCACCCGCTCGAATTTCGATGGTTTGGTAACCCATAAACGAAATTTCCAATAGTGTTTCTTCAGAAGGTACAGTGAGTGTGAAATCACCATCCAATGAGGTGACAGTTCCTGTTGTTGTGCCTTGTATTCTTATAGTCACAAATGGCAAAGTCTCCCCAGAAACCCCACAAACTATTCGTCCAGAAATCTGCTGAGATGTAGATGTTGAGGTTACATTCGTCTGAGCTGTAACTCTCGGCAAGAACAACCCTAACAAACAAATGAGGATGATAATGTTTTTTTTCATACAAACGCATTTAGTGCTATGCAGTATATACAAACAAAACACCAAACACCCTCACAAAAAAAATTACTTGAAACTTTTTTTGCAAATTCCATTTTTTTTTTGTAACTTTGCCCCAGAAACTGCTATTAAAATAAGCAAGTTTTTAACAAAAAACATCATCAAACTATATAACATTATGGGAAATTTATTGCAAGGAAAAAAAGGAATTATTTTTGGGGCTCTAAACGACATGTCGATTGCTTGGAAAGTGGCGGAACGTGCCGTTGAGGAAGGCGCTCAAGTTACACTAACGAATACCGCATTGGCACTCCGAATGGGCGAAACACAAAAACTCGCCGATAAATTAAATACGATTGTTATTCCAGCAGACGCTACGAGTGTCGAGGATTTAGCAAAGGTTTTTGAAGAGTCGCAAAAGTTTTTTGGTGGAAAAATTGATTTCGTTTTACACTCAATTGGCATGTCGCCAAACGTGCGAAAAGGCAAGCCTTACGACGGTTTGGACTACAATATGTTGCAAAGCACATTGGATATTTCAGCGATTTCTTTTCACAAAATGATGCAAACTGCCAAAGAAATGGATGCCATCGCAGACGGCGGTTCAATCCTCGCTTTGTCTTACGTAGCCGCGCAACGCACGTTTTTCGGCTATGACGATATGGCGGAAGCAAAAGCGTTGTTGGAGTCGTTTGCT
>Ga0209755_10007241_pt1 | contig 12058 bp, 6 predicted proteins | sample TergutCo191P1_FD_187301 | JGI IMG/M metagenome (GOLD analysis project Ga0209755, IMG submission 187301) | Cornitermes sp. P1 segment gut microbial communities from Petit-Saut dam, French Guiana - Co191P1 (SPAdes) (version 2) | ecosystem: Host-associated > Arthropoda: Insects > Digestive system >...
GGGGGGGGGGGGAAGCTTAATCAACGAAACAGGAAGATCTCAGGACATATTCAAAAAAGGTCTCCAAGAGTTTTGGTACATCAACCATTGTGGCATCTCCTGAACCCCTGCCCCCTACACTATCAACTTCTTCAGCTATGATGGTTTCTAAAAACACAAAAGAGGACCACGAACCAGCAGATAACATAGATATCCAACTGGAACACTCCTATGATTAGATGTACAGCCCAAGTATGGAACTACAAAGAAAAAATTACCCATATGAACTTAGGTCAGTATAGGTCCAGTCTACTAATCCAGCACCTACCCAGTACCATGCATGTGGGAATAATGGAATTTTGATACATGCACCAATAAGTAATACTAAGCTCTTTAACTGCCTTACACTAGCACACTCCCAACAACAAAGAACAGTTGGTTGTGTGACACACTTCAGAAACTAACCCTTTCATTTTGTATGAAATTAAATTTTGTAAATTAGAAATTATGTTCATCATCATAAACAGATAAACATGACAGACACTCCAAAAGTATCTTCCCTGTATTAAAATGTATCAAACATCACATGCTAAAATCAACTTTCTTGAGGTTTAATAGCATGAAAGTGATTAAATGGAAAACAATCATATTTTAAGTTCATAATTTCAACAAAAATAATGCGGAATAGCCATGCCAATGTGAAGAGAGATTAAATAGGGAAAAAATATCTTTTGGGTTTATAACTTCGAGAAGATATAACATTTAGGCTAGCCATACTATACAATACAAAATGTTTATATACAGAAATGTCAAATAAGCAATCAACAAAACATGATTCTCTAGTAAATGTAAACCTTAACTAAGTCTCCAAACTCTTTTGCCATACCTATCATGCTAATTGTAATTATGTCAACATATTTACAATATAGCAAAATATATCTGTGGTCCAAGTGGCATACCTAACTTAGAACTGATACTTGTATGTGCAATTCAAAACAAAACTAATATATTAATGGTGGGGGTGGAAAAAAAAAAAAAAGTGTCTCTTCAGGAAATGTCATACTTCACCTTCCCTGTGAACATTTATTCTCATACTTTCTTTCCTGATGACATGAAAAATGTCAAACAGGGGTATAAAGTCTCCTGTATAAAATCACTGCAGAAATTTAACGTACTTCCTCTGGTTAGTGAACACCTATTCTCATTACTGTCATTTGTTACTGATAACATGAAACAATTTCAAATAAATTTAGAAATAACAGTATAAATGCATGACATCTGTGTGGCAAACACTAATCTCACTAGTTACCAGAAAGGTGCGTACTATGCAGGAATCAAATTATAACGTGTTCTTCCATCTGACATTACAATCATGAAATTTATCAAGCAGAGAATTATCTCTTACCTCACGCCTTGTACTCTGTCTAGGAATTGCTTCTTTTTTTCTATGGAAAGCTAGTAAGTACTGATATTATTGTTCAGTAATTTTTGATATAAAATACATGCTATATTTTCGGTTTGTATTAAGTAACTTTCTTACATGACAATTACATAGTTGTACAAAGCATAAAGTTCAATTTGCATCATATTACATTATATCCTCACTATGATATGTTCTACATTCTTATACTATAAAGGATTCATAAAATATATTCTATGACACCCTTTCTCATGGTGCTCCAAACATGGTGCACAGCGACCATAAAAGTAACATTTTCATAACAAAAATTATGTTACCAGCATGAGCACTCTTTGGCAATGTAATCAACGTAAAAATATTCCTATGAAATGTTTCAGGATTATGAAATGGATGAGAGCAAAACATGTCATACAAAGAAGTTGTTAACAGGTTAAAATTTCATGAGTAGAAATTTGGTTAGTACGCTCATTTTAAGATCACATATAACTAAATACCTGACGAACTTTGTTAGAAATAATTTCAGACAAATAAAATTAGATATCTGAACAAAAATTATTACAAGCGCTTATTCGATTATACCTGCAGCTCCTGGTGATAATGGGCCTACTAGTAAAATGTCTGGCGCTTTCTTCTATTGAACTTCTGTACCTGGATATACAATAATGTACATATCACTCTCAAAAACTCATTATATTCACTAAAAACATACCGTAATATGCCCTTCTTTAAACAGCGATAAATACGAAACTATTATCTCTCAAACATGCAACACCTTTCCAAATCCTAATGGCGTTGCAAATCAGACATCCCATAATGCAACGCACCCCACTATCCCACAAATCAAAGCAAGTATAACAAAAAAGCTTCATGTACAGGCGCTCCATTCAAATTCAATGGTTTATGATCAGCAACACGTCGTTCCATTAGCAAAACACGACGAAATAGTTAATGTGTTATCTGTGAAACGTACACAATTAGGGGCATGAAATAGGTATTAAACATTACGTTCCATGCAGTAATGACTGATTAGAAGCATATCGCTCGAACTACTTGGGCCACAATAGATGACAGCATGTAATGTGAGGTACAAGCTGACAGAGGATGGCTTCCTACTCGTTATTCCGAGGGTACGATAAGAGACTTAATTCGACTTATGTTTTATAAACCAGTTACACGCTGCAAAATATGTCATACACACACTGACAAATTCTTGTAAACACAAGGCTACATACATTGACATATGAAGGGAATATAAACAGACAGGGAATGAAATAAAAGATGAACTCCAGATGCACCTACTTTACTATAACATATCATAGTGACAGGGCAACTGAGCCATTGTAGTTAAACTTCCTTCGCAGAAACATCTTAAACTGGTGGATAATGTAGGAAATATGGAGTCATAAAATGAATTCTACAAGTATTATATTCCATTTTTACCCTGTGACACTAAACTGCATGTGGACCTTGGGTTCAAATAATCCTATTGTGATCAGTTTTTACAACAAATAAAACTAAACACACTATGGCATATCATGTTTCGAATTATTCACTCTTTTGTCCGTCTGTCAACTCAGATTTAAAAATAGAAATTAAACACAAGGTTTCAGGGACAGAATTGGTCCCGGTCTTCAGGCAGGGGAACACCTACTCAGTTCAGCATAATATTGAAAGATATTCTGAACCTCTGGGCTAATGGAACAGCTATGCCTGATGGGCCCAAATGAGATGTTTCACTTACTCTTGTTAAAGAAGATGCTAAGTCGAGAAGGTAAACAAGGTAGCCATGCATCCTATGCTTGCAGGACTGACCCGCAATTCATTGAATTGTCTCTGCAAGGCTCCATACATGAATGGTACTGATAAATTAGGCACAACAACAACTCCATAATAAAAGTATAAATTCCTGTGACCAAAATTGAATAAATTGGGACTGGAGAATATTACATAGGGACATATGTAATTCATAGGGTAGACTGGCTTTAAGACAATCATGCATGTTGGCTGAAGACCTCAGTGTCTTGCAATCTCTGAAGATACATGCCACTGCCCTGTCTTCAATATTCTGCAGCCATTGTCCCATCTCCACAAGAATGAGGAACTGGTTGCCATTTGCTGGATATTAGGCCATACTGCCTTTCTGGCAATGGAGTCAATGATGGTGCTAACATCAAAGCCACTTAATATGGAGATATGACATCTGATTGAGCTCCATGTAATGATGTTCATGCTTCTGTTCCTCAAACAGTGATGAACCTTAAAACACACTCACACAGTTGGTTGGAGAAAACAAGAAATGCACATTGAGTTTTGGTACAAAATCTCTTGGAAAGCAGTTATTTGAATGGATGGTGGATGATATTAAATTTGATAACTGGGACACTGGTTGTGATATGTGAAGTTAAAGGCAGAAACTACATGTAATGGCTGGTTTCAGCCTTATTAGTATTGGAGGTCTACAACAGAGAGTTAATTGTTTCCTTCCATAAGTTGCATTTGGTATTTTGAAAAATGTGGAAATCTTATAAATGGTAATGAAACTGAAAAAACCTGAATTTACATCCAATGTAAAGGTAATCATACCTTACAGCTGGAGTGAGGCTGTGATGGTTGTTATGATGCAACAAGCATAGCTTACCTGATAAGAGACAGTTAAATTTTATTAGAAATATCTATATGAATACTCATTTTAATAGTGACTTTTTAATTTACCTGTAACTGAATAATACCATTCTGTTATGAATGGACTTTGGGAGAATACTCTTAAAACATTAATCAGAATGTAAGGTGCTTCAAATTATTACTATAGATCTCAGCAGGATAATAATTAAATATTAATGTATTACCTTTCTATATGTTATGGTGTGCCTTATATGAAAAAAAGGTAGGTGTTAATGTCAACAGATAACATGCCTGGAAGATTATAAGAAAATAGAAACATCAAATTCCAGACATTCAATATTCCTGATCTTATGTCTATTTTCAATGTTTAGGTCATTTGAAAGAATATCAAGTCTGTGCCACTGCATGACATATTAACACATCAATTTTTGTATGGCAGATAGCAGTGTGCCCCTCATTCCATTCCCCAAGCTGGAGAACCACCATTTCCCAGCTACCTGCAAGTGCTTAATCAATATGCGTGCACTGTTACCCTCCATACTGGGAAACCATCTCCTCCATCTGTGGTGAAAGGGAACCACTTAACCTATCACCACCATCCATCCAATGAACAGGCTGTTTTTTCCACATTACTACTAAAGGCAACGCTCCTTTGTGAATGAGACAGCCTTCATGATGACCCTCAGCTTCTCAGGTCTATGTTAAGACACTATGGCTTCAGCAACTGACATATTCAACAGGCTCTCCATCCTTTCCTACCCAACACAGTTCTGCCTCTCCCAACTCCTTTCCTCTTTGTTGGTATGATCCTCAACCTAATTAAAGTGAGTGATCCCCAAGTGCAACATTAAGTCTGTCAGCCTTCTACCAAGGAAGATTTGTGTAACTACTTCCTTCTTCTTATGATGGATGACATACTGTGTAAATCATTCTCCTACTAGTGTGGTACGGTCTAAATTGGGTAGATCAGCCATTCCACTGAGACTAGATCAAGAAATACAACCTTGATAAGTCAGCCATAGTAGAACACAGCACAAACCTGAACATCACATCCAACTGAAGCACACTCTTCACCATACAACACAGATTTACTGCATCATTAGGGAAGCAACAGAAATTTACCTATATCTCAAAATAAAGAGGGAGGATGGTCTCTGCCCCATCGAGGCATACAAGCTTCTTATCCACTCCTGATGGGACCCAGACAACCTCCCCTTGAACAAACACATCGTCCTTGTTAGCAGTCCCTTTCTAGTGACTACCTTTCCTCTTCTCCCCTGATATTCTCTCCCCCCAAATTAAATCCTACCCATGTTCCACCAGCATCCAGCCTCCATTTGGAAATTCCCCAGAGCCCTTTTTCTTTAATTCCCCAAATCATGTAATGTGGGCTTACATTCTGCATCTAAAAATCTCTTTCACACCTCCTTTCCTCAATTCCCAACCACCCTCCACTGTTGTTCAATCTTCATCAGCTTCCTCTTTTCATCTCCCCAGAAACATGTCATCTTTATTATAATAACCTTTTCACATATCTTACCCTTGCTTCCTATGGGTGCTTCACCAGCTGTCATTCTTTTATCATTTCCCTTTTGATTCCTTCCAAACCAGGGAATACCAGTAACTTCTATATCCATGCTCTACTATAACCAGCCCTCCTTGCACTTTCCCGATTGCATTTCTTATTAATTTTTGCAGAGTTCCTGGTTATGCTCCCTTTCTTCCTTGCATACTTTTTTCCCTCCCCTCATAATAGAGGCAGCAGCTTCCTCTAAAATGGTGATAATTTCTACAAGACTAAGGAGCATCGCATCATCCCAGACAACTATCTTCAGGGAACATAAAGTAATTAAAAAAATACTTGGTGTTTAATGTACAGGTAGTTACAGCCTTCACTAGCATTTCTTCACAACAGTGCTCCCAAATACTTAATAATTATACTTCTTATAATACAAATGCACTTCACTGAAATGTTCTGGACTGGTTGAGGAGTGAACAGCCTGACCAATATGTACATACGTACTTAACACTTGGCAATCAATGGCATACTCTGCGTTGCCACCAACATCAATCACACTTCTGGGGAACATCTGCATATATGATGCTATTTTAGCATTCTGTACATTAAACAACTTGGAATCAGTATGTTTATCACAAATTTAAGTTGATAGGTGGAGTTAACTATATTTATTGTGTTTTTCACAAATACTTGATGTTTCATGTTCCTTTTTTGTATCTATATAACATGTCATGTATGCTTCTTACATTATTTTCATAAAAAAAAACTGTGCTTTGGTTAGCACTGTTTTGCTTAGCCCCTACATTCATTAAACTAACTACCAGGGCTAACCTGAAAACTCCTGTACACAATTACACTAGCAAGATTCCTAACTTTACTTCACCTTATCATCATACTCTTTCACTCTGCCATTTCAATTATTTACGAGTACAAGACAAGATCAAGAGCTGGGCTGCTCAGTCAATATACAACTAGGCTAGATGGCTGTATGACTGGATTCTTGACAGTGACACAAATTTGTCTTTTTACCATGTGTCCAGACCAGCTGGGTGGGTATATCCAGCCTCCTACTGTGGGGTATTGAGGTCCCTTCTCTGGAAGTAAAGTGGCCGGGGTATGATGCTAGCCATTCACTTCCGTCTAGTGCTGAAGATTAAGAAAGCAGTTATACCTCCACAAGAAAACACAGGGTCATCAGGGTTGTAGAGCTAAGCACTGGACTTTACTAAATATGATCATTACTTAACAATTCCATGTGTTCATAGAATTCTGTCTTCTTACAATTATTACAAAAGCACAACCAGCTGATCTGTGATCATTCATACACAATGAAACGAAATTTGCAGGCAATCCCTGCACAGTGTAATGACTTGGCTAAAAATAAGATGTTTGTTTTTGGGACACACACTGCCATAAAATTTGGTAATACTGTTCTCAGCAGTGTTATAGTGTTATCTGACATGGTAATAAGTGTGTTTCTAGTTGTACTCAAGACAGACAGATACACCAGGGTAGTCAAATGATCATGCAATACACACATCATGATTACTGCATCCTGACCTTAACCCTTGGTGCCTGTAATAGTCCGTCTGGTAGTGAGGCATGAAAATGTGCACAACATTCTCCTAGTTGATGTCATCCAGATGCAAACATGTTTCAAGAAATGAAGGAGTGCCTCCATAAGATATGAAGTGTAACGCCTACAGCACTTGTCAATGCAGGTCACTCACGAGTGTGCAGACACCAGCTAATGAAGATGTCACACTAGCAGCTGTGGAACAAGAGCTGTAGAGAAGCTCATACAATACTGCACAAAAATAGAACCATCCCAAAAAGGGTCCTCAGACTACTTATTGATAATCAAATGGAGCGATACCACATATTATAAAACATGTATTTCCCAACGACTGTACATGCAAGTACAAGGTGTCTGTGGTATGAACATTTGATACCTTGTGCCATTTGATAGCAATGTGTATCTTTAAAAATAACCATCCTACAAAATTTCATACTTTTCTTTCGACAGGGAATCACACTCTGCAGAGCCTGCACAAAGATTTCGTTTCACCATGCATACATGCACATTCACGGAAACATGTTACACACTGGTAACAGCATCCTATATAAGAAACTACTTGTAAAAAAACACAATATAAAGGCACCAATGCTTCTAAAACATAATGTTATCAATCACCACACTCCTCAACATGTCATGAAATTTTCATTCACAATAGCTTTTTCATCAACAAATCATACTAAAATCATGTAGGTAACATCATACATACATTTGTAGCATGTAAAGTGATTAAGGTTTTTACAGTCACTAATGTAATATAATTCAATGTAAAATGTAAGTATCCACATTGACTGACACCTCAATAATTAAAGAACATACCCCCATATACACACCTCTCCATTAGCAGAATCTAAGAATTAAGGTTTTTATTAACCTTAACATATTTCCCTTCAGTAAAAATGTATGTCCCCGTATAGTAACGAATTAGTAAGCTAGAACCACGCTTAAGTTGGTTGGTTTGTGAGAGATGTGACCAGCAGTGAATCCATGATGTGTAAACTGGCATGTGTGGTGGCATTCCTGCAATCAACCTGCAAAAAAAAGTAGAAGTGATCAAAAACACAGACTGAAATCTAACAGAAAGGGTTAATATTCTGCAGCCAGAGCAATTTTACTGTGTGAGCTTAAGAATGTGGTGCAGAATGTTATATTTACACGGTTAATTCTATGTACTAAATTAGTTATTAACTGTACAAAACACACTTGATCATCAGCAATCACACAGTCCTTTCATTGTGAGCAAGACACCACAGTGAATATATTTTGATGGAATTCATCCTGTTGTGATGTGACAAATTAGTACTAATTTATATAATGTCATCAGACACAACAAATTTGATTAAATCTAACACAGCATGCTACATGTTTCAGTCATCCTCGACAATCTTCAAGCATCAAAGAACATAATAATAAAACCCAAATGGACATGCGTTAAAAGTATTTTGCAATTTGTGAGATCTCATTTCTGAGGATGGTCAAGGATGACTAAAACGTGTAGCATGTCATGTTACAATGAATGAATTTATTGTGTCTCGATTTTAAGCTTTCGCCGTGTTCTTTATGTAGTATGTTTTCTTTTGGGTATTTCCCCGGTGTCTGAGGTTTAAAAGCCGACATTTCGGAACCCTCTATAGGTTCCATCTTCCTAGGAAGGTGAAGGAAGAATTCTTCCTTCACTTGCCTAGGAAGATGGAACTGATAAAGGGTTCTGAAACGTTGGCTTTTAAACCTCAGACGCTGGGGAAATACCCAAAAGAAAACATACTGAATTTATTGTGTTTGACTGCAATATATAAATTACTATTAATAGTGAATATACTAACTGGAGAAGTTAAATTGGTAAAAAGCAGCTTAAGGTTAATTGTAGACACATTCTATGCATTAAGCCTTTGGTGCCACAACACCTGGTGGGAGCCACAGAAAACCAGAATTTCAGTAAGGTGTGCATAAAAAAGGCTATTAAATGCCTTCACCTTTAACTGATGTTTGGCATTTTGATCATCCCACTGCATGATGGGTATACTTGACATATGATGTCAGAGGGTTAAGCATGGGTTGATTAGCTCAGGAGAGGGTCAGGTGGTGGACTCTTGTGAACATGGTAATGAACCTATGGGTTCTATTAATTGCAGTAAATTTCTTGACCAGCTAAGGTACTATTAGCTTCTCAAGAAGGACTCTATTTTACATACTGAAATAATCTACTATCCAATACATTCTGTTAAAGATAAAAACTGCATATAAATATAATGTAACTTGCTTCCACTACAACAAGTTTATTGGATGTACAGAGTGAAGAAAACCTAAACAGCAACACATTACACATTATTAATGCACAACCAGCAGACAACTGTAATTTTCTTTTGTGTACAATGGCTGTTTTAACACACAAACATTAATTATGTATAATACTGAATATGTTTCATACACTTATAAAAAAGAACATGAAAACATTAATGAGTGTTATTAGGAAATAGCATATGGAAATGTTAATGAATAATACTAAGCACACGTTTTAAAATTCTGAGAAAGCAGATGTAAGCACTACACTACAGAGCACTTATTCAAAGTAATATCATGTTATACACTGCTATGGTTCTATCTGCCTAGAAAAGGATCAGTTCTGTGGTGTGGTGATATTTTGTCTCACCCCATCACTTATATCCAATACATGCTTCCGACACTCAAGCACAGGAAAAAATTTGACTATTATATGGGCTTCGCTGAGACAGGAACAAAAATTAGACCTGTGACAGATCCTTCCCCACCATCCCTCAAATAAAATAAATCACTGATGCAACTGTGGTAAACTAATATGAGTATTAAATAATACTTAGAATTCAATTCAAGCATCACCAGCAAGGGTAAGACGCACAGTGGAAACTTCATTCACATTGGGCTAAGATGAAAAATTCTACACCAACTGTGTCCATTTGGTTTAGTAAACAAAAAGAACAATGTAAAGCAAAATTCCTTTAATCTGATGTACAATAATCAGAAACCTTAAGAATCCAGCACTTTAGGAGTGTAGCCCTAAGACAGGAAGTTCTTATTTCTACCAGAAAAAAAGCTTCACCAATGAAATATGCAGATCTTTGGGACATGTGAAACAAGACAGGCAATGTACATATAAATGTAACATTTAGGTATGTTCATGTATTCATCATTGCCATGGAAGAGCAATAAGTATTACACATTCTGAGTGTCTGTCTGTAGCACACAAAGAGCGTGTGCTATATTATATTGTCATCTGTAGCTTCTCTAGCTCTACATTACTTTCTGACATTATCCCATAAACAGCGTGATGTGTGGAAAAAAGTTACTGAACATAAAATGTGTGTCTTGATTTTCTCTACAACTTTCGTCTAACATAGGTCTTACTCTAAGACCTCAACAACATATCATAAATGTACATAGGTCTTCATGCAAAGTACCCGATATTACCGTCAGATTTAATTAAACTTGAATTTACTGGACAGATTTGCAAATGGAACACTCCTCTCATTGGTTGCAGAGCCAAAATATAGGTGAGGTAATAAAAAAAAAGCATCTTTAAGAATACGTCAGTACAGACACCATCTGATAAATTGGAATATTAGAGAATCTGGCACCTGTCCAGTGCTATGCAACTTGGATTAATGGAATTTTGCTGTAAAACAGATAGACTGTCTACTGTACATCCTTGAATTATGACAGAAAAGACAAACACATCAAACTGGTTCACCAGAAACAAACTTACCCTGAATTATTAACAGCCATACAGTTTGATACCACTTGGAATGGATACGTAATGGTACCAGCAATGAACTGAAACAAAGACCCATAACATGACCACATATTAAACAGTTCTAGATATAGAAAAGTATCTTTCTAGTACTGGTGTTTAGAGCAGATTTCAAACAATAGCCATCAATACAGTATTAATGAAATGTTCATCAATTAAAATCCACATTTTTTACATGATGTTCCATGTTACATACATATTAAAGCACACAAACACGGAAAGTTGTTTTCAGTGCATAAAATGTTGAATGTGATTCAATTCATCCTCATTATCTCCTCAACACAAACTTGTATGCATATGATCACTGTACAGCCAACCTTCTGCAACTGTACAGCACTGCTGGAAGATCAAAGCTGTAAGTTCCACTAATGAACATGTTTCTATGTGTATAGTTTGTCCTTCATAATACACACACAAAAAAATCACACAAATTAATGTCCTAACTATGGGGTAGCCAGATCTGTGTGCGTGCACACACACACAATTACGGTATTCTGGAAAACGGTAAGATATCATAGAGGGACCAAATACTGCATGCAGAAAATAAAGAACACAACATTAACTCTGCGTGTGTGTGTGTGTAAATGAGAGAGAAAGAGAGAGTGGGGCCTTACATAAGCAGTCTCTGAGTTGCAGTAAACACCTCATTTCTGGGAGGGGGAAAGCAAATTTTGCTTTCTGACATTCAGGCTCCTATTTTCTGATATCTTACAAAACTGCTTACTACAACTATGTTGCTAGCCACACAGTCCACTACTCATGACCGTATTAATTTTCACCAACTACTGCATTTGCTGGCATAGTTTTAAATTTGTTCCTAATAACACATAATTTCAAAATTAAAAATAAACAGGTAAACATTTCACTTGCCAACCTGTATCCCCATCCCAGAAGAATGAAAAACTTCAAGATTTGAAATAATCTGGCACTGGGGATAATCTTGCATCAGAGATGTTGGAACTCTCTGACACTTGCACACTTGCCACCTAACACTAGGCGGACAACATAGTGGGGAGGCAGTCGTCCTCCTCCTACCGACAATCCCACCTTCTGTTAGTAGTGTGCAGAATCAGCATTGTAACAAACAGTGAAAGTTTATGACTTTTTGACTACCTGGTAAAAACATGTACTTACAGCCATAGATGCTGCAGTGAATTT
>Ga0209755_10007242_pt1 | contig 12057 bp, 18 predicted proteins | sample TergutCo191P1_FD_187301 | JGI IMG/M metagenome (GOLD analysis project Ga0209755, IMG submission 187301) | Cornitermes sp. P1 segment gut microbial communities from Petit-Saut dam, French Guiana - Co191P1 (SPAdes) (version 2) | ecosystem: Host-associated > Arthropoda: Insects > Digestive system...
TTTGTATTTGTGTCTGTTGTAGCTTAATTCGCTGTTCCATGTTTTTAATCCATTTTCTTTCATGATTTTAATTTTGGTAGCGGAAACTGTATTACCATTAACGCCCTTCCGCCATAAGTCAAATACAATTCTAAGCCAATCGGTTAACGCTAAATCGCCGCCTGTTGCCGCGAGCCCTGCATTTATAGTTGCACGTTCAATTTGTAAATTCATTGTTTTTAATGTTTCTGATATATTATTAATACTTGTTTGTATTGCCATAACAGAAGACTTAACGCAGTCATTACAGATTTCATCGACTATAGGCGGTTTATCATCTCTGTCGTCTTTACGGCGTTTGTTTTGTCTTCTTTCATTTTCAGGCACTGTTTTCTTTTTGAAATGAAGCCAATTATTAAACAGATTGGGATTTGATTTACTTACAGTTATTATTATTGTTCCTGCTATAACAATTACAAGTATTACAAGAAACCAAATTAATAAACTTGGATAATCTGATAATAATACAAGCGCATCTGCTTTTTCCTTTACGTTAATTTCCATTTATCCCCTCATTTAAAAACACGTTTGAGTTCATCGGCGAACTGCCTTAACAGATCGCGCTCTATTCCGCTCTCAGTTTTAGACTCTAGTTCTCTGCAAACATCAAGCACTTTTCTTAAAAACGGAGCTATAGAATCTTTAAGCCTTATTTCATTGTCAGGTGTAGGCACAGTTGAATACAGGTCTTTCATATGGCTGTATTCATTAAACAGACTTTTTGCTTCATTTACCAAAACTTGAAACATACTCATTTCTATATAAATTTAACAAACATTTTAAATTAAACAATATTTACAATCTACCAAGTTTTTCAGACCCATGAGGAGCATTAAGCTTTAAAGCAAATTCATCATATTCCTTTTGGTATCCGGGGACTTTTTTTCTAAGTTCCATATCAGGCGACATTTTAGCTTGATTAAGATAATACAAAGCGTGTTGTAATTCCTGCCTTGCCATTTCCAGCATTGTAGAGTCATTAGACTTTAAATAGGCTTCGTATTTCTCTTTGGCAGACATAAGCTCATCTGCTATATTATCTTTCCAGCCCGTATAACCCATGTGCGCCATTTCCATTTTTTTATGGCAATAAGCTGAGTAAATAGCAGATACACCGACCCGCAAATTCGTTATATCTTGTGGCATTAGATTATCAGGCAAATTTGACATTACTTCGTCAAATTCTTTACCAAAACGCTCTACTTCCTTTTCTATTTTTTCAAAAGTCATTTTCATTTTAATATCCTGCCTTTTTCTCTTTTTTCTTCATTTTTTCATGCAAACAATCATCGACATTGTGCATATCAATAGGATTCCAACCAGCCTCATTGAATCTCTTTATATACCTGCCTGTCTTTTCATAATCCTTTAAAAGACATTTAACAATATCTTTAATAGTGTAATTCTCAAATCCTGTTAAATCAAAAAACTGTTTATTGATTCCAATTAAAGAATCAATATTTTCTTTTAAAAATTTATCCCACTGAGTAAAATGGTCTTTGAAACTTCTTGGTTCATACGGCATTGACCCGTAGTTACCGGATACTGTTACTCTATACTTATCAAACAGTTCATTTTCAAGACAAAGTTTCCAGTTAAATAAATGCCTTGAAAAATAACGGTATTTTCTTTTAAATCCGTTAAAACCCCATGACTGGCAGAGAATCATTGCGTCATTATATGACCTAATTAACTGACATAATAATTTACATATTGAATTATATAATTCCTGCATAACATCTCCTAAAATATATTAAAAATATTAAAATACAATATTTGAGTTGTTGCATAATTTACAACAAGTCAACTATTGCATTTTTTGTAACAGTTCAATAATTTCCTTTAATAACGCTTCCTGTTTTATACCCTGCTCGTTTCTAATTTTATTAGTTTTCAATATTTCGATATTGACTTCTAAGTTTAGGATTGTCGCAAGAAGCGTTAAAAAAGGAATATCCATTACGGTCTTATTGGATAAATCCCTTCAAAAGCCGTAAAAACAGGTAAACCATCGATTCCATTTTCAGTGTAGACACCCCTGAGCCGCTCACCGAAACGCATTACTCTTTCCGAAAGTATCGCCCTGCCTCTCCAGTCTGCTAATTGATACTGCTGAGTGCCATTAACGATAAATACTTCTTCCTTACCTGTTAATGTTGGGAAAGCCTGATTTAATCGTAACGTGTACCAAAAACCGTCGATCAAAGTTTCCGGCGCAATATTAATATTAAAAACAGTGCCTGTTGTAGTGAGGCTCTGCACCTGTAAAAATTGTCTGCATTTGCAATTCATATTTTCTCCTATAAAAAATGACGGAATAAGATAAACCTATTCCGTCAAGTAACACAACTCAATCTCCTATGGAGACGGAATAACTAAATTGAACTATTAAGAATTACTTAATAGTTAGCAACCATAAGCCGGAAATCCGCAGCCCTTATTTTCATAACCATAAGGTACATAAGGATTCGGCGCGGGATACGAAGGTATCGCTCTAGGCGGTTGTAAATTGGTGAGAATTGTTGCCGTTATTCTCTGCTCTGAAAGCGCGGTTTCAAGACCGCTAATCTTATCCCTGAGATTCTGCATCTCGATTCCTGTCATTTTGTCGAGAATTTTTCCGGTGTTGCAATTCTGACTTTCAATTATCGCAAGTGTGTTTTTCTCGCTTGTATAACGGTTTTCGAGTACGTCTTTCTGTAAACCAAAAGCGTAACCGCCGCCGTATTCGCCACAACCATTTCTGCCGTCGTTACAACCGCGACCAAAACCGCCAAATCCGCAGCCGCCGAATAATGCCAAAATTAAAATGAGACCTAAAATCCCACCACCAAAGCCGCAGCCATCGCCGCCCCAACCGCCGCCGCCACTAACCATGACAGGTGTTGATCCGCCTTCTTGTATCATAAGATACTCCTTAAAAATAAATTTATATAAACCCTAAGGTTATATACCTAACATCGAGCGCATTTGATTCAAATCCACTCCCTGCTCCCTTGCCATGTTATTAGCAATCTGCATAATCTCTTGATCGTTCTTACCCTGTGTCATTTGTAGTACTCTTGCTATCATGGGGTTTGATTGTGCCTGAGATTGTAAGAATTGCATTGGATTACCCGCGCCTCGAATCATGCCAATTAACTGCATTATGTTATTCATTTACAACCGCCTTGTTTTGCATATCAGAAATAATCTTTTCTAACTGAGCGATCCTCTCTTCATTGGAAATAGGCGTAGGTGGATTATCAAGTGAATATGCAAGTATTTCAGCCGCTCCCATTGCGCCGATTCTTTTCTTGTAAATTTTGTTGTTAGGTTCATCAATAAAAATATAGGTACTCATAGGATTGTCTATGCGGAATGATCTGACTTCATCAAAACTTGTAACATTAGTACAAATTGGATTCATCTGCTGCATGGGCGGATAATTGGGATTAAAGGCGCGGGAAATATCAGCAGCTTTCTGTTGATAATCGTAAGGGTAATTTGGATAATACATATAAACTCCTTGAATTGTGTTACCAGCAATATAGGAGAGAAAAATAAATATGTATTATCTTGATTTATGTTTTTATTATGCTGTTTTTATTACTATCTTGCGTATTCAGTAAATAAACGCCAATTTTATTCATTCCTGAATTCTTAATTTTAGCGCAGTATTGATAACTTATATCATTCTTTTTATTCCAGCTTTCAAGATTCATACAAGCGGATTCTATATCTAGCCCGTCTATTTCTGTTTTTCTGATTATTTCTTTTTCAAGTAAGGTTAAGTTAACATTATCAAATAAGTATTCTATAAAGCCTCTGTCATGGTCTTTTAAGGCTTTATGCGCCAAAGCAACATTGGGCGTTCTTTTCATTAAACAAGTTTAAAACAATTTATTTAAAAAACAATATTTATATTAATCATCATTGTCTTTTAAATTAAAATGTTTCATACAGACTTGTTTTATAGCTTCTTCGGGAACGTGTTTTTTCTTATCTACTTCTAAATTAGTGCCCACAACTTGTTTTATCACATCATCCCAACAATAAACTTGATCACCTATTACAACGCAGTCTTTTAATATAGGCATATACCCTCCGATGTCTTAATGATAACAAGGGAGGTTTATTAAACAATATTTGCCTAAAAAGTACGGAAAACTGCTATAAAGTCGCTAAATTCAATCTTGACATCAAATTATTAGCTAATTATAATAAAAAATATACAAGCTAAAAGTACATTTGGAGGTAGCAGAATATGAACATTCCCGCAAAATTCACAAAGAGAGTACAAGAAAACCTTAAAAAGTATCAAGACATAATTTCAAGCATAAAGAAAAATGATTCTAACGAAGCAGATACGGTAAGGGTAGTAGCTGGTGTATTGGAAAGTATTCTTGGATACAATCGGTTTACCGAAGTAACATCTGAATATGCCATTGGAGGCAATTACTGCGATTTAGCAATTATTGATGATCGCAAGAAAATAAAATTTCTTATAGAGGTGAAAGCCATATCTACTCTGTTAAAAGAGAATCATGTAAAACAAGCTGTTGACTATGGCGCAAATGCTGGTGTTAATTGGGTTATTTTGACAAACTCGGAAAAATGGATGGTTTATCGCCTAAAATTCGGAAAACCTATAGATAAAGAACTTGTTTATGAATTCAATATTTTAACAATGTCACATAAATCTAACAAAGATATAGAATTATTACACGCTATTAGTAAAGAGGGTGATGAAAAAAGCGTTATAGATGATTTTTATTCAACAATACAGGCTAAAAGTAAATACATAATTGGAAACTTGCTTAATAGCGAAGAAATATATACGCAAATTCGTAAAAATCTAAAAATATTATTTGAAAATATAAAAATAACAGATGAAGAAATCGGTGAGATTATTACTAATGAAATATTGAAACGTGAAATAGTTGATTCCGATGAATCTAAAAAAGCTAAGCGTGATATAGACAAAGTTTTTAAAAAATATAATATTGAAAAAACAGAAAAATTAGAACTTGCCAGAAAAACCGCGTTAAAAAAGAAAAAGGCTGCTGAAAAAAAGGCGTTAAAATTACAAGCAAAAGAGGAACAGAAAGAGACACCATTGGAGAGTACACAAGAAATAAAATAATTGATTAATATAATGATTATATCTGGAGAAATAGGAGACTAAACAATGAAACGCTCTATTATAACATCAGGAGGATACGACTATGGAAAATAGCGAGCTACAAAGAATTGATTATCAATGGTTTCTTGAAAATATGCCATCTATTTATAATGAGCATGGTAAGAAAATAGCTGTAATTAAGAATAAAATTATACTGGGTACTTTTATTATTCAAAAAATTTATGAAAACAAATCTAAAATGGAAGCTATTTCAAGTGGCTATATGTATCAGGGGATATTTTGAAAGAATTTACTATTGTGTATGACAAAATTACTAATGAAATTGCAACTGATATTTTAATAGAATCGGCATTAAACCCAATAGAGCGTATAAAGGCAAAAGCTATATGGGACACAGGCTCAGTCGCTACCATGATAACACCAAATATGGCAAAACGATTAAACCTAGAATGTGTATCGTATACAACTATAAACAGTATAACAGACTTAAATATACCAACAAAAATATACATGGTTTATTTATATTTACCTAATAATCTAAAAATAGATACATTTGTAAATGAAGCAAAACCAATTGATTGTGATATTTTAATTGGTATGGATATAATTTCAAGAGGCAGATTTTTTATTGATAATAAAAATGGAAAAACTAAGTTTGCTTTTAAACTTAGAACATAGGAGGCGCAAAATGAGGAATATACTATTAGTATTAAGTATAGTTTTATTGCTTTCAGGCTGCGGTCAAAAATACTACTCTGTTTCAATTACTAACGATTCGTCAAAAATAGTATCTTATACTTATAGCGGATATTCAGAAACCCTTGATGTCTCATCTTCAAAAATATATGAAGTAGAAGCGTACACTCAGGCACCTAGAAATATAGTAGATCAAAATGGAATTGCAAGTATTAAATTGAACACAAACGGAATGACAGGTAATTATAATTTTATAAACGCTGAAAGTTATTACCTCATTGTAACAAACGAGTTTCCATTTGAAGTTACTATCAGCTCAGGTAATTTTATAGACAATGACGGCTCAATGTATTTATCAATAAATACTGGTATTACAAATACAGATGCGAAAATCTATACAAAAAATCCTCAATTTGTATCTACATTAAGTTATCCTGTTGTTTTTGACCGGAGTATATCGGGTGATACGATGAATGTTGTTATAAAATAATTAACTAAGTTTTATTAACTTAATAAACCCATTGCCACCATTAGCGTTGCTACCACCACCCACATTATTTGTTATATTTCCATTAACTACAATACTACCAGCCAAACCATTTCTGCCATTTCCATTGCCTTGTCGGCTTTGTCCGCCCCCGCCACCATCGCCGCCAATAGACACAAAGCCACCTATACCACCATTGCCATTATTAACACCCGAAGCATTTTCTCCATTATTGCCATTTTCTACTCCGCCGCTACTAGAACCACCGTTACCACCGTTACCACTAGTAGGAACATCGCCATTTCCGCCTCTTCCTCCATTGCCAGAGTATCCGCCGCCTCCGCCACCTCCACCGCTTTTTCTATTAACAGCCGATGTATTAACACCACCACCACCACCGCCGCCGCCGCAGGCTATTAATATTATATTAAGTGATTTTATTATTGCGGTAGAACCAGCTCCGCCACCGCCGCCGCCGCCGCCGCCTACACCACTTGGAGGAGAACTGTAATTACCATTAGTACCATTAGCTCCACCAGATCCAGAATTAAGCGATACAAGACTGTTATTATAACTATTATAAAACCTGTATTTTATATAACCACCTTGCGCACCTTGACCTCCATCAGCAGCTCCAACCCAATTATTTAATCCATTATCAATTGGCATTGTATTGCCACCCCTTCCGCCGCCGCCACCTGCCATTTCAACTTCATACCAACCAATAGTTAATGTTAACTCTTGTGATTGAAAACCAATAAGATTAGCAATAAGTGTGCCACTTCCACTAGGAGGCACTATTTCAAAACCTACAACTTTAAGATTGTAAATATACACCTCATTATTAAATACGGCTCTGTTATTTGCTTGTAAAGAAAAACCTGTTGTACCTTCTAAAAAATCCTCACTTTGTATGCTACCCATTGGGCTGTGTAGTCTTATGTTTCTAGAAAACAGTTCATCTATAATTGCTGTTTTGGCAATTAAAGTATTTACAAAAGCATTGCCAAACAATCCGTCAATTAACCCCTCTGTAAGATCATTAACACCGTCAAGATATTTCCATCTATTCTCTTCTATTGATAATTTTTCCCATTCTTTACCCTTCCATTGATACATTCTATTATGTTCCCATATTCCTTCCGTGTCACCCGAGTACATTATATAATCATCAGGATTCATTACATTTCCGTTGACTATTCCAGTGTTATCATGATCTGGAATATTAGTTATACCTCTATATTTTGGTGTATATCTAGGAATTATATCAGGTACTCTTTCTTGTACCACATTATTCGCTACATTAGAAATCTCTCTTGAATCAGGTATCCTGTTTTCTTGTACTAATTGTCTGTCACCTACATCATTATAGATTCTAGGAGCTGAACTAATAATGCTTGATCTTCTTTCAGGGACTTTATCTAACGTGGTTGTGTTGTAAATTTCATCTGAATACTCGACTAATTTTAGATCGTATCCTACTTCATTTTCACTCAGATCGGATACTATATATCTTTTAGCTTCCCAAACTTTAGAAGAAAATCCCTCGCCGTGCATAGCGCTTAAAATATTTCCAAATATAGGAGCGTCAACTGATTTTAAAGGAATAGGGACTGTAAACATTAATCTATCCGTGTATTCGCCTACACTCTTGATCTGTTTTGTTACTACATGATTCCTGTCAGTATCAACCACATAGTATTCAACCCAATAGTCTCTGTCAGAGGCGATATCAAAGTATTCCATTAATTTTAGTCCTACTATATAATCGCCGTCTTTTATTAGTTCGGTAATCTCACCCGATCCCACTCCTATCTTGTGTCTCTCATGCTGGACTTTAATAAGCGATCCGGGTTTAAAGTATCTGCCCTCTTTTCCTACTTGTACACTCACTTCCCCGGGTCTATGAATTTCTTTAGCCATTATCCTTCTCGCGTGCCACATCGCCTGATTATAAGAAGTAGTAAAGTCTAACTTCATAGGTGAGTAAGTAGCCTCGCCCGGATGTTCTTCTGACCACTGAATTTTATTGGGTCTTAGGATTCTTTGAGTAGTTTGATTCCAATTAGAATCTTGATCTATAAATTCTACCGTATACCCTTCGGCTTTTCTTTCAAGTGATCTTTGATCAACCATAGAAATCATTCTTTGAGGATTAAGTAAAGCAATTGGGGTAGTTTGAGGATAATCATAATAGACCTCTAACTTGCCAAATTCATTAATATAGAGTCCGCCGTCACAAGTAGCCAATATCTGTTTAATTACATCTATCTTTCTTGTGCCTGATGTTAATACTCCGTTACATTCTAACTCTAAGTTATGTATAACGCCTTCGATATTTACTTTTTGATTCTTGCAGAATTCATAGAGCTTTCCAAACGAATTAAGATCAAGCTCTGAATCTTTATGTCTTGATAAGGGGTGAATTAATCCTGTTGTAAGTTCTAAAAGCACTGAGGCAGGATTATTAGTTTTAACTTTATCTGTCCATGTTCCGTCCCACTTCCAGCCGTCTATCGGATCAATAGAGCCGTTAGCTGTTCTTCCTGTCATAGAGGCTATGATATTAAATTGATCTAACTTTTCTTGGGTGTTTAAATTAACTTTGATCTTAATTCCCATTCTACAAAATTTATCTTTTAACCTGTCGTTTAAATTCTTAGCTTGAACTAATAATGAAGATGACGAAGTGTTAGGGTTATACTGCTTAGTTCTTATAGCTGAGATATAGGCGCGATCTCTATAACCTCCTGTGTGCATTCTTGTATTTCTTGTAGCTCTTATATAAACTACTCTGCCGTCTTTAGAATAAACGCTGGAAGGAAAATCAATCTCAGCTAAAAGTCTTAATTGTTGAACTTTATTTCTTGTTATAACTCTATTGTTCCAATTAGGGATACTGTTCCAGCTAGTTTGATCTAAAGACCATTGAAGGGTAATACTTACACTCGCATTCGTTGCTACTCCGTTTTCAGAGTCCCAGCCATGAAGCCCGTCAAACATGATTTCGATTTCAGCCCTCATTGGAAACTTAGCTGTTTCTCTTATAACCGATTCAGCTCCCAGATCATCGACAAATATATCATTAATTACTTCTGCATTGTCTTTTTTTAATCTTCCTATTTCTACTGACGATCCAAGAGAATCTGACCACTTCTCATTAAATATTGATTCAGTAAATTCATCGCTCTGCACTATCTCTATAAAATTATCAGGATTATAAAATGGAGGATTCTCACCTCCGGGATTCTGAAAAATAAATTTTCCTTTTTGTGCGCGATCTCCTGTTAGAGTAACAAGATCAATAGTACCGTTTCTTACTTTCTCAAAACAAAGTCCGGTTTGACCGCACAAGAAAGCCCCGTACCAATAAAGATCAACCCCGTCATCACCCGATGGTCTTAAATAAGGCTCGGATAAAAAGTAAGGCGCGAACAGGTGTCTTCCTAGGATTATTGGAGTACCCTTGCCCTCGGCTCTTTCGTTCTTAGCATCCCCTAACTGCGGGATTGAACTTACTTCATTTTTCTGATTAGTTTTTCCTATTCTATTAAGAGCTTCTTCATATTCTTTCTGTGCTTTTTTAATTTGTTCCGCAGCGTAAATACCGACGCCGATAGTAACACCCAAAGATATAACTCCTACTACTATTCCGGTAATAGCTAAAGCGGATAATCCTGCGGGATGATCTTGCAGAATTAATACGTCGTTTTCTTTTACTTCATATTCACTATCAACTTTAGGATTGATGAATTCTATATATTCCCAATCAAGATCAAGATGATCTTTTAACTTCCCGTTAAAATTAAATATTTCCCTGTTTGAATTTAAACCTCTGTATAAATTAACTACGCCCATTTATAATATCCTTTTATATTATATAAATTTATATCTTCTACTATTACACCTTCGTTATGAGTACAATGAATCATTCTATCCTTATCTATCGAGTATCCTAAATGAAGCCTTCCGTCTTTTATTATTTCTAAAACACAATTAACTCTAAATTCTTCTATCTGTCTCAAACCGATGTAATTAGCTAACTTTACAAGGGAAGGATCGAAACCCTTACAAACAGGGTCTTTTATTGGAGTGCCGTTTCTTTGAGCTATCAACCAGATTAAACCAAAACAATCCAATCCTGATTCATCTCTGCCGCGGATTTTATAAGGTATGCCTATAAGATCAGAATACATATTTACCCTGTTAACGCTTCCTGATCAAATGTCCACACATTAACTTGCATGTTCATTCTGTCGTCTGCTCCCAATTCCCAAGTAATCTTTTCTCCATCCCATGATATTTTTCCATGAGTTTGAGTTATCTGGCTTAAAGGAGCTATATCACCCTGTTCATTTATTAAAGCAACCACATCTATAGAAGCTCTGTCATCAAGTTCATCAAACCACTTTAAAAGTTCTTCATTTCCATGCTGTTGATCTATGTCTATTTCTAATGTTCCGCCTTGTGGTACTCCGTCAGTCGATGAAGGAAATATATAGCTCATTGGAACACCGGTGTACCATATATCATTGAATTGAATGTCCAAATCGTTAGAAGTAAAATACCAAGTTATTTTTTCATGGTGTTTTAACTCTAAAAGAACAGGATAAGAATGACCTGAAGCCCTGCTGAATAATCTTGAAAAATCTAAAATATTCATTTTTATAAAATAAACTAATATAAGTATTAAACAATATTTAAGGAGAATCAAAATATTGATATATAAATAATTACCTGCTATTATTACTTATCATCGGAGGGAAATATGAAATACGGAAAATGGCATGAAGGCACACTTATTGATATTCGTGTTGGCAGTAATAAGCCGGAGGGCTTTGACGAATTACCGCAGAACTTTAAAGGCGGTATAGGTGTTAAGCGTGAATGGTTCGATGATAAATTAATGCCTATACCTGAAGATAAACTTATTGCAAGCGGAATCAGAAAAGACAACAGAGGCAAAGTATATAATATTAATGACGGATCGACTCGCGTCATACAAAGGCTTGATGAAGATTTACGTGATGATGAAACGAAAGAAACGCCTCTTGAAAATGAACCTCACCAAAAGTTTGACAAGCATAAAAAGAAATGGGTAGTCGATATAGAAAAAAAAGAGCAGTTTGAAAAAGAAAAAGTTACAACAGAAAAAAGGCAACGCTTATCTGTTATCGAATCAAGACTTGATACCATTGACGTTAGGCGGCTTAGACCCAAAGAAGCGATAATAGAAGGAACTGCAACGGACGAAGATTTTTCCAACCTTGCAAGGCTTGATGACGAAAAAACAGCGTTAAAAATTGAATATGGAATAATAAACGAGGAATTAAAGAGTGCTTAAACAAAGCAGATTAACGAAACTTTCCCTTGTATAATATTTGCCGCTTATATAAAATGTACAGATTTTGTCAGCTTGATTGTTTTATTTAATTCTTTATGTAGTATAGATTTATTGTTGTTTTTCTGAGTAAAATGTTTAGATTTTTGTTAAAGATTTAATTCTATCAATATTATAATCGAGGCGATAAAACAGACCACCTTTCGGAGAGGGAACGCAATTAGATGCAATGAGAAATATAATTGCAAGTTTTAATAGTACTAATTTTATCAGAACTGCAGATGAACGATTACCTACGGGTGCATTTAAATATAATACCAACGCTTCGACAGCTAGTTTATCAAGTTATATAGGAATTGGGATTACTGG
>Ga0209755_10007243_pt1 | contig 12056 bp, 10 predicted proteins | sample TergutCo191P1_FD_187301 | JGI IMG/M metagenome (GOLD analysis project Ga0209755, IMG submission 187301) | Cornitermes sp. P1 segment gut microbial communities from Petit-Saut dam, French Guiana - Co191P1 (SPAdes) (version 2) | ecosystem: Host-associated > Arthropoda: Insects > Digestive system...
CATACTGCAAGACAGTGGAAAAGGCGAGAGGCGGGATTGAAACCCGCGAGTACTGGCAAACAGAAGATATCCAGTGGCTATCACAAAAGAAAGATTGGCTAGGGTTGAAGTCGATTGCCATGACACGAAATACCACTGTGAAAGGTGGCAAGGAAAGCTCTGAAACTCGTTTCTTTATCAGTAGCCTACCTTTAGAAGTTGTAGAAATTGCTCGTGCAATTCGTGGACATTGGATTGTAGAAAGTCATCACTGGCATTTGGATGTTACATTCCGAGAAGATGCCAACCAGACGGCAGATAAACAAGCGGCATTTAACCTTAACATACTTAGAAAGCTCGCCTTAGCTGTTTTTAAAATATATGACATTGGCAGACCTAACACTAGCATGCGGTTAAAACGTAAAGCTACAGGATGGCACCCTATAAAGCATCTGACAAAGATACTTGAGCTGTAACATATGCTCCCAATTGGCTGGGCTGCGGGGCTGCTTTGCAGCTGAGATAAAGGGTATGACCTAAAATATTCGAATCTTTGCTTAACGGTAGATGGATTAACCTTCATGCGTTTTGCGTGTTGTTGGTGGTCTTTTTAGTATACAAATCTATCAAATCAAGGTATAATAAAAGCAACTACCTCGAAAGGAGAGAAATTGTATGTCAAAAGGTATGGTTATAGGTGCATCTTTAGGCAACTGTGTACATGTTGCAGGTGCCGCGCACTTTCTTGCTCTGGCGGAAGACGAAGGTTACGAATCTCTGTTTCTTGGACCGGCAGTGAGCGTTGATGCAGTTATTGAAAGCATCGAAAAAAACAAACCCACAATGATAACACTCGGATATAGACTAACTCCGGAAAACGGAGTTACTATAGTACGTGAACTGATTGAAAAAAGTGAAAAACTCAAGCACAAACCCATTTGGATATTTGGAGGAACACTTCCGGTAGCGGAAAAAATCCGTGAGCTTAACTTTTTTGACGTAATTTTTGATGGTACAGACGATATAGACGATAGCATCACATTTTTAAGAACGGGGCAGCTGCCTGACAAAAATTCGGCGGAACTATTTGCAGCAGATTTAGTCGGTAGGCTTAAACAAAAACACCCATATCCACTTCTGCGCCACCACTTTGGCCTGCCGTCATATGAACAAACTCGTGAAGGAATTACAGAAATTGCTGAATCACGAGTGCTTGATGTCATATCGCTTGGAATTGACCAAAACACACAGCAGTACTTCTTTAAGCCACAAGACCGTAAGCCTGAAATGGATGGAGCGGGCGGAGTGCCGGTTTATGACGCAGAAGGCTTCTCAAGATTAAAAGAAGCATCACAATACGGAAACTTTCCTCTAATGCGCTGCTACAGCGGCACAGCCGATGTTATACCGTTGGCACAGGTGTTAAATGAGACCATTGCAAACGCATGGTGTGCGGTGCCGCTGTGCTGGTATAATGAACTTGACGGTAGGGGAGACCGCCCCATCAAAACCTCTATGGAAGACGCCCAAGAACTGATAGCCTTCAACGGAAAACTTGGGATACCCGTAGAATTAAACGAGCCGCACCACTGGGGGCTCAGAGACGCACATGATACCATCTCGGTTGCGGCATCATATATAAGCGCATACAACGCAAAAAAATACGGCGTTCGTGACTATATATCACAATATATGTTCAACGTTCCAAATTCATTAAGCTTTTCAATGGATCTTGCTAAGGCTCTTGCGCAAATTGAACTGTCGGAATCACTGGCTGACAAAAATTTCAGAGTATACAGACAAACCAGAGCGGGACTGCCTTTCCTAAGCGGAGATGAAGCAATAGCAAAAGGACAGCTTGCCGCTTCAACGGCGCTACAAATGAATGTCAGACCCCATATTATCCACGTAGTCGGATACAGCGAAGCTCTCCATGCGGCAACGCCGAAAGTTATCATCGAAAGCTGCAAAATAGTCCGCGGTGTAGTCCGCTCAACATTATCAGGAAATGCAGAAGCCACCCACGAGGCAAAAATCAAAGAACGCCGTGATGAACTTCTGAGTGAAACGAAATATCTATTAGATTTCATCAGAGACGAATATTCAGATGTTTCAGACGACCCCATAGGTGATGCGGCAGTTTTGTCAGATTGTATAAAACGCGGGATACTTGATGCTCCGCAAATCGTGAAAAAGGGAGATTTTAAAGGAACCCTTGAAACAAGAGTGAAAAATGGAAAATGCCTGGCGTGGGATAGCAAAAGCAACCGTGCAATGGATGAGAAAACAAGATTACAAAAGTTGACAGGCAAAACAATTAAAATAGCCTTGTAGGGTGCAAGGAACCAATAGGGCTCACGGTATAATACTGCATGTTGCATTATGAAAAGGAGAACTTCGCATGAAGAAAAAAATCGCAGTAATCAGTTCAGGCAATGGTGGGCAGTCAATGGTGGCCTATTTTAAATACTTAGGGTATCAAACCGCCCTGTATGCCAGAGAAGCTGAACGTGTAGATATGTTTCCTGACACAAAATTTGTCATAAGCGGCGAAGTAAATGCCGAAGTGGAAGTAGACCTGATTAGTGCAGACATGGGGAAAGTAATAGAAAATGCATACCTAGTTATGGTGACGACCCCCGCCCAATACCACCCAATAGTGGCCAGAGCAATGGCACCGTTTCTAGAGGACGGACAAGCAGTTGTACTAAATCCCGGACGTACATTTGGCACACTGGCATTTTCGAAAGTCCTTTCAGAGTGCGGGTGCAGAGCTGAGGTCATGCTTGGTGAAACAGACACCTTCACATTCACCTGCCGATGTCCGGAATTACGCAAGCCTGAAATATATAAAATTAAAGACAGTGTTCGTCTTGCGGCACATGACAACAAATATGCAGATGAACTGCTTGGAATGTTAAGGGAAATTTTTCCAATGTTCAGTCTCGCAGAAAGTGTCCTGTACACAGGGTTTTCAAACATTGGTATGATTTTCCATCCAATGCCGATACTAATGAACATTACCCGCGTAGAAGCCAAGGAAGACTTTAAGTTTTATATGCAAGGAATTTCTCCGTTAGTTGCAGGAATACTTGAGAAAATGGACACAGAAAGAGTTAGTGTAGCGAAAGCCTATGGTGTTTCCGTACCGACAGCTAGACAATGGCTTGCAGAAGCTTACGGTTCGCGAGGTAACTCACTATTTGAGCAAATTCAAAATACAGACGCATATAAAACAGTCCTCGCGCCGACAGATATCGACACGAGGTACATATTTGAAGACATCATAACCGGCTGTGTTCCAACAAGCTGTGCAGGAAAAGCAGCAGGTGTTAAGACTGAAGTTTTGGACACTCTCATAAAGTGGGCATCAATCCTTTACGGACGAGATTTCCGTGCCGAAGGCCGCAACGAAACTCTAATTGATTTCCAAAAGTTTCTTTAAAGTACCCTCCCTATACAATGTACAACACGCCTAAAACCCTGACAAATTAGCTTCTTCTTCATTTGAGGTCTAGGTGGGAGATAGCCCACCTAGACCTCAAATATCGAATAAGACTAATTTTTTCGCTGCTTTTGGTCTGCGAGTGCTGGAATTTGCTTTTGGCGGCCTCTGGTGATCGGTTGCAACCGTTGGTATTCCTGACTTTTTGGATTTTTGTTTTTATAACTTCTTGTAACTTTCGCTCATTTCCGGTGTTTTTTTGCTGAGGTTCTTGAACATGGGTGGGATTGGAGCGTGGTGTTGGGTGTGGATATTTGGCGCATGAGTATGCGGCGCAGGAATATGCAGAGAGTGTTGCGATCAATCCTTTAAGCACCCAATTGGTATAACATATACCCCATCTTCTCGTTGATAGCCAAACTCAGTTGCAGTGAGTATCATGAGAAAAGCCGGTTCTTGCATCTTATCAAGATTCACCTTGTCTCGTAGTGTTTTTAGATTCTCCGCTGCAGTTTCAATTTCTTTGGCGCCCATTTTAACCTCGATTGCACCCCAACGTCCGTCTTTCAGGTGGATAACAGCATCAGCTTCAAGCCCATTTCGATCCCGGTAGTGAAATAGCTCCCCATCAAGGGCTTGGGCGTATACCCGCAGGTCACGTACGCAAAGGGACTCGAACAGGAATCCAAATGTGTTAAAATCTTGCAATAAGCCATCCGGCGTGGCGCGAAGCACTGCGATAGCGATAGAGGGATCGCAAAAATGCCGCTTGCTTGATGTGCGAATGGTCGTTTTTGAGCGCATAGCAGGACTCCAAGCAGGCAAATCCTCTACTACGAAGATACGGCGTAGAGCATTGAGATAAGACGAAATGGTCTTTTCGGAAATGCTCCCTTCATTCCCGGCAATATCGCTGTGTATTGTTGCAATGCTTGCCATTGTAGAGATATTACGCGCCAAAGAACGCATGAGTGCTCGGACGCGTGCCGGACTTTTTTCAACGCCATCTACTTCGGAGATGTCGGCGTTGATGACTGCATCCACGTAGTCATACACTCGCTGGAGCCCCACGATCTTATCCTCTCCGACTGAAGCGGGCCACCCACCACGAGCAAGGGCATAGGCAAGTGTTTCGACATCCAACGTGGACATGCAATCACCGTCCGTGCTGCCGTTGAACAGATCTCTTAATGATATAGAGCCGTTAGATTCCTTTGACTCAAACAAGGTCATGGGGCGCATGATCATACGCACAATACGGCCTGTGCCTGTGTGCGCCACTACATTGTCTCGCGGCACGGCTGAACCAGTCAGGATAAATTGGCTTTTGAGTTGACGCTGATCCACGGCAAAGCGAACCGCATCCCAAAGCACTGGAGCCATTTGCCATTCATCAATTAGACGCGGTGTGTCACCCTTCAGCAAAAGCGATGGTTTTGTATCGGCCGCTTTCAAGTAAGACTCTCTGTAGTCAGGGTCTTGCATATGCAGAACACTATTGGCACGTTCTCCTGCTGTCCTAGTTTTTCCACACCATTTCGGACCTTCAATTAAGACGGCACCAGATGTGCGCAGAGCAGTATCGAGTACGCTGTCCACAATGCGTGGAAGGTATTGATATGACATGATTATCACGCTCCTGTTGGTTGAGACTATAATCATTATATGTTGCACTTCCGAATTTGTCAACGATTCACTTCCTAAAATAGCGAAAATTCACTTCTGGAAATGTCGGCATATTACTTCCGAAGTTTGCATAAACGTAACATCAACGCAAAGGGGATATAGTATGCGTATCACCTTGTATGGATGACACATACAATAGTCGACCAATAATATGACTTTGAAGCGGTTTTCTGGTATAATCCTTTTGTTCGTTGCTTGCTTTTGCGGAGAATGATGTTGAAAGAAAATGGGAATCGAAAGAAGGGATTGATATGAATACACAGCCACATATCTGTAGAATACAAATTAGAAACTTTAGGAATTTTCATGATACTAGTTTTAATCTGAGTGAGAAACAAGTGCTAATCGGAGAAAACGCTGTAGGCAAAAGCAACTTGCTTTTTGCCCTTCAACTCATTCTTGATCCAACTCTTTCAGAAAAAGATCGTATGCTTGATGAGTCGGATTTTTGGGAAGGGCTGGAATCACCTATGGAAAAAGGCGAAGAGATACAGATAGAGTTGTATTTTTCGAACTTTGAAGATAACCAAAATTTGCTTGCTCAGCTAGCTGATGCAACTGTGATGCTTGATGACAAAGAGACACTTAAACTGACATATAAATTTTTCAAAAAAGACAAAAATAGGCAAGACTACAGTTATGTGATTTTTAAAGGCCATGATGAAACAAGAGCCTTTACATACGATGACCGAAAAATTCTAAACATCCGAGTAATAAAGGCGATCCGTGATGTTGAATCCGAAGTGCGAAATTCCAGAACATCTCCTCTCACACAAATTATCAAATATAAATATTCGATTAGTAAGGATGTCCTTGCGGAAATATCAAAAACACTTGAGGAAAAGGGAGCAGACACACTCCAAATAGGGCAAGTATCTGACTTGGAAAGCCGCATTCATACTTTGCTTAACTCCATGATTTCTTTTAGTACAGACGAGTTTGGTATATCATTGAAGACTATGAATATAGATGCAGCAAAGCTTCTATATGCTTTACGACCATTAATTAACAACCGTGAGGCGGCTAACACAAGCCTTGGTGTCAATAATATTTTATATATCGCTTTAATTCTTTTGTTGATTGAAGACGATACCATTAAGACCTATTTGCCAAACGATCTTTATGTTGAATTGGTGAATTTTGATAAATCTGACCTTATAGTTCAATGCTACACTAAAATGAACAAATCTGATGGATATTCCTTAAATTTCGTTGCACTTGATGATTCGCCATTAAGAGATGCTCTTTATTCGTTCTTTTCAAATGCTATTCCTAGTGTTTAACCGCGTAAATTTGATATATTATTTTTTATCTGCGAGCCACTAACCTCACGTTTCTTCCATACAAACGGCTCGGCAGTTTCATTGTAGGCCTTGATGTATCCGTTTATCGCCTCGGAGAGGGCGGCTGTGCTATCAAAGCTTGCTCCTCGCAGAATTTTTCGAGTCATAATATTGAACCAGATTTCAACCATGTTGAGCCAACTGGCAGAAGTAGGAGTAAAATGGAAAAACACATTAGGGTGAGCCACCAGCCATTCGTCACAGCGCTTATGGATGCAATAGTTATCAAGAATCACATGGTATTCAGCATCTTCATCAGCGGGTAGTTCCTTTAGCAAATCGTCCATAAACGCAAGAAAGTCCACTCGTTTTTTCGCTTTCGTTGTCTTGCCGAAAATGGCGCCAGTTGCTACTTCTAGTGCCGCAAAGAGGTTTTGGGTACCGTTGCGCTTGTATGTGCTTTTTACCGCCGACACGATTTTCCCATTTGATGTCTTGACAACGCCTGTCGTCCTCGACAGTGCTTGAATGCTTGGTTTTTCGTCAATTGATATGACAATGGCGTTCGTTGGCGGGTTTAGATACAGGCCAATTATGTCAGCAGCCTTTGTTGCAAACTCCGGGTCTGTGCTGATGCACCACGTGCGCATCCTCGCAAGTTGTATCCCCTCTTTTTGCAGAAATCGTTGCACCGCATCCTCTGATGTACCAAGTTCGGCCGCCAAGGTTGGTCCGTCCCATCGCGCCATGTGGTTTGGCGGTTTCTCTTCCAGCTTCTTGAGGATTGCATTTTCCCATTGCTTTCCGTACGTTATGGGTTTCCCTGAGCGTGGCGCGTCAAACAGTCCCGCGATTCCGTTAGACATAAACCTGTCGCGCCACTTTATTATTATAACTTCTTTCTCGTTGAGTTCACTTGATAGATCCTTTATGCGCTTGCCGTCTATACAACCGAGTATCATCTTAGCGCGTCGGACGAGCCTTGATTCTTCGCTTAAGCTTTTTGATATACGCTCCAGTTCTGCGCGAGTCTGCTCATCGCATGTTACAATTTTTGCTGTGCGTGCCATGTTTGCGCCCTCCATTCTTTATGCCTGAGGGCATTTTAACACATTTCGTGCTTTGATTCAATAATTAATCGAATTTATGCGGATAGACACTAGTTTTTTGGCGTATAAACACTCTATCCTTTAATCTTCCGTGGCAACATAAATGCATTTGTGATTTTTACAGTCGCTTTATCTAGTGCAGAGACAGCTTCTTTGTACCGCCTGCCATCTATGCCATCTAGAATTTGAGCCTATTATGCAATTTGGTTCTTATTATTTCCAATCGCAATCAGCGATCTCATCATACCGAAATAACCGGGAGACGGCATGTCGGCGGGGATGAGGTCATTTATGAGGTGGCGCAAATAACTTTCACGGGTCAGACCACTTATTTTTGACACGCCGATTGAATCGTTCAAGCTCGGTTTCGTTCAGTCGGACATGGATACGAGCGTTGCGTTTTAGCATAGTCTACATCCAAATATATAAAGTGTTTTGGATTGGATGGCAGGGGCAGAAGGTCTTGAACCCTCGACACGCGGTTTAGGAGTTTTGCGGCTGGAATTTTCATTCTCGCCGCGGAAGAAGACGCAGCCTTGCTGTCGCAAGGCAAGGATGATGACAAAGGCGAGGGTGAAAAATTACGATGCAAAACCGTGTCGTACATTGTGTAGGGAGGGTATGAAGACTATAGAACACTACCCTGGTTCATCCATGAGCCAGGGTATCTCCAATCTGCCATCAACATAATAGCCCTCTAATAAGAAAAACAAGAGCAAAAACAAAACAACAAGTACAACAAGAACAGACACAACAGTGCCCAGAACTATACGTAAAAGTCTTCGGTTGTTATATGTTTTAGGTACATAGCGCTTTCCCAATTAATGCACACCTTCCTCGTCCTCTCCAAAATTGATTTAATTTTGGATTTAGTGCGTAAGACTAATGTAACCCCTCTAGGTTATCAAGTTTATCGAGCATTTTGACACGGACGCTGTGTCTGCCGCCACCGTCAAAATTCTCAATTAAAAAAACTTTTACAATATCAAGTGCAAGAGTTGGATCTAACACACGTGCCCCAAGCACCAGAACATTTGCATCATTATGATTGCGAGCCATCTCAGCCATATAAGTGTTGCAGCAAAGCGCCGCCCGAATTCCCGAAATCTTGTTAGCAGCAATGGACATGCCGATACCTGTTCCGCAAACTAAAATACCAAAGTTGCACTCGCCGCTTGCAACCGAACGGCCTGCTAAAGCGGCATATACAGGATAATCACAACTGTCGGTGTTATGCGTTCCAAAATCCTTATAAGAAATCTTGGAGCTGTCAAGATAAGACTTAATCTTCTGCATTAAATCATACCCACCATGGTCACAAGCCAACGCAATCATAAGAACACTCCAATCAAAAACTAAGGCAGTAAGTATATCTTTGGATATCCAAGATTATGATAACAGCTTATAAGCCGAATGTCCATATGCATTAAAAACACAATTAACAGAGAATTTTGCTCAAATTATCTCTACAAGCCACTTGACAAAGGCGATATAATATATAAAAACACTGAAAAAATAAAAGAGAGGTTTTCCAAAATGGCAAAGGATAAAAATGTAGAGCAAATTACCGATATGGACACAGACTTCGCTCAATGGTTTACGGACATAGTCACAAAGGCGGGGCTTATAGATTATTCAGGCACGAAGGGCTTTTTCATAATAAGACCATATGCTTATGCTCTCTGGGAAAATATACAAGGGGTACTGGATGGAAAATTCAAGGAGCTTGGGCATGAAAATGTTTCAATGCCTTTGCTGATTCCTGAAAGTTTGCTTCAAAAAGAAAAAGACCATGTTGAAGGCTTTGCGCCTGAAGTTGCATGGGTAACGCATGGTGGCTCAGAAGAACTATCAGAGAGGCTTTGCATTCGTCCGACCTCCGAAACCCTCTTCTGTGAGCACTGGAGCAATGTTGTAAAGTCATGGCGTGATTTGCCGATGCTATATAACCAATGGTGCAGTGTATTGCGTTGGGAAAAAACAACACGTCCATTTTTACGTCACCGAGAATTTTTGTGGCAAGAAGGTCATACTCTGCACGAGACCGCAGAAGAAGCGGAAATTGAAACCCAGCAAATGCTAGATGTCTATGCAGACCTTTATGAAAATTACCTAGCAATGCCGGTTGTTAAGGGAAAGAAAACCGACAAGGAAAAGTTTGCAGGGGCTGTAGCGACATATACAATCGAGTGTATGATGCACGACAGAAAAGCACTCCAAAGCGGAACATCGCATTACTTTGGAGATGGATTTGCTAGAGCATTTGATATAAACTTCTCAGATAGAGAAAATAAGCTTAGTTACCCGCACCAAACATCATGGGGGATGACAACACGTACCATAGGTGGTATCATAATGACACATGGGGACAACAACGGCTTGAGCCTGCCTCCGCGTATTGCACCAGTTCAAGTTGTCGTAATTCCCATTGCGGCGCACAAAGAAGGTGTACTAGACAAAGCCGAAGAGCTTGTTAACCGCCTTAAAGGAGCAGGTATCAGAGTGAAAAGTGACACATCTGATCAAAGCCCGGGCTGGAAGTTTGCAGAGCATGAAATGAAGGGCGTACCGCTACGTATAGAAATAGGACCGAAAGATATTGATAATAATCAATGTATGGCCGCGATGCGGTTTTCGGGCGAAAAAATCGCGATTACATTGCCAGAGTTGGAAGAAAAAGTCAAGGAGCTCTTGGAATTTATTCAAGAGAGCCTATATAATAAAGCAAAAGAAAATCTTACGAAAAACACCAGAAATGCAAAAAGTGTTGATGATGCAAAAGAAATTATGAAAGAGCATGGCGGTTTTATAAACACCATGTGGTGTGGTAGCTTGGAATGTGAGATGCAGATGAAAGAGCAAGTCGGTGTAACATCTCGCTGTATACCATTTGAGCAGGAAAAAGTCGGAGATACCTGCCCGATTTGCAACAAGCCTTCTGATACCATGGTAGTCTGGGGCGTAGCGTATTAACTGATGAACATAGGAATTGACATTGATGGTGTTTTGACTGATATACATGAATTTAATCTCAGACATGCGCCGCCATTTTTCAAAAGGAAATATGACAGGGACGTTGTAGACGAAGCACCTTACGACATTAGAGATATTTTTAATTGCCCGGATAAAGAATGGATTGCGTATTGGAAGAGATATCTTCTTAAATATGCAACGGCGGAACCTGCGAGGGAGGGTGCAAAAGAGTTTACAGAAAAGCTGCGCGAAGACGGCCACAAAGTAATAATAATTTCCAAGCGTGTATTTTCTGCTAAAAAGGGAGTTATTGGCAGGATCATGCGAGCTCTGGTGCGAAGATGGCTGAAACGCAATGGTATTTGGTATATTGACGCAATATTTTGTGTACATGATGACCCTGATATAAAAAAAACTATTTGTCTGGAAAGAAACGTGGATATATTAATAGACGATGAGCCGGAAAATATTTTTTCGGTTGCCGAGGTTGCAAAAGTCATTTGTTTTGACACGAGCTACAATGGACATTGCGAAGGGGAGAACATATTTAGGGCGAGAAATTTTGATGAGGCATATGTGCTCATCAATGAAATTTAAAAGTTAAAGGGGAGAGGGAAAATGAGAAATAAGAGATTCGTTGGTATCATATTGGTGCTTGCGCTATGTGTAAGTCTGTCAACATCCGCTCTTGCAAGCGATATGGGTTGTGTTACACTAACTGTCAGTGACACTCAGGGCGTGCTGCTCGTTTTGATAGAAGAAGGTGACGGTGCAGATGCTGTCTATGGCTTAGAAAGCGCTAATCTTTGCATACCTGAAGGCTCGTTTGTGGATATCGCTGTTTTGACGGAAGATGGATATTATGTCGAGCAGTGGGAAGTAAACGTTGAAGGAATAAAACTAAATGACCCGCTCACAATAACTGAAATGATCGGGGCAGAGACCATAAAAATACATACAACTTGGTTTATAATGCCTGAATCCGCAGTGAGCTTAGAAATACAGGCTGTGGTGTCGCGGTCTGGGCAGCAAGCACCACAAATACCCCAAACACCTGGGGATCAGACTGGGATACCAACACGCCCGGATGAGGAAATTTCCGTGGTTGTAGATGGCAATAGACTTGACTTGGAAGTACCACCGTATCTCCTTGAAGGCAGAACACTTGTTCCACTTCGTGCTATCTTTGAGGCACTAGGGGCGGATGTGATTTGGGATCCGGAATTTCAGACAATTTACGCACAAAAGGATGATGTTGCTGTAGGTTTGATGATAGGAAGCAACAGAATGTTTAGAAATGGCATTAGCTCATTAATAGATGTAGCTCCTGTGATAGTAGGTGGCAGAACCTTAGTTCCAACTCGTTTAATTGCCGAAAGCTTTGGAGCAACTGTAAACTGGGATCCGGAAACCAGAACAGTTGAGATTATTAGCTATAGTAGCTGAGTTCTGAAGGAGCTTGAAAAAATATGGAGTATAGAACTGACTTAAAATCAGGCAGAGAACTGTCTGTACTCGGATTCGGTTGTATGCGCTTACCGCTGGATAAAGAAAAGGCAGAAAAGCTGATTATAAGAGCTG
>Ga0209755_10007244_pt1 | contig 12056 bp, 12 predicted proteins | sample TergutCo191P1_FD_187301 | JGI IMG/M metagenome (GOLD analysis project Ga0209755, IMG submission 187301) | Cornitermes sp. P1 segment gut microbial communities from Petit-Saut dam, French Guiana - Co191P1 (SPAdes) (version 2) | ecosystem: Host-associated > Arthropoda: Insects > Digestive system...
ACTTTAATTCAATAATAATTTTTCCATAACATACAATATCTGCGAAATATTTACTTGATAAAGGAATGCCGTCATATAATATTTCCAGTTCTTTTTGTTTTTCATACGGAATATTTTTACGTCTAAATTCTATTTCAAGAGCCTCCTGGTAAACAGACTCAAGAAAACCTGCTCCTAACTTTTTATTGACCTCATATTTACAACCATTTATTTTATAGCACTCTTCGTTAAATAAAATTTCTTTATGTTCGTTATTGTTCGTGCGGTTCGTGGTAAAAATATTAGATTTCTTATCACGGTCATCCGACGGCGGAAGGATATCCGCGTCCATTGGTAAAATAGCCATATACATTCTCCTTCGGGCGGTTTTTCCCGGACAGCGTTTTTAATCGCTGTCGTCAAAGTTTGGGCTTTCTATAATAAAAACCTCTGTTATATATATGGCGTGCAGATGCGTGGCGCTTGACCGAAAATGAAAAAAAGTGGTAAAAATTTTGAATTTAAGTTTTTATTAACCTTCCGCTGGAAAACTATCCGATAATAACATATAATGAATACAATGGAATCCATCGCCAGACAACAGCAGAATTTCAGACTAAGTGAGTTTGAAGGCCCCCTCGATCTCCTGCTGTACATGATCCGCAAGAACGAGATTAATATTTACGATATTCCGATTGCCCAGATAACGGAGCAGTATATCGAGTACCTGCGGGATGTCGATACAATGGATTTGGAAAATCTAACTGAATTCCATTCAATGGCTGCTACATTGCTTTATATGAAAAGCAAGACTTTATTGCCGGTTGAGATGGACGCTGATTATGACGAAGACCCGCGCGCAGAGCTTGTGGACAGGCTTATCGAATATCAGAAATTCAAAAAACTTTCTGAACTGATGGAAGAAAAAGAAAAGGATAACGAGTGGGTGCTGGAAAGAAAAAGGCTCCAGCAAAACCTCCCGTTTACCGACGACAATCTTTGGGAAAAAGTTGATATTTGGGACCTTGTAAAATCATTCTCATCCATGACATTGAATATGAGCGCGGAGCGCATCATCGATCTTTATGAAGAAGTTACGGTAAACGAAAAAACCACCTTGCTCGCCGAATTCCTCGAAAATAAGGGTGAGTGCCGTTTTACGGAACTCATTACACACTCAGGCGCCCTTGATGTTGTCTGCGCTTTTCTTGCCGTTTTAGAAGCTTCTAAAATGCGTATGATCATCATCTTTCAAAACCGCCTCTTTGGTGATATACTGATAAGACCAAGTGGTCAATGAACAAAGAATAATGAACAGAGAATCAACAAAAAATTGTTCATTGTTCTTAATTCATTGTTAATTGATAATTGGAGATACTGTGACAAACATTGAAAAAGAAACGGCTCTTGTCGAAGCAATTTTAATTATGGAAGGGGAGGCTATTGATGAAGGCGCTATTGCCAGAATCGGCGGGCTTTCCAAAGAGTCAGTGAGCGCCGCCCTTGAAAAATTAAGCGAACGTTATACTGCCGACGGCTGCGGGCTGGAATTGTCCCGTATCGGCGGCGGAGTAATGATCGGCGTTAAACGCCAATACTGGGATAGTTTAAGGGATCGCTACGGCAAAAAAAACGAAGCGAGAATTTCCCGCGCCGCAATGGAAACTCTTGCTATTGTGGCGTATTCGCAGCCGGTAACGCGCACCGAAATCGAAAAAATCCGCGGAGTATCGGCGGACAATATGATACGGCTTCTACTTGAAAAAGGGTTTGTAAAGGAAGCCGGAAAAAAAGATATTCCCGGGCGGCCTGTAATGTACGGCACAACAAAAGAATTTTTAAAACAATTTCATTTAAATTCGATTGCCGATCTTCCAAAATTAAACGAAGCGGATATTGAAAAATTTGAACTTGAAGGAGATAAGTATTAACCGGCAGGGAGAGGTCTTTTCCCCTGATGCCGATTCGTGCGGGATACGGCTTCAGGTTTTTCTGTCTCACGCGGGTGTTGCTTCGAGACGGGCTGCCGAAGAAATTATCGCGCAGGGAAGGGTATCGGTAAACGGAGAGATTATTACCGCAATGGGAACGAAGGTTAAAAGCAGCGATATAATCCTTCTTGACGGCGAACCGGTACAAAAAGAGAGCCGCCTTCTTTATCTCGCTCTAAACAAACCGCCCGGGTATATTTGCACTTCCAGCGATCCTCAGGGGCGCCCTTTGGCTCTCAGTCTGCTTCCTGCTGCAAAAGAACGCTTATACAGTGTAGGCCGTCTTGATTTTCAATCCTGCGGCTTGATTTTCTTTACCAATGACGGTAATTTTGCAAGCCGCCTCGGGCATCCCGGCTCCTGCCTTGAAAAAGAATACATAGTCGAAGCGTCAGGCTATATCCCCGACACAGTAATTGACGCTTTCAATTCAGGGATTACAATTGAAGGCGAATCCTACAAAGCAAAATCCGCTGCAATTGTCGGCCGTAAAACATTAAGGATAATTTTAATCGAAGGCAAAAACCGCGAAATAAGAAAAGTCTTTTCTCATTTCCATCTGCATCCTGTGTTATTACGCAGGGTACGAATTGGGTCGGTTTTATTGGGTGATTTAGCCGAAGGCTCTTCAAGGGCTCTTACAAATGATGAAATTTCAAGATTGATTTAGGAGGAAAAAGTATGGTAATTGCGATTGACGGTCCTGCCGGATCGGGGAAAAGTACAATAGCCAAACTGCTTGCCGAAAAGAAAGGTTACACCTATATCAATTCGGGAAAGCTCTACAGAGCGATAACTTTGGGCTGTATCCGCGCTAAAATCGACTTGCAAAACAGTGAAAAAGTGATTGAATTTGCCCAAAACATCAATATTTTTTATAAAAAAGATCAAGTTTTTCTTAACGGCGAGGATGTTACAAATCTGCTTCATACAGATGAAATAGACAAATACTCCTCACCGCTTTCGGCGATTGTACCTGTAAGGCATATTGTTAATGCTCTTATTAGACAAACGGCGGATGGACGTGATATAGTAGTAGAAGGAAGGGATATGACCACAGTCGTTTTCCCGGACGCGGAACACAAGTTTTTCCTCGACGCGTCAGCCGATTCCAGGGCAAAAAGGCGGTTTGACCAAGGTATGTCAAATTTGAGCATGGAAGAGATAAAAACCGCTATTTTACGAAGGGATGAGATTGACAAAAATAAAGTTGAAGGAAGCTTAAAATTAGCTGACGGAGTTCAATATTTAGATACATCGGACTTGACCATTATTGAAGTTTATGACAAATTAGTAGATAAGATACTTTAATATTTTAAGGAAAGAAATCATGGCAGAAGAGAGGGAAGTGCGCACGGACACAAGTCTAACGGACACTAATCCGGGAAAAGACGGAGAAAACATCCAGACTCAGTTACAGGAAGAATATCTGAAGACTCTTGAGCAGCTCGAAGAGGGGCAATTGGTCGAGGGCGATGTTGTACAGGTTACAGCGGATCAGGTATTTATCGACGTAGGCTACAAATCAGAAGGAAAAATTCCCATTGCGGAATTTTCCGAGATTCCGCAAATCGGTGATAAAGTAGCGGTTATTCTGATAACAAAAGAAAACAAATACGGCGAGGTTATTGTGTCAAAGCAAAAAGCTGACGCAAAACTATTCTGGAAAAATCTTAGGCAGGCGTTTGCTGATAAAAAACCGGTCGAAGGAAAAGTCGACAAACTGGTAAAAGGCGGATTTGAAGTTTTTCTCGGCGCGGACGCGCGGGCGTTTCTTCCTGTCAGTCAGGCTGATATTCAAAAAATTGAAAAGCCTGAAAAATTACTAAATCAAAAAATTAATGTTCATGTTGAGCGTCTTTATTCGGACGGAAAAATTAACATTGTTGTTAACAGGCGCAAGTGCATGGAAGAAGAGCTTGAACTCAAGCGCAATGATTTCTTCGAGAACACTCCCATCGGCGCGGATGTTACAGGCGTTGTAAAAAGTTTTACCTCATTCGGCGCGTTTATTGATCTCGGCGGGTTTGACGGTTTGCTTCACATCAATGATATGAGCTGGGGACACGTAACACGTCCCAAAGACTTTGTAAAAAAAGGTCAGGAAATCCGTCTTAAAGTAATCCGCATCGACAGACAGGAAAAAAGAATCAATCTTTCCCTTAAACATTATACGGACGATCCTTGGGTGCATTTTGAAGAAAAGTATCATGTCAATGATATCGTTAAAGGCAAAGTAACGAAGCTCACGGAGTTCGGCGCGTTCATCGAGCTGGAAGAAGGCATCGAAGGACTTGCTCATATTTCCGAATTTTCATGGTTAAAGAAAGTTCAAAAACCGCAGGACCTTTTAAAGGCAGGCGATAATGTCGAATGTATGATCCTCGGCTATGATCTTCAGGCGGGCAGGGTATCTTTAGGCCTAAAGCAGGTACAGGATAACCCGTGGGACAACGTTACGGATAAGTACCCTGTGGGTACGCGAATTAAACGCAAGGTTGTAAAAATTACCAATGCGGGCGCTTTTATTGAACTGGGCGACGGTATTGACGGTTTCCTTCACGGTGATGATATTTCGTGGACAAGAAAATCCAAAAACTTCGGTCTGACTGTAGGACAGGAAATCGAAGTGATGGTCATTGCTATAGACTCTGACAGCCGGAATATCAAACTCGGCATCAAACAGCTTTCAGAGGATCCGTGGAAAGAATTCTGCGGAAACTACAAAATCGGATCTTCTGTGGAAGGCGAGGTTGCTTCCGTTACCGATTTCGGCGTATTTCTTCGGGTACCAGGCGGAATTGAGGGGCTTATACATAAAACAAATCTGGTTGAAAACCGCGAAGAGTCCCCGGATGAAGCTCTCAAAAAATACAAAAGCGGCGATAAATTAAAAGCGATAGTGCTGGAAATTCAATCGGACAAACAGAAGGTTGCTTTTTCTATCAGAGATTATCAGAAGAAAGTGCAGCGAGACGAATTATCCCGTTATATGGCAAAGGAAGAAGCTTCGGACGCAACATATACGCTTGGCGCTGTTTTTAAATCAAAGAACAGTGAAAAAAGCGAAGCGTCTGATTCGTCAGACGCGTAAAAATCCGCAAAAGCGGGGTAGACGGCAATGCTGTCAAATATTGACGTTGATAAATTCCATACTCTGATAGAGATTAACGCGTCTTTGAATTCGGATTATAAAGATGTTCACACTCTCTTATCTCAGATTTTGGAATCCGCCGCGCGCCTTTCTGACGCGGAAGCTTCAAGCTTATTGCTGATGGATAAAACAAAAAAAGAGCTTTATTTTGAAGTAGCGCTCGGAGAAAAGGGAGGAGAGGTAAAGAAATATACGGTAAAACTCGGCGAAGGTATTGTAGGGTGGGTTGCGCTGCACAACAAATCCCTGATTGTAAATGACGCGGCAAAGGATAAGCGGCATTTAAGCAGTATCGGAAAAGAGATAAACTATACATGCAAAACGATACTCGCGGTTCCTATGCGCGTTAAAGATCAATGTATCGGGGTGTTGGAATTGATTAACAAAAAAGACAGAATCAATAATACCATTATCAATTTTACACAGGATGATATTGAATGGCTTGAGATTTTCGCAAACCAGGCTGCGTTAGCGATAACTAACGCGAGGAACATGGAAAAAGCCCAGAGTGAATTAAAACTTTTGCAGAACAGGATATCGAACGGCAATTATCATTTAATGATTACAAAGAGTCCTTTAATCCGTGAAAAGCTTGATATAATTGACAAGGTAGCGAAAACCGATTCATCGGTTTTACTTTTGGGAGAGAGCGGGGTAGGGAAGGAGTTGTTCGCCGAGCAAGTGCACCTTCGAAGCGTCCGCGCCGCAAACCCTTTTATTACGATAAATTGCGCGGCAATTCCGGAAGGCTTGCTTGAAAGCGAACTTTTCGGCCATGTAAAAGGAGCGTTCACAAACGCAATCGCGGCAAGGCAGGGGCGTTTTGAAACTGCAAACTCGGGCACAATTTTTCTTGATGAAATAGGGGAGCTTCCGCTTCCTTTACAGGCAAAATTGCTCCGTGTGATTCAGGAAAGAAAATTTGAGAAGGTCGGATCGGACGCGACGATTTCTGTAAATGTCCGCATTGTCGCGGCTACAAACAAGGACCTTGAATTGCAGGTGCAGAAAGGGCTTTTCAGGCAGGATTTGTATTACAGGCTGAATGTTTTTCCGATTTACATTCCGCCGCTGCGCCAGCGTAGGGAGGATATTATTGAGTTAGCGCAGTTTTTTCTTGATAATGTAATGAGAGAAACAGGGAAAAAGTATTCAGGCTTTTCTCAAACCGCTATTGACGCGATGATTTCATACTCATGGCCGGGTAATGTACGGGAATTGCAGAACTGCATAGAACGCGCCTGCGTTATCGGCAGAAACAAAGTAATCGGCGCTCAGGATATTTTTCTGACAAATCCGTACGATGGAGATACAGAAGCGGAGCGGGATTTAAAAACGGCATTAAATGTTTTTAAATCAAACTATATCCGAAAAGTACTAGAAGAAAATAACTGGAATCAGACAGAGGCTGCAAAGGCTCTTGCCATACAGCGCACTTATTTGTCAAGATTAATAAAAGAGCTTCAAATTGAAGCCTAAAAATAATTCATTAAAGGAGTAACAATGCAGGACAAAAACAAACAGGAAAAAGAAAATACCGGGGATAAAATCAACGACTTTATCCAGCGGAACAGAATGGTAATTTTTGTAATAGCAGGCATGATAGTAATCCTGTTTATCGGAGCCGTTGCGTATTTTGCCATTAATGACGATTTGGCGAAAAAGTCATCTGTCAGGCTTGAAGAATTAACAGCAAAGTACGATGAAATTAAAGCGCATTCTCATGAAGATGATGAAGATGATGCCGGGCATAATCACGATGAAGATGTTGATTCACTTTTAAACGAGCTCAAAGTTTTTGCGGCAAAAACAAAAGGCGTTTCTGGAAGCAAAGCGTGGGCAATGGCAGGCGGAATTTACGCGGAGAGAAAAGACTGGGCTTTAGCGCAAGAGACGTTTATTTCCTCAGCGCGCGCCGGAGAGAAAACCTATCTGGGTCCGTTATCGTATTTTAACGCAGCCGCCGCTGCGGAGGAGCAGGGTAATTATGAAGACGCGATTGATTTGCTGCAGAAAGCGCTTTCTTCAAAAATGGAGTTTCCTTCAGCCCCGCGCGCTCAGTTTGCTGTTGGAAGGCTTTACGAAAAGCTTGGCAATACATCCGAAGCAATAGCAGCATATAAATTAGTTACGGAAAAATGGCCGCAGATACCGTCATGGCAGCAGCTTGCGCAGAGCAGAATAACTGCATTAGGAGTAAAATGATAAAAAAAGGGAGACTGCTGTTTATATCATTAGTAATTCCCTTTTTTTTATATTCTTGCGGAATAGACAAATTTTATTATCTTCCTCAAGTTTCAGAAGGTAACATAAAAAGGACAGGAAATACAGAGGTCGAATTATCTTTACCCAAGCTTAACGATAATCCTGAATTCAGTATTTATAAACCTAATTACTGTATTTTTTACCGCATATACATTAGCAATCTTGAAATGGCAGGGGACATTCAACAATCAGATTTGAATTTGATAAACCCAACCTTAAGTTCCGATTTTTCAAGTTTCGCTTCGGTAACCGATCCGACAAATTATTCTCAGTTGACACATTCAAACACATTTAAAAACAGGAATTACCATGAATTGGAATTGGAAAACGCAAATATAAGCGACGTGCTGACAGGCGACGGAAGCACTTTTAAAATAATGTTTTTGCCAATTCCCGGCGAACGCCCGTCAATGATTGATACGCGCAGAACTGATCCCGATACAGGCGCGGAATACACACGATACCTTTTCAGGAATAACGGAAGCGGAAGAAATAACGGCATTATTTTTACCACTGAACCAGATCGTTATTTCTTTTATTCTCCTGAATTAGTTGAAGAAACCGATTATCCGATAATTGCCGGCGGAAAAAACATTGATGTCGCATTACGCAGTAACAGCAAAGAACCCGCTTACGTCGGCCATGCTTACATTTCGATGTATATTGTCACAATTGGCTCTGCGCCTGATTTTTCCCGTATCATCAGTAAGCCGACACACGTTGGCGTTTTTAAATTACCTGATCTATAAAAGTGGAAATCGGCTTTTCGTAGCGGAGAAAAAGGGGCTTCTAACAACAGATTTAACTATTCATAATGTATATTCTGTCTACTAGAAATATTCATACGATCGACTAAGATCGTCATTTAAAATCTATATCGTTTAAATTAACCACATTAACACAATCGTAAATCGCTCTTGGGCTTTTAATTGCCCATCGCTCTTTACTCATGTGCAAATGTGGATAATTTTACAACTAGATTATCAAATTACCGCGGAGGGAGTATCAAATGAGAAACAGAAACAGAAGAGGCGTCAAAGCGCGCCAAAGACGAAAAAGTCGAAGCAAACGTTTAAGACGTTACAACGCATCAAGGGGGGGTATCAGACTATAATGGGTAGACGTTCAAGAAAAAGCTTTACAAGATGGAAAAAAAATCCATTTACAGGCGGTACAAGGTCCGAAAGATTCAGAAGAAATAGATCATACAAAAAATCAAGAAGAAAACGGGGGTTACACTGGTGAAATGCAATGTACACATCCGGTCTTCTATGGACCTTATAACGAAAGCAGAGGCTGTGGTTGGTGTATGGCATGCAGATTAAACCACGCCCAGGACTGGAGCACTCGCCTACTATGCGAACATACATATAATCAAAAAGCGGCATTCGTAACTCTTACTTACATGGATTCAAAACTACCTGTTAACCATTATTATGATAAGGTTAACAAAAAGAACGTTCTAATTCCAACTCTTAGAAAAAAAGATATTCAATTATGGCTCAAGAGGTTAAGAAAACAATTCCCAGAGCGAAAAATAAAATATTATCTTGCCGGAGAGTACGGAGAAAAAGAACAGCGGCCGCACTACCATGCTATAATGTTTGGTCTATCAATCAATGAACTAAAAACAATTGGTTATATGTCATGGAACAAATGCACTTTAAAAAATTTCGTCGTAGATGTTGTCTGTCCTGAAACAATAAATTACGTAACAAAATATATTATTGACAAAGATAAAGGATATACTGCAGCAGAATCTTATAAACACAGAGAAGCCCCATCGGCGTTAATATCAAACGGCATCGGATTGGAGTACTGTTACAGACATGCTGACGAATTAAGAAGGAATCTTTCATTAATGGGTCCGGGGGGAACCATTAGACCTATACCGAGATACTTCAGAAAAGTATTAAATATTTCAGGCAGTGAATTCCCGGATCTAAACGATGAAGATCTAGAAAAAAAGCAAAAAAAATATCAATCTCGCGAACAACGCGAAAAAAATCAAATTTCGAGGAAAAACCTCAAAGGAAGGCAAATTTTATGAAATTATATTCAATTTTCGACAAAGAAGCTGAAAACTGGACACCTTTATTTGAAGCAGAAAACGACATCTTTGCACTAAGAATGACGATTAACGCTTTTACACAACCTTTTGCAGAACATTTTGAACTCTATTTAATCGGCAACTTCGATAGAAATACCGGAAAGATTACTACTGATAAAAAATTAGTAAAAAAACTTTTTAAGGAGGATAAACAGTGAAAGGAGCACCATTTAAAACAGCGCCAGGCGCATTCCAAAAAAGATCATCTCACAATCTAAGTTATAACAAACACTTTACTGCAGACTTCGGACAACTAATTCCTATCTACACTGAATATTGTATGCCCGGAGATACTTTCAAAATAAATCTTGACTTAGTAATTAGATCAATGCCTTTAATAAGTCCTGTTATGCACAAAACCTTCGCGACTACACATTGGTTTTTTTGTCCATTTCGGATCCTAGATGACAACTGGGAGACATTTATTACAGGCGGTCCGAACGGAGATGATGAATCTACACAGCCCGTTATTCCACCAGATACACCTTGGGAAAATACTTCTTTATTAAATTATCTTTATGACTTTACTCCGCCATTAAAAACAACTCTTAATTTTAATCTCAATGCCTGGAAACTTATGGTATACAACCAAACATACAACGATTACTACAGAGATGAAAACTTAATTGAAGAATATGACTTAATGGACATGAACTGGAAATATAGAGCCTTTACTAAAGATTATTTTACTTCTTCCCTACCCTTTCAACAACGTGGAACGTCACCCGCTATGCATGCAGTATTTTCAGATGCAGCAATAGACTTTTCTAATATGTTAGGTTTCGGTGACCAGACTGTTGGAATTCGTAATTATAGCGGTTCACCTTATCCCGACACTACTCCTTTGATATACGGTAGACAATTCCCAAATCAATATCATCCAGATTCTTTAACAGTAGGTGTTATAAATCAATATGATGATCTCGGAAAAGCTAAAATTTTACCACAATATAATATTACTCAAAATGACAAACAAGAATATAGATATTTGCAAACATTATGGGACGAATGGACAATACATAATCTTAACAATGCAAAGATCACTGGCGACATAATATCTGAATGGAACATTAATGATTTACGCGAAGCTTTCCAAATCCAAAGATATCTAGAAGCTCTTGCAAGGTCAGGAGTTAAATACACAGAAGTGTTAAAAGCTATTTGGGGTGTAAGTCCTACAGATGAACGTCTTGATCGTCCTGAATACATCGGCGGCAGCCATCAACCTATTATAATCAGCGAAGTACTTCAAACATCAGCAAGCGAAGATGGTACAAATGGAAGCAAACAGGGTAATATGGCAGGTCATGGAATTACAGCTAACTCTACTCATATCGGTAATTACAAATGTTACGAATGGGGAATGATTATCGGAATTCTTTCAATTATGCCTACACCAGCTTATTGTCAAGGTGTGGACCGCAGAGATACCACAGAATCAAGATTCGATTATCCAAATCCTTTCTTTATGCACTTATCAGAACGCCCTACTCTAAACCGTGAACTTTGTATAACTGGAACGCCTTATGACAATATGCCTTTCGGCTTTCAAGGTATATGGGACGAATGGAGAATAAAACACGATTCTTGTAACGGATTAATGTTAGATGATGGTTTCAGCTCATGGCATCTAACAAGATTCTTTGATGTAAATAATCCACCAGCTCTTAACAGAGAATTCATAGAATGTTCAGGCGATACTCTACAAGGATTTAAAAGAATATTTGCTGTACCTACACAACCTGGTTTTGTTGTTAACGCTAATACTAATTGTGAAGCAATAAGACCTATGCCATTTATAGCAGACCCGGGTCTCGTTGACCACTAGGAGAAAACATGAAAGAAAAATCTAAAATCATTTATTCAAAAAATGAATCACAATCTATGATTCAAAACTCTGGTTACATATCAAACAAAGAACGTTTTGAAATGTTCACGCAAGCCGGTAAAAGATTACAACATCATAGAATAAATTCTGAACTCATTGACTTAAACGGCGAACAAATCGAAAGATCAATATTTGGTCTTAAGAGATATGTTGACAAATTGGACGTCTGCGAACTTATCAAAAGAAACAAGGATAAAGTTAACGGAATTATGTCTACTTACTCTCTCAGAAAAGCAGAGGAAGCCGCAGAAAAAGCTAAGGCAGACGAGGCTGAAAAAGCCTCTCTCAAAGCCTCTAGAGAGGCTATGCTGAATCAGATGGTCGATGACCATATAAAATCACAAAAAACAAAAGACAGCGAATCCGCTTGACGCGGTGTCACTTGGCAGTATATCATCAAGAGGGCTATACTGCCAATCAAATTTTTTTTGAAAGGAGCATTTTATGTCATGGTATGAAGAAATGGCGGGAGCCGCCGGAGCATTAGACTTCGGGTCAAGTTTAGGTTTCGGTATATACGACCGTCACATAGACAAACAGCGTTACAAAGATTATCGCAAAGATATTCAAACAACGCGGATGAGAGAGGACACAGCTACCCAAAGGAAAATGGCGGATCTTCAAGGAGCCGGTCTAAATCCACTATTAGCGGTTGGAGCGGCGGGCGCC
>Ga0209755_10007246_pt1 | contig 12054 bp, 6 predicted proteins | sample TergutCo191P1_FD_187301 | JGI IMG/M metagenome (GOLD analysis project Ga0209755, IMG submission 187301) | Cornitermes sp. P1 segment gut microbial communities from Petit-Saut dam, French Guiana - Co191P1 (SPAdes) (version 2) | ecosystem: Host-associated > Arthropoda: Insects > Digestive system >...
TAAATCGCTTGTTTGAGCAAGCAGGTGGGCGTAGCTCACCGGCCTTGCGAGTTGCGATTTGCCGTAGAAAACAATTATCAGCCCTTCCTCCGGATGCTCCGGATGCTCTTGGGTCCGGATGCCCTTGGGGCTACCCCATAACGAGACAGCCCCTTCGCCTACTCCGCATTTTTAAGTTTAACTTTCTCCATAGTTCTTAATATCATCAGCGGTAGCCTTTCCGGATAAAAAGGCTTAACAATAAAATTAGTAACTCCTATCTCAAGACATTCATCAATAAAATCCCTTTGCCCCAAAGCCGAACACATTATTATAACAGCTTCAGGAAACTGCGCTATTATATCCTTAGCCGCCTCTGTCCCGTTTTTTTGTGGCATAGATATATCCAAAATAATTAGATCCGGCTGATGTTTAATGTATTCATCCACTGCCTCGTAGCCAGTTGAGGCTTCTGAAACAATAGTGAAATCGTGCTTTTCGAGGGATCTTCTCATAATTGTTCTTATAAATAGCGAGTCATCTGCCAGTATTATGCTATACGCCATCATCATGCCCCCTACTAACTAGTAGATATACCATATTTTCTACCGTTTGACAAGGGCTCTACTTAGTGGTATCGTTCGCAAGATGTGTAATTTTTGAGGAGGCTTTCCTTGTCTAAAGAGCAACGCGGTACTATCCTTTTGGCATTTACGGCGCTTATATGGGGCATTGGCTTTGTAGCCCAGCGGGCGGCCATGGATTATATGGAACCGCTTACTTTTAATGCCGTGCGTTTCGGCCTCGGCGGGCTATCCCTGCTTCCCGTGGTCTTTATAATAGAAGGCAAAATTAACTGGCCGTCAATAAAGGCCGGGCTAGTTGGCGGTACCGTAGTATTTGTCGCGGTCGGCTTGCAACAATACGGCATAGCCATAACCGGCTCTGCCAGTATAGCCGGCTTTATTACCGGGCTTTATATTGTGTTTGTGCCTATTCTGGGAATGCTTGTGGGGCGCAAAACTACCCGCTTTGTTTGGATAGGCGCGGCTGTTGCCACTGTCGGGCTTTATCTGATAGGCGTTCCGCGGGGCTTAAATAACCTAGATATTGGCTCTGTTATGTTGCTTGCCTGTGCTGTCGGCTGGGCTGTACATATTTTGGCGGTTGACCGCTTTGCCGGACAAGCCAAGCCCTTGGGCTTTTCTGCGGTGCAATGTTTGGTTTGTGCGGCTTTTAGCGCGGTGGCGGCCTTTATGTTTGAAGATGTGCAAGTTTCCTTTATAGTGGCCGGGTATATCCCCGTTTTATATGCCTCATTTGTGTCGGTGCTGATCGCCTTTACCTTGCAGATTTTTGGGCAGCGGCATGTTCCGCCCGGGCGCTCTGCCATTATATTTTCAATGGAATCTGTAATAGGGGCAATAGGCGAAGCCCTGCTGCTTGGCGCTTTTTTAGACAGCCGCGGCTACACAGGCGGCGGCCTTATATTCGCCGGAATATTAATTTCGCAAATTAGGAGAGGTAACAAAGACAATGCTTGATATGATAAGATTTTTAAGAAACTTAAAAGGTAACCCCAAAACTATTCTGGTGGCAGACCCTTTATGGACTGCGCCCTTTAATATGTTTTCGCCCTTTGTGGCCCTTTATATGTTTAGTTTGGGGCTGGGCGATGTCCAAATTGGCTTACTACTATCTATAGGGCTTTTTTGCCAATTTATAATGTCGCTGTTGGGCGGTGTGCTTACCGATAAATACGGACGCCGTAAGACCCTTATAATTGTAGATTTCATCTCTTGGAATATTCCTGTGCTACTATGGGCCTTAGCTCAAGATTTCCGCTGGTTTTTAGCGGCAACAATAATCAATAGCGCGTTTCAAATTGGTGTGGTAGCCTTTGAATGCTCTTGGCTGGACGATACAGAGGAAGAAGTACGGCCTAAAATCATCTACTGGTTTCATATCTTTTGGCTTAGTATGGTGTTTTTTGCCCTTATTTCTGCATTCCTGGTAGAGCGCTTTGATATTGTAACCGCCATGCGTGCTATTTATCTTTTCGCCTTTGTTGTGATGGGAATACGAATTATAATCTTGTGCGTTTGGCTTAAGGAGACTAAAATAGGTCTGGAACGTATGGAGGCTACTAAAGATAAATCTATATGGCAACTGCTTTCCGGCTATAAGGAGGTTTTTTTACAGATAATACGATCCCGGCCTATGCGCAGGCTTCTTGTTCTTTTGCCTGTGGTAAGTGTATTTCAGATGGTTACGGGAACCTTCTTTGCGCTTTACGCCACTCAAGACCTGGGGCTGGGCGATTATGTTTTGGCCTACTTCCCGGTAGTGCGGGCCGGAATCTCCTTACTGTTCTTCTTCTTCATACAAAATCATTTAGATCGCTTTAAGGTGCATTATTTGATGGGCTTGGGTCTTGCCTTGTATGTTGCCGCGCATTTGTTGTTGCTTGCCGCGCCGCCCCAAAATTTAGCCTGGCTGGGCGCTTACGCACTTATGGACGCCTTTGCGGCTTCACTGTTCCTACCGCGTATGGACGGGGTTATTTTTAGCTCTATAGACCCCATAGAACGTGCGCGTTGCCGTTCGTTAATTAATGTAATTGTGCTGGCCATAACCAGCCCCTTTGGATACCTGGCGGGCTTTTTATCTGACATGGATAGGCGCTTGCCCTTTGTACTTAATATCTTATTGTTTATAGTTTTAATAATTTTTCTGCTACGCAAGCAGAAAGAAAAACATGAGGTGGAAGCTGTATGAGAAATATGATTAAATTCCTTTTTGCCCTTAAAGGAAATGCCAAAGCCTGTTTATTGACAGAGCCTTTGTGGGGTATCCCCTTTAATTTATACGCGCCCTTTATAACCCTGTACATGTACCATTTAGGCGTTATGGATATTGAAATTGGGCTTATTTTATCTATAGGGCGTATACTGCAAATTGGCTCGTCCATGGCCGCCGGTATTATTACAGATAAATATGGCCGGCGCTGGGTTACGTTTATTGGCGATGTTGTATCTTGGAGCATTCCGGCTCTTATATGGGCATTTTCCCAAAATTTCTGGTGGTTTTTGGTGGGTGCAATAGTCAATGCCATGTGGCATATAACCAGCGTTTCATGGGAATGCCTGTGGGTAGACGATACCGAGGAAGAAAAAATTGGCCCTATCTTTAGCTGGATTTATATTGCGGGCTTACTGGCGGTTTTCTTTGCGCCTATAGCCGGATGGTTTGTGCATGTGCATGGCGTGGTGCCTGTTGTGCGGGTTTTGTATCTGTTTACATTTATATCTATGACGGCTAAGTTTATTATATTGTTTATATACTCGAAAGAAACCGACCGCGGCCTAGAGCGCATGGAGGCCACCAAAAACGTATCCTTTCTTGAAATGTTTATGGGATACGGCGCGGTTATGAAGCAGATAATAAAATCTAAGCTAATGATGCGGGCTATGTTTTTGCAGTCGATATTAGGCGTGGTATTACTTATTACCAGCACCTTCTTTGCGCTTTACGCCACGCAAAACCTGGGCGTGCCAGAGGCCTTTTTAGCTTACTTTCCAATACTGCGTGCGGCAATAATGCTGGTGTTTCTGCTTGTGATACAGGAAAAACTAAGCAAGTTTAAAACCCGGCATATGATGAGCTTTGGCCTGGTTATTTATCTGCTGGCTATGCTATGGCTACTGGCGGCACCTCAATATAATGTTGCCTGGCTATCTATCTACATTATAATGGACGCAGTAGCGGCGGCGCTTCTTTTACCAAGGCTAGACGCCTTGGCCGCAACCGCCATAGACCCAACGGAACGCGCACGCATACGTTCTTTATTTAATATGTGCATAATGGCGTTTTCTGCCCCATTTGCTTATATTGCGGGCATACTCTCTGATATGGACAGACGCTTACCTTTTATGTTAAACGCCGTATTGTTTTTAGTTATGTTAGTTATAGTTATACTTGGCGGAAGGGGACGTAAAAATGAAGTATGATCTTATAATAGTAGGCGCGGGGCCCTCTGGGATTTTTGCGGCTTATGAGGCTTTTAAACTTAAGCCCAGCGCTAAAATTCTTGTTTTAGAGCGAGGTTTTGATATTTATATGCGAAAATGCCCTATTTTACAGGGCGATATTAAAATTTGCCCGGTTAATAAGGAATCCTCCGGATGCATACCGGCTTGCTCTATCACCGCCGGCTTTGGCGGTGCCGGCGCTTACTCTGACGGTAAATTTAATATAACCTCAGAGTTTGGCGGATGGCTGGGTGATTATATGCCCGCTTCCAAGCTATTATCGCTAATAAACTACGTGGATACCATTAATTTAAAGCACGGCGCCCCGATAGAAATAACCGACCCTAACACAGACAGAGTATCTGATATAGAGCGCCGGGTCTACGGCGCGGGCATGAAGCTATTACGCGCCCAAGTAAGGCATTTGGGAACAGATATAAATTTACAAGTAATGAAATCTATTTTTGACTATTTAAAAGATAAAATCGAGATGCGCTTTAAGATAGAGGTAAAAGATTTTATAAGCGACGGGGAAAAGGTCAGCGGAGTAGTAACAGCCGATGGGAATACCTATGAAGCGGATAATGTGCTGATAGCCCCAGGGCGCGATGGCTCTTCCTGGCTGGCTGAAATACTGTCAAAGCGCAAAATACCCGTAACCTGCAACCAGGTAGACATAGGCGTAAGGGCAGAAGTATCTGACGTAATTATGCAAGAGATAAACGACAACTTATACGAGGCCAAGCTAATATTTAGCTCCTCCACCGGCTCTATAGTGCGTACCTTTTGCGCCAATCCATCAGGGCATGTTGTGGTAGAAAATCATTCCGGGGTAATGGCCGCTAACGGGCACGCTTATTCTGACCCAAAATTAGGCTCTATCAACACAAACTTTGCCTTATTAGTATCGCACAGGTTTGATAGCCCCTTCAACAAGCCAAACGCCTACGCAAGGGAGATTTGTAAACGTGCAAACGATCTATCAAGCGGCGGTGTTATAGTACAGCGCTACGGCGACCTTATAAGAGGCCGGCGCTCTACAGAAAAGCGCATTAGCGAAGGCTTTGTAGAGCCTACGCTAAAAGAAGCTTTTCCAGGAGATTTAGGCTTGGTGCTTCCCTATAACACGCTGGTAAGTATAATGGAAATGACCGAGGCCTTAAACAAAGTGACCCCGGGCTTTGCGTCAGATCACACGCTATTTTACGGTGTAGAGGCGAAGTTTTACTCTGCCCGGCCTAAATTAAACAAAAATCTGCAAACGGATATAGCGGGCCTATACTGCGCCGGGGACGGTGCCGGGGTAACGCGGGGCTTAGCGCAAGCCGGCGCCGCCGGGGTGCATGTAGCGCGAGCTATATTCTCATGAACGCGAAAGCTTTATTAAACTACGCCGGTTCCTTGCTGGGTGCTTTACTATTTGTAATAGCCATGAACCTTATAATTGTTCCGCACGCGTTATATAGCGGAACATTAACAGGCGTAGCGCAGATCATAGAGGACATAATACTAAGTCACACTCATGTACAAGTGCCGGAAAACTATAATATAACCGGTATAGCCTTGCTGTTATTGAATATACCGCTAATGATAATGGTCTTAAAGGTTCACAATACCGGCTTCCCTTTTAAGACAATATTAACTATCGTCTTTTTGACGGCTACAATGGCATTAATACCAATACCAAGCGAGCCCATAATATACGATGCCCTAACAGCCTGTATAGTGGGCGGTGCAATAGCGGGCTTTGGTGCCGGCTTTACTTTGCGCTGTGGCGGCTCTGGCGGCGGTACAGATTTAATAGGGGTATTTTGCTCAGTAAAGTACCCAAACTTTACGGTGGGCAAAGTATCGTTAATTATCGGCTTTTTTGTCTACAGTTACGCCTTGTTTGCGTATGATTTAAACACGGTTATATATTCCGCAATATTTACGATGATCTACTCTTTTGTGCTGGATCATGTTCATTATCAGAACATAAAAACAAGCGCCTTTATTTTCACCACCAAACCGGAGGCTGTACAGGCGCTTATTATAGATCAGCTAAGCCGGGGCGCTACCGTCTGGGAGGGCAAAGGCGCCTACAGCGGTAAACATACTCATATTTTTGTAACGGTTGTCTCTAAATATGAGATGCCTCAGCTTAAGAGGAACGTATCTAAAGCTGATAGCGGGGCTTTTATTATCTTTAACAACAAGGTAGGTGTTGAAGGAAATTTTCAGAGACGTTTGTAGTAACGGTACCCCTTAGGGCGGCAGATAAACTTGCCGCCCTATTTTCTAATGTTATTGGGCCTTCTATCGGTATTACTGCTGTTGTTCCTAGCCACTGCGCTCTTACCCCAAACACGTTTTCTAGGCTTCTTAGTGTTATGAAGATCCTTTCGTCACGTAGCTCGGCCGGGGTTAGTAGGTGGTTATTATTTTGTATTGGTATCGGCCTGCCGTCTAGGTACATTATTGGCCTGTCGGCGAAGATTAATAAGTTTTGGCCTAGGTGGTCGGTTACTGTGGCCATTCGCTGTTCGGAACTCCATTGCACTTCCAGCCCTAGCGCTCGTGCCGCAAAGCTTAGCGGTACCATCATTGTATCTGCGCGGTTTATAAAGGCCGCTGTGTCCATTGGTATTGTCTCGCTGTTTAGTAGCATCATTTCCAGCCCTAGCGGAATCACTAGCGTGTTGCCTCTTAAGATCATTTCAAAGGCCGTCATGCTTGGTATTTCTTGATCGCTGAACCAGTAGTAGGCTGTTTGGCGATCTTCTGACCACAGCAATTCCATATTTAATGCTATGGATACCATCTCTTTTGGAATAAAGATACGGGAATCCAGTATTTGCGCCGCTACCGGTAGGCCGTCGTCGCCTATTATTTGCACCGGTATGCCGCCTATATACATAATGTATTCGCCCGCGGTTATTGTCACTACCCTGCCCTCGCGGTTGATTATGGTGGCTGTGCGTGTTTCCGCGCACCAGGATACCTGCATTCCGGCAGCCCTGGCCACAAAGCTTACCGGTATCATTACTGATATGTCGCGGTAGGCGCGGGTATCCATTTGCCATGCTTGCATTTCTTCCCAAGTTAGCAGACCGTGATGATACAAGGTACCCGGTGGGCGGCCGTTTATCATTTCTATCGTGTAGCTAAATAGGTGGCTATAGTATAGCGGTACCCTTACTACAAGACCGCCGCTTCTGCGGTAGAGCCCTATGTCATGTAGCGCGCCGTTTATAAAGGCTGGCAAGTTAGCCAACTGGTCTGGCCGTAGTGCGCCCAGCGGAACATGATCCGGCGGTAGTACTACCCTTGGGCGGGTTTGTCTTGCCCTTGTTGGGGCTGGGGCTGGTGTGTGGGTGGTGACTGACTCGTCGCTTCCTTCGTCGCCCCCTGGCGGCCTGGCTGGCGGACTTACTACTCGCCTTGGCAATACGTTAAGCAGAATGAAGATAGAGTCGCGTACATCTGGCATGGTTTGATAGTAAACAATCAGCTCTACCACGCGTAAGCCCAGTGTTCTTGTTGCATCTTCTGTAGGTGCTATGGTCAGGTATATAAACCCGCCCGGCTCTAAGATATACACACCCGGGACAGACGGTGTAGGCCAGCCCGGCCCTTGTGTTGGGTTAGGCCATTCGTGCCATAGTATTTCAAATTCCCCGCCCGGTATCATGTAGCGCAGATAGTAGAAGTCTAGCGGTGCCCGGCCTATGTTCCTTAGTGCGACCCGCTCTTGCTGGGTAGCTGGGTTGGTGCCTACTTCAAATTGCAGGAACAGGTCAATGCTTACATAGCGATTGTTTTCTTCGTCCCGGAAGATGGCGTTGCCGTCATTATCTACGGATACACCTGGGATGTTTACTACTACGTCTATGTCTATTTCTACGTCTACTTCTATTTCGATTTCCGGCGCTCTTAGGTCTAGGATAAGGACAACTTCCCTATCTAGGCCGCGTGGATTGCTGAGTGTTAGGGTAACTTCCCATATACCTACATTTTCCCGCAGAGTTGCGTATTCGTTTAGGTGGATTCTGAAATTGCGTGTGCCGTTATTAGGCGCAATTGTTCCGTCTGTCGGGAAGCCCCTTATTTCAAACGGGAAGCCGCCTGCGAAGGTTCTGCTTGGGTTTTCTACGTTTCTGATGGCGCCCAGGGTGGTGGTTAGGTTGAAGTCGTAGACTATTGTGTGTGCCTGAGCCGGGTCGCCATGGGCGTACATATGCGGGTTCACGCTTACTTCCGGAAGCCTATCGAAGTAGGCAGGCTCGCGGGTAGAGCGGTTGGTCATGGCGATTTCTATAAAGAATTCCTCAGGATCTTCTCCCTCGAAGATAGAGAAGGTTCTTGGGTTAGGATATAAAACTTCGCTTGTGCCGACTGTGCGTACAGAACGTGCGGCCGCCATATCTACCCTAACCGGGTTTACTATTGGCGTAATTGGTATAGTACCAAAGTTTACGCTAGGTACTTCCGGGCTGACGTTATCTATTACGAAGTTTACGCCTACTGCCCAGTATTCTACCCGGCCTATTTGAGTGGTTTCTACCAAATAGCGAGGGGCATTTGGATTAAGGGTACCAGCTACCATCAGCGGTGCATATGGGAATGGAACGTAATTGCCATCTTCGCCTTGTACTCTTTGGCTTACTGCGTCAAAGTTGTGTAGGATATTGTTTTCGCAGGTCACGTTAAAGTTATTCCAGCGTGCGCGGTATGTTAGATGCTGTTTGCGGGATAGCTGGACGGCGATTCTTATTACAGCGCCTGGTGGTAGTGGCATTTCAAGGTCAGGCGCTTGATCTCTCCACGCTTGTGGCCAGTTATTATAGTTCCATTCGTTTAGTCCCAGCCAGCCGGCGTTATCGCCTGGTAGTAATATAGGATTATAGTACTCACCCGGTGGATATAAGGCTTCAGGAACCTGTACAAGCGGGCTATTGAAGTCACCCGGAATGCTACGCATCATAATATGAGCTTTAACAGATACATAGACAGAGCATACACAAGTTGTTGCCCGTAGGCCTGCAACTTCTGTCCAGCCTGAACCTCTGTTTTCTATATATACATACCTTGTGTGGATTCCTTGGTCTGGATCTTCACCTACGTATACGCTTATTGGTTCCAGGTCTCTTGTGATGACAAAGCCTGGGTCAAGCACTATCAGTTCCATGTCAATTGCAGACCTGCTTGTTGCATCTGTGCCAAGTGTGTGGCTAATTTGCACAGTACCGGCGAAAGGATCTACGCCAGGGAACATAAGGATAGGATACTGTACATTGTAAGGATAGCGTCTACCGTAAGCGTTAGGATCTCTTGTAAATATGCCACCAACAGTAGGTGCTACGTTTATGGTTGCATCGTAGCCGGTGGTGCCCCATGGTTGCAAGGTCAGTGTAGAGCCTGGTAGTGCCGGAATAAACTCAAACTCATTGGCGTCAGGGCCTGTAATATTTAGCCCAAGGGTAATAGGTACCCTTGTAGAAAGGTTTCTGACACGTATAGGCTCGCGGTGTACGTCTGGTAGCTCGCCCCAGTATAGGACAAATTCTCTTTCCCTGTTATCGGCAGGGTTAGGGATGCCTTCTGGTAGCGGGGTTATTATTTCGTATAGTAGCTGGTCTACCCTAAGGGATAGATCAATAGTTTCAAAGCCCACGCCTTCGGTATCGTCTCTATAGCCGAATAACTCAACTTCCAGGGCGGCCATATCTGCTGTCCAGCCGTTTAGATTTCTTATTGTATCTGCCGCTCTTAAAGTGATTGTTATGCTATCGCGGCCGTCTGCATCGCCCATTGGCTCTAGCCTACGCCTTGGTGTTGTTACTGGGAATACTCCGTTTGGCGGGTACACGAAGCTAAAGTGGTCTGCCTCTGTGCCCACAATATCAAGGAGAATATCTTCAAGGTAAATATATCCGCCGCTTTGGTTTCTTATAGTAAATTGTCTCGTGCGGTTAAGCGGATTTTCGCCTACATAAAGCCTAAACTCTACCGGATTATCGTCCAGTATATCGGTAGGTATATGCGGGGTATGAGGTACAACGGTAAGAGAAAAGTCTGGCGGGTCAACGACAAGCCTAATCTCTTGATATACATAGTGGCCGACTATCGTATGCTCTATATGCATAATATCGGTATAGTACGGGTCAAGTGCTGTATTAGGTGTAAGCCTGGCCGCATCTGCCGTAGGCATAATATCGAATAATGCCTCGCCGTTATGTGCTATATCTGTAGGCGGCAGTGTAACAAACCAGTTTGGCTCGTCAAACCAAGCATCTGGCGTGGCGGCTGTCCATCCTAGGCCGGCAGCTCCCTCTAGGTCGGCAATTCTTAGTACCTGCCTGGTGGAAAGGTTACGAAGTCCCATTGTTTGCCTATGCGGTATGGTATTTTCGCGGTAGAACATGCGGAAATGCCATGCTGTAAACGGAACCGAGGCCGGTAAGTTAGGTGCGGTAGTTGGGCGTATAGCTTCTATAATTTCAAACTCATGTCTAACAACATCAAGCGTTAGTAGCTGTCTACGGCTTGCATCATCGCCGTACAGGCTGTAGTTGCCTACGTGCCTTGCAACGACATTAGCCCAATATCTACCTGCATCATCGTTATGGCGATTAACTTCTTCTGTTGGGCGTATTATGAAGGTAGCTATACCGCCCGGCGGTATTTCGTTGGCACGCCCGCCTGCCGGACGTTGATGTATGGTAAATAGGTCTAGGGCTCTTGCTGTGGTACCTAGGTTGCCCTGGCTATCAAGCTCAATAAAGTCGAAAGTAATATGGTCTGGGTCAAGGTAGCCGACACCGGTATTGCGTATAACAACCTCGCGCAGATGCACTTGAGGGCCAATAATTTCTGGGAAGCGGCGTGTTGGTATTTCGTTTGCATACAGGTGGAATAGCACAGGACCCATGCCTGGAAGCGGTGGATTGTTGTCTGGTAGCAATCTAACGCTGTCTATTTCAAACCTAGGCGGTGTTACTGTGAGGTATATATCAACTTCACGGTAAACAATGCTGTCATTACCTCTGGTATGGGTAATGGTAAGCGTATCCACTATGCCTGTACCGCTGTATATATTACGGGTTGTGGCGTCGGTAGGCCGTACATTAAACGGTACAAGTAGCGCGGTGCGTGGCGCTATAGTTGTGGCATTAGCAGGCCAATCCGGAATTTCAAACAAGCCGGTATCAAAATCTCTGTCCAAGTCTGCAAAGGTGATGTTTTCTCTAGTAGAGTGGTTGAACAAGCGTATGGCTTGTTGCAAGCTTGCCGGTGTTGAGCCCCAGGTAAAGTTGTATGTGAGGTAATCTACAACCGGTGGGAATGTTACTGTTACCACATCAAACCTAACCTCTTCCACCTCAAGGTCAAGGTTGCGTGTAAATATCTGACGGTGGGTAGTGGCCGGTGCTGTTAGGTCGTTATGATCGCGGTGGGTTATTGTTAGGGTGGCGGTGCGTTTGGCGGCGTTAGGTATGGCTAGGGATAGGTCGCCACCGGGGATCATACGGGCGTTATCTCTTACACGTATTGCCACAGTTGCTGTTCTGCCAGGCAATAAGAAGCCTGTTACTGGGTCAATGTCTGCTGTAGCGGCTGTTATGCTTTGGATTACAAACTCATCGTCAGGATTGTTGGTTATGCCGTAATTTGCAACTGCCCTAATGTTAAGGCGGTTTAGGTCTAGCAGACCTTGGCTTACATTTGTGATGTAGAGGTAGCGCTGACGGTTGGCCGCGTTTTCGCGTACATATAGGTGGAATTGGATAGCGTCGCTACCCACATGCCCTGTTAGGGTTGGGCTTGCAGGATTTACTGGGGTGTACGGGCGTACTGTTACTTCAATAACCGGTGCCAGCACTGTTAGGCTTAAGAAGCTTTGCCTATTGTCTCCCCTTGCATTTGTTATTGTTAGAGTATCTGGACGGTTTGCTCCTACTATGTTTCTTGCTGTATCTGTTGGTTGCACTATAAAGTCTCTTGTGGCTCCCGGTGCTATTGCGCTGTTCTCTATCCAGCTATATACCCTAAACTCTGTTCC
>Ga0209755_10007247_pt1 | contig 12054 bp, 14 predicted proteins | sample TergutCo191P1_FD_187301 | JGI IMG/M metagenome (GOLD analysis project Ga0209755, IMG submission 187301) | Cornitermes sp. P1 segment gut microbial communities from Petit-Saut dam, French Guiana - Co191P1 (SPAdes) (version 2) | ecosystem: Host-associated > Arthropoda: Insects > Digestive system...
GTAGTTATTCCTTCCCGGTTTTCGTTCGGAAGTATCAATCGTATCTGAAAAACCTGAAGGATCAGGCGCTGTAAGCGATAAATTTTCTTTTCTGCCTCCTGCCCACAAAACACCGCTGAAAATTAATAAAAACATGAAAAGAACCGAAACTTTCCTTAACATTTGTATCCTCCTGCAAATTTCCTAAAAAAACTCAAAAAAAGGCAGAAATCCTGAGATTATCGATATTTACTTTAGATCCGTCATATTTAATTATAATAAAATTTTAATCCTTATGCACGGTTTTAATAATAAAAATTGATTTTATTATGTTTTCTATGTTTTATACTTGTTAAGAAATACACAATTTGGTATACTTGTATATATGATAACAAAATGCCGCAAACAGCTTATTATTTCTGAAAACCGCTCTTTGGGGCGGTTTTTTTTTATAAAACCGCTTAAAAATGATAAAATCGAGGGGAAAAAATGATTTTACCCAGCCTAAAAGGACGATCTCTTGTAGAACCAGAGGATTTTTCCCTCGAAGAGATGGAAAATCTTTTTTCTGTCGCGGAAAATATCGAAAAAGATCAAAAATATCTGCGCGAAAGCTGCCGCGGCAGACTCCTTGCCACCCTTTTTTTTGAGCCGAGTACGCGCACACGCCTCAGTTTTGAAGCCGCAATGCTGCGGCTTGGGGGCAGCTATCTGGGTTTTGCCGAAGCCGGCTCAAGCTCTGCGGTGAAAGGCGAAAGTCTTGCCGACACAATCCGCACCGCAGCCTGCTATGCCGATACCATTGTTATGCGCAACCCTAAAGAAGGAGCCGCTCTTCTGGCGAGCAGATATTCGGACGTTCCGATCATCAACGCGGGTGACGGAGGACACCATCATCCTACTCAGACACTAACCGACCTTCTTACGATCAGGCGACTGTTGGGCAGAATTGATTCGATTACCGTAGGTTTTTGCGGAGATTTAAAATTCGGACGCACTGTTCACTCTCTTGCGAAAGCGCTTTCGCGATATAATAAAATAAAAATGGTTTTTATTTCACCGGCAGAGCTTGTTCTGCCCGATTACATAAGAAATATTCTCAAAAAACAGAACGTTGATTTTCTGGAAAAAGAAAATTTTGAAAGTTCGTTAAAAGAGGATAACATTGATGTTTTATATATGACACGCGTTCAAAGAGAAAGATTTTTTAACGAAGATGATTATATTCGTTTAAAAGACATCTATGTTCTTGACACGGAAAAAATGCAGTCGGCGAAAGAAAAAATGATTGTGCTTCATCCTCTGCCGCGCGTTAATGAAATTTCTACAGAAATTGATTCTGATCCGAGAGCCGCGTATTTTAAACAGGCAAAGTTCGGAATGTATGTAAGAATGGCTCTGCTTGCGTCAATATTGGGCGTAAACTGAAATCTTACAGAGAAAAATATATGTTAAAGAGAGAATGTTATGCTGAAAATTGATGAAATACGAAACGGGTTGGTTATTGACCATATCAGAGCGGGGCAAGGAATCAGAATTTTTAACTATCTGAATCTTGATAAACTCCCCTGCACCGTCGCTTTTATAACGAACGCGGTTTCCTCGCGAAGCGGCGTAAAAGATATAATAAAAATTGACAATACAATATCCATCAATTACGATATTTTAGGATTAATCGATCCCGATATTACTGTAAACATTATCGAAAATGAGCGCGTAACGGAAAAAATTAAACTTTCTCTCCCTGAAAAAGTGGAAAACGTTTTATTTTGCAAGAATCCGCGCTGTATAAGTTCAACTGAAAAATATTTAACGCATATTTTCCATCTTGAAAACGCCGATACGCGCACTTACAGATGCGAATACTGCGATGAGATAATTTCCGCGGGAGAATTCAAATGACAAATAACAATAAACAGAGAACAGTTAACAGAGATCAACTGACAATCTTATCAGGTTTTTATTATGGTTTTTAATATTGATAAATTATTTGAAGCGGTTGCGGCGAGGGGACATGTCTGCGCGGGGCTTGACACCTGCGCGGATTATGTTCCGCCTACTGAAAGAAAAATATCGCGTAACGACGCCGAGGCAGTGCTTGCGTTTAACAAAGCGTTAATTGACTCTACGCTTGACGTATGCGCCTGTTATAAAGTACAGATCGCTTATTACGAAGAAATGGGAATTGAAGGTTTAAGCGCGTACTCGCAAACATTAAAATACATCAAAAGCAGGGGCGGCATCGCAATCGCCGACATAAAGCGCGGCGACATCGCTGACACGGCTTCCCGTTACGTGAAAGCCCATTACTCAGGCGGTTTTGAAGCCGACTTTGTAACGATAAGCCCTTACATGGGAATGGACTCAGTTGAGCCGTGGATTAAAGAAGCTCAATCAAACGGAAAAGGCGCTTTTGTTTTAATGAGAACGAGCAACAAGGGAATGAGAGATTTTCAATACCTAAAAGTAGAGAGCAGAGAACAGGGAGCAGAGAGCAAGGAGCAGGGAACAGCGAACGATAAACGTTTATATCATGTTGTAGGTGATAAATTGTCTTCTCTTGCCGGTCAATATAAAGGTGTTAATGGATACGGAATCTTCGGCGCTGTTGTCGGCTGCACCGAAAGAGACGAGGCGGCGGATATCAGAAAAAATTATCCTGACTTGTTTTTCTTAATTCCGGGATACGGCGCTCAGGGCGGAGGCGCAAAAGACGCCGCCCTTCTGTTACGCGAAGGAAACGGAGGCGTAGTAAACGCGTCAAGATCGATAATAACCGCGTGGAAAAAAGAATGTAGCGGGAATGAAGCTACGCTTGAAACCGCGGCAGCTTCGGCAAGGAAAGCCGCGATTGAAATGCGGGATGAAATCAGGTTTGAAATAAAATGATTAAAATTAAATTTACCACGAACCAGCGCGAACCGGCACGAACCGCGGATAAGATATCAAGATGCGGGTTTGTGAGTAGCTTTTATGTCTGTTCGTGGTATAATACGCAATACGGAGAAATATGATGACTTCAACAGTATGTGAGCTAATATCAAATAAACCTATTACCGGTGAATATTTTATTTTACAGTTTTCTTGGGAACACTCTCCTCCGAAAGCCGGACAGTTTTTTATGATGAAACCTGTGAGAAGTTCGGTTTTTCTTCCGCGCCCTATCAGTATTTTTGAATATAACGCGCAGCAAAAACGTTTAAAGTTTCTTATCGCCAAACGCGGCAGAGGAACTCTTGAGTTATCCGGTTTACAAGCGGGAGATAAAGTATTATTGACAGGACCAGCCGGAAACGCGTGGGCGGATTTTTTGCCTGAAAACGGAAAAGCCGCTCTTGTCGGAGGAAGCGTCGGTATCGCGCCGCTTTCCGCTCTTGTCGGAGAAAGACCTGGTTTTGTTTTTCATTTATTCGCCGGTTTCAGGCAGGGGTTTCGCGGCAAGGAAGAGGAAGATTTAATTTTAGGAAGCGGGATAAACGCGAAAAAATATGTTATAACTGCCGAAGACGGAAGAAACGCTCTTATCGGACGTATAACGGATTTTTTATATGAGCCTGAAAATTACGATATTATTTTCGGATGCGGTCCTGTTCAAATGCTGAACGCTCTGAAGAAAAAATGCGCGGCAAAAAATGTTCCTTGTTTTTTATCGCTTGAAAGCAGATTTGGATGCGGCGTCGGCGCGTGTCTCGGCTGTACAATAAAAACCGTAAACGGAAACCGCTGTTGCTGTAAACACGGACCGATTTTCCCGGCAGGAGAGTTAATCTTTGATGAGTGAATTCAAAAACGAAACAAACGAAAAAAAACCTGATATTGATATGTCCGTAAAGATCGCAGGCGTCACTTTTAAAAATCCTGTGATCGCGGCGTCAGGAACATTCGGGAACGGAAGCGAATATTCAAAGTTAATAAACATTTCTCTTTTGGGAGGAATTTGCTCCAAAGGACTTACGATGGCTCCAAGAAGCGGAAACCCGGGAATACGCATTTGGGAAACGCCGTCGGGATTGTTAAATTCGATAGGACTTGAAAATAAAGGCATAGTTTCATTCTTAGAAAACGATCTTCCCATACTCTCCGGTTTAGGTCCCGTAATTATTGCCAATCTTTCAGGCGGAGATTCAAACGAATATATTAACGGCGCCCGTATGTTAAATCAATCCGGCGTTGATATGATTGAATTAAATATTTCCTGCCCGAATGTAAAAGCCGGCGGAATGGCGTTCGGTCTTGATCCGGGAACCGCAGCCGCTATTGTCGCCGCGGTAAGGCGGGTATGCACAAATAAACCGCTCATTGTAAAACTTTCACCTAACAGTCCGTCGCTCAATGCTGTCGCTCTCGCGTGCATAAAAGCGGGAGCGGACGCTCTCTCTCTGGTAAACACAATTAAAGCGATGGCAATTGATACGATAAACCGCAGACTTGTATTTGACAACGTAACCGCAGGTTTATCGGGACCCGCGATAAAACCGATAGTACTGCGCATGGTTTGGGAATTGTTTGGCGCGATTAAAGATTCAAAATCAAATATACCGATTATCGGATTAGGCGGAATCGCGAATACAAATGACGCGCTTGAATTTTTAATGGCGGGAGCCGCCGCAATTCAGGTAGGCTCCGCGACATTTGTAAATCCGCACACAATGATTGAAATCATCGACGGCATCGGAAAATATATGAATGTCAATAAAATGAAAGTGTTAGGTGACATATCGATAAGAAATTAATATTAAAACACGGATAACACATTATTCAATAAAAAATTGTTCATGTTTGTTTGTGTGGTTCGTATTAAAAAGGAAATTTTATGGAAAAAGTAATTGAATTATTACGTGAATCGGAAGCGCTTCTTGAAGGGCACTTCTTGTTAAGCTCAGGCAGGCACTCCGACAGGTACTTTCAGTGCGCTAAACTTTTACAGTATCCGGAAAAAGCAAAAGAAGCGTTTGAAGAAACAGTAAAAAAGATTTCATCCGATATAAAAGCTGGAAAGCTTAAAGTCGATATTGTAGCCGGTCCCGCTATGGGCGGTATAATCGCGGCGTATGAAGTCGCGCGTCAGTTATCATTACCCGCTATTTTCACGGAACGCGACGAAAACGGAATAATGACGCTTCGCCGCGGCTTTGAAATAAAAAACGGACAAAATGTTTTGATTGTAGAAGATGTCGTCACAACAGGCAAATCTTCTCTGGAATGCGCGGCAGCTCTGGAAAAAGCGGGAGCCGTCGTCTCCGCTCTTGCCTGTATTGTAGACAGACGCGCGGACGGAGCGCAGGATATCGCATGGTCATTTTATCCCGCCGTTAAAATGTCGGTCGCGAATTGGGATGCGTCAGATTGCGATCTTTGTAAGAAAGGAATCCCTGTTGTTAAACCTGGTTCGAGGAGAATATAATTATTTTTTTACCACGAACCACACAAACAAATACGAACAGAAGAGGAATAATTTTTAATCGTAAACCACACATACAATTATGAAGAAGGATTTTTATACAATTATTTTTGAAGATTCTCATATTATCGCCGTAAATAAGTCTTCAGGCATTTCCATCGGCGGTGACCGTTGGGATGAAACCCTCGAAAGATTAGATCGCCTCATAGAACGTGATCTTAAAATTCCTAAAATATTTACGGTTCACCGTATTGATAAAGACACTTCCGGTCTTGTCGTATTCGCTAAAGACAGGGATACGCACAAAGCTCTATCAATCGCTTTTGAAAACAGGCAAACAGAAAAATTGTATACATTGATCGTTCACGGTCGTCCTGCGTGGAAAGAAACAACATGCGATCTCGCTCTTGTTCCTAACGGAAATAAAAAACACATGACGATTATCGATAAATTCCGCGGGAAGGAATCTCTGACGTCTTTTTCGTTTGTATTAAGCGCCGGAAACTACTCGGTTTTAGAAGCGCGTCCAAAAACAGGGCGTATTCATCAGATTAGAGTACACGCAGCGGCTATTGGTCACCCTGTTGTATGCGACGGACTATACGGAAAAGAAAATCCTGTAAAACTTTCATCATTTAAACGCGGCTGGAGAGGCGACCCTCACGAAGAGCGTCCTTTAATTTCCAGACTGGCTCTGCACGCAAGCGAGTTAATTTTACCTGACAGAGAAGTATTAAAAGCGCCGATGCCGAAAGACATAGCGAGTTTGATTAAACAGATGCAAAAAGCAGACACTCACAACAAGGTAGAACATCTACCACGGATTTCCACGGATTTAACTTAAAAGTTTTGAATTAAAATCCGTGCTAATCTGTGTAATCATTGCTAATCTGTAGCAGGTGTTTTTCCGTTTACTTTTTGAAATTTACCTGCGGAATTACCGGCGCTGACTGTGACGCGGCTTTATTTTCGGCTTTAATAGCGTCGAATACTTCCTGCCTGAAAACTTTTACGGTTTTGGGAGCGTCAATTCCGATGCGCACTTGATCGCCGCGTATTTCTATAATGGAAATTGTTACGTCTTCGCCGATTACAACTTTTTCATTTACCTTTCGTGACAGTATAAGCATAATTATTTCTCCGTCTGATTGAGTTCAGCGATGATGTCATGCTTTGTCCGCCATTTTGATTCAGATAAAATTGCCTGCATCCCTGTCATGTTTTTTTCGTTTATTACTATCGGTCCTTGAAGGTTAGCTGTCATCGGACTTCCATCCTGCGGAATTGTAACAATAACAAAAATAAGAGCGTTCTCCGATTCAGTAAGTCCTATTTCCGCTTCTTCTTCGTGAGATACGTTTACTTCATAATCTTTTCTGAAAAGAAAAGCATCTATTAAAATAAAAGCGATCTCGGTTTCGGTTGTAGATTGCAGCCAAAAAAACGGCGGATGCTCATCATCGGGAATAATTACATACTCTGAATATTCTTCAAAACCATAGAGTCCCTGCGGGATATTTATTTTCCTTTTTTCTTCTACTTCAATAGCGCCGAATGCCTTTGTATCAACCTGCATAAAAATCTCCTAAAAATTATTAACTATCAAATTGTTTCACATTTATCTGAGGAAATCAAGTAAAGTCGGAGGAAGTATTTTCGCGGCAGACTGCAATGCCGCCTGATGCGCGAAGCGCGCCATATTTAACTCCATCGCTGCTTTTGTCATATCAAGACCTGTTTCGGTATTCAGCATCGCGTGTACATCAGGAATTTGTTTATTAATTCTCTGCCACGCGAATTCCGTTCTTTCTTTCCTGCTTCCGACATCCGCGATTCTCAATGTAATATTATTAACGGCTAAATCCATTCCGCCGATTCCCTGACTTCCGATAAAATCCTGATCCCCTCTTATCATCGCGTCTCTTAAACGTATAACCATGTCAAAAATCGAACCGCCTGAAACCATCGCGGTATTATTCCAGTTAGGCGCGTTATTTACCATGTTGCCGCTTATTATTCCAAGATCGCGCAGTACAGCGGCTCCTCCCTCCCTGTCTTCCGCTCGAATAAGATGCGCGTTTGTTCCTTCAAGCACAAGCCCTCTTGATGTTGGATCGATATACGCTTTAACCGGAGCGGACGAATCGTTTATTTTTGAAACTATTGAAGGCAGCGTATCTCCTACACCTACATGAATCTCAACTCCGTCAAGAAAGAAAGCGCCTTCCTGCTGAACTCTGTAATCAGTCGCGTTTACCTGTGAAAATATTTTCATTTTTTCAGCCCAAAAAGCTTCGTCACCGGAAAGATCGAGTTTAACAAACATATTATCGCCAATCTCGACATTACGCGACGCGCCGGAGCCGCGGTATTCAACGCTTGTTATCATTGTTTCGCCTCCGCCGTCAACAGTTCCTTCAACAATTCTGAAAGGCTGTGTAAATACTTTATCGCCTGAAAAAGCCTGTTTAATATCGGGACCTAAAACATTAGAAATTGAAACTAATTCTTTTAATAGTTCGTTAACTTCAACAGCCATGATATTAAGCTCATCGGGAGAATAAATTCCGTTCGCTCCGGCAACCGCAAGCTCTCTTACTCTCTGCACAATTTCATTAGCTGAATTAAGATAATCATAAGTGTTGTCAAAATGTTCCATCGCGTACTGAGTATTCTGCTCAAAACGATTCAAACGGCTGATAAAAGATTCGTATCTTACAGCGTGAGACGCTGAAATCGGATCATCTCTTAATTGATGCAGTCTTGTCTGCGATCCAATCTGCGAATTGATCTTATTCAAATTAGTTTCCTGTTTTCGCATATAAAACTGCGAATCGGTAAATGTCATGTCAGTCGAAATCCTGTTCATATAAACCTCCGTAATCTCTTATCTTCTCATTTTCTCATTTTTAAACGCCCATTCTGTTAATCAGAGTATCTAACATTGAATTGACGGTTGTAATAAAACGGGCTGCCGCGTTGTATCCGTGCTGAAATCTGATCATGTTCGATAATTCTTCATCGATATTAACGCCTGATATTGACTGCCTCCAGTCTTTTAAATATTTCATAATCTGATTTTCTGTCGCGAGCGCTCTCTCGGATTGTTCGCCCATGAGAGCGATATCACCGATTGAATTGGCGAAATAGTCGTCAAATGTCGCGTAACGTCCGACCATTATTATATTGTTTCTTATCGAAGCGATTGCGGCGGCGGCTTCTCCGTTTCCGGGATTCGCGGGTCTTCCGTTCTCGCCGAAACCTGCCGCGACATTTGTCGGATCGCGCAAGAGAGCGGGATTTACTTCTATCCATCCCGAAGGGTGAGCAATTGGAGCAACAGCGAAACTTTCGGTTCCGCCGCGAAGACTTGTAACAGCGTCGGCGGTTTCCCATGTGTACGCCCCTTCCGGTCCCGATTCATTTAACAAACCCGCGTATCCGACAAGAAAGTGACCTGAATCTTCAACATGCCGTATAACAAAATCAGGATTAACCCTCACGCCATTAACTAATTCAGCGGGAGTCGCTTTGAGGGTTAGATGTCCGTCCCTGTTAAGACGCGCTACAACTTCCGCTCCCGAATTATTTATGCGCGTAACGATGTCGTTTACAGTATCAGTCGAATAATACCGGATCGCAACCTGCCTGTCTGACGCGGAAAGAGTAATAGTGCCTTCCAAACCTGGCTGCGCTTGTCCTTCAAGGGCGTTTAACCCGTTGATGCGGTAAATATAACTTGAATCAAATTCGCCGTCTCCGCTTCTGTCATAATTTCCGCTGACGTTTAACACAAAAGGATATTCGGAAAAGAAATTAATTCCTGTTGAACCGTTAGCGCCGTAAGCCTGCCGGTGAATTTCATTTACAAGGTCTGTAAAGTTCATCGTCATATTGTCAAGATTGTTAATTTCTTTTTCGATAGTGACGTCGCGCAATTCCATGAGAGCGCCGAGACTTCCTCTGTTAAACGACATTTCTCTTCCCGTATCCTGCCAGTAAATATACGCGAAACTTTCGGCGTCCGTATCTTTGCGAAGATCAAACTGCCTGCCTATTTGTCCCTGAACGAGTATGTGCCCCGAAGTGTGAATCATATATTCATCAGGGTCCTGCGTACTGACTGTAACGTCGATTATCGAAGATAATTCGTCAACCAGTAAATCGCGCCTGTCCATAAGATCGTTCGGCATATCTCCTTGAGCTTTGATTCTCTGAATATCTCCGTTTATAGCGGCAATCTGGCGCGAAATCTCATTTACTCTGGAAACATTCATTTCAATATCGTCGTTAACCTGAGTCTGCAAACGCGAGAGGCTTGTAAAATGATTTTTAATGCCGTCAATTAAAGTTTTTCCCCTTTGAATGACCGTTAAACGAAATTCGTTATTAGAAGCGTGATTCGATAATTCCTGCCACCCGTCCCAAAAATTATCCATCTTGCTTCTTACGGAATTTAAGCCTGTTTCAAGATAAAATTGTTCCATTTCGTTTATATATCGATCGCGCACCTTCCAATAACCTTCTCCCGAAGCCTGCGCTATAATGCGCCTGTCCAAAAGTTCATCGCGGATACGCTCAACTCTTTCTATGCTAACACCCTGCCCTATCTGACCGGGAGTTTCCGCGCGGTTAAGAGCAGGCAGAAATATCGGATCGAAAGCCGACATCTCGACTCTTTGTCTTGAATAGCCGGGAGTATTTACGTTATCAAGGTTATGCCCGACAGTAGCCTGCGCTCTCTGATGAGCCTGAATACCTCTTCTTCCAATTTCCAATCCGCTGAATGTTGAAGTCATTTTTTTCTCCTTAAAAACTACGGTTTAAAACCACACTGCTTAATTCATTCGAATAATGCGCTCCGCTTTTTGTATACATTTTTCCGCATCTTTCGGGAAAGGCAAGCGAAAAAAAATCCTTAAGCGTCGATTTAATTTCGCCAAGATAAACAAAAAGCGCGTCATTAGCTATTTTAAGTTTTATCGCTTCCATTTTTAAACTGCGGTAAATCGAGGTAAGTTCATTACGCTCATTTTCAGGCAGTAAAGCGACCAGTTTATAAAAACGCCCTTTAGCGTCAAGAGTCTCGGAAAACCCTTTTTGATGCAGAAGCGTCTCAAAAACCGTGAAAAGCTGTTCTCTCTCATGTTCAAGATTTTCCATCTTGCTTTGGATTGAGTTCATTGCGCTCAAATTGTCCTCAAAAACCGCCCATTCCTTATCGCTTACAGCCTGGCGAATTTTCTCCTGAACAAAACCGGCGTTCTGAATAAGCTCACATTCTTTTAAAAGAATATCCCTGCATTTTTCGTAGATCATATACACCTCAGTTTTTTGCAGCTGTAGGGCTGCACTCAATAATCGGAACATGAAACTTTGTTTCATGAGAGTATCTCCCTTTATATTTCGGCGGTTTTTTATAAGATGCTTAGAGGAATTTACCGCGCCCACACCCATGAAGGATTTACCAATATGACATCATTGCGTTGTCCTGTTTTTAGCGGCTATTGTATAATAAAAGCGTCTGTCAGATAAAAAGCGTCCTTATTACCTCACATAAAAATCTAACCGGATAATAGACAAATCCCCAAAAATGCAGTATATTTCTATTTAACAGTATAACTGTTAAGGAGTGGAACGATGGAATCCAATACCACGTTAAAAACCACTGTGCAGAATATTAAATCAAACATTTTTGAAGAAATAACCTTAGTATCCGGGAATTTAAACTGTAAAGCCATCGGCTTTTATGTGTAAATTCATAGCTTTAATTATGTTGAATTTTAGGAGATTGAAAATGAAAAAGACATTCATTTTAGGGATAGTAATTCTACTGCTTGTAGGGTTGTTAATAACGGCTTGTCAAAATAACGGCAGGGAAAACGATAAAATGCCAAACACAAACAATACAGTAACAGGGCTTCCCGATTTAGATGCGTCAATTGAAGCTCAAATTAAAAAAGATTGGAAGGCATCAGATTATGGGTATGGGTCACCGCTGTTAGCAGTCCATTATTATGGAACTTACAATGGTTATGTTGTGTTTAGGGCGCTATGTGAGACCATTAAAGATGTTTATGGTGCATTCAAAATTGCAGGCACTATTTTTAGAGGTACTGATTTAAGATTTTATCTTTGGAAAGATAATACTTTTTATGAACTGCTTGACTCTTATATGCAAGGTCATTTAACTTCCGCTGATATAAGTAAAATAGGCGAGATTTATGTAGAGTCTAGAAAAAAATCATGGGTAGGAAGTGAAAGTTCGTTTAACGAATGGTACTTTAATTCTGACGATATTGATATTGGTCAAATATTCGAATAAAGCAAACAGGAGGAAAAAATGAAAAAAACTTTTTTTTATACCTTAACTGTCTGCATACCCGTTTTGCTATGTGTGTTTACAGGCTGCGGAGCAACAAAAGGTGAAGAAATGCTGCCATATAATGCAATACTTGATCTCGGCGGTACCTCGGTGCTCAGGGAAGATTTTATGGAGGCAAACAGAACTTATGGCGCCCATTGGGATGAGAGGAAAGATAGCACATCCCCGGAATTTAGAACGTTTATCGTAACAGAAAAAGCTCAGTTAGATGAGATTTTTTCTGTTTGCTCCGAAGTTGATTTTGAAAAAGGAATGGTAGTAATGTATGCTTATACCAGTGTCTATGGTA
>Ga0209755_10007248_pt1 | contig 12049 bp, 10 predicted proteins | sample TergutCo191P1_FD_187301 | JGI IMG/M metagenome (GOLD analysis project Ga0209755, IMG submission 187301) | Cornitermes sp. P1 segment gut microbial communities from Petit-Saut dam, French Guiana - Co191P1 (SPAdes) (version 2) | ecosystem: Host-associated > Arthropoda: Insects > Digestive system...
TCAAGAATAACAACCGCTTTCCCGGCGTCTATCGCGGCAATTTGATTTTGTTTAACAGTATTTAAAAGCCCTTCAATTCCAAAGACAGCGGGAATCCCGTAACTTTTGGCGATAACCGCGGTGTGGGATGTTACGCCTCCTGTTTCAGTGATAATAGCCAGTATCTTTTCTTTATCAAGGCTCGCGATATTGGAAGGCATGATTTCCTTTGCCGCGATAATAACCGGTTCATCAATATCAGAAAAAAAATTAACCTTCCGCCCATACCATAATTTTAATAAAAGAGCGCGGACATCGTTAAAATCCGCGGCGCGTTCTGCAATCAGCGGATCATGCGTTTTTTTTAAAACGCCTAACACATTTTCATATACATGATAAATTGCCCAGTCCGCGGCGCATTTTTCATTTATTATTTTTCCTTTGATGTCTTCGTTAATTAAAATGTCATCTGCAATTTCTTTCTGAGCGTCAAAAATTAAAGCTTTTACCGGATCAGTTTTTTCCATCGATAGCTTAATTTTTTCAAGCTCCCCGATTGCTTGATTCTTTATTTTTATATATTTTTCAAACTGGGATTGCTCTTCACCTGACGGGACAAAGTTTTCTTCCGGGATGGTTAATTTTTCATTGTAAATAAAAATCCTGCCGACGGCCGCTCCCGGGGCAGCTGCCTTACCTTGTAACACCATAAATTAAAGGCTGCCGTTTAGGCAGCCTTAAGTTTTTACCAGCCGTCGACCATGTCGTCGGCGTCGCGGTGATGCTCAGAGAAAAGATCGGATTCGGCGCGGAGATCATCAAAGTAAATATAGTAACTGCCCAATGCTTCCAGCGGATCGCAATCAATCCTGAAGCCCATTATTTTAATGCCAAAATTATTCTGATAATGGTAATTGCGCTGTACAACACCGCTTACGCCGTTTTCAGGAGCGGGCGGAATCGCGACAGTCATCTGCTGCCAGCCCATGAAATTAAGGCGGCCCATAAAAAATTCATAATTTCTTCCAAAGAAATCCTGAATTAAAAGGTACAAAGAGTGATTAAAATTACGGCCTGCAACCCATACAGAAATAGTTTTCGCGATTCCTTCTACAGGAATGGGGCGCGTCGGGTAAATTGTAAAACTGCTGTATCCTCTGCGAAGGAAATCTACACGCGTGCCAAGAACGTACATATCCTGAATATTAAGTCCTTCTTCATCAGGTATTGCCTGTTTATTCGCTGGAGCGCCGGTGAAAAGCCTCGTTGTTGTATAACCTTCATCGCTGGACATCGATGATCTCCAGAAACCGTCATATTCAAACCTGTCAATTGATATCTCTCTAATCATTTGCTGAGCGGAATCTATTCCAAGGCTTGCGGCATTAGGGTTGCCTACCTGCGCATAAATAAATCCGCCGATGAAAAGCGCTAAAATGATTGTAAAAAGCTTCTTCATTTTTTTCTCCTTAATTGCCCCAGAGGGTATCAACAAAAGCAGGATCGGCCAAATCATTTCCATCAAACAGATTTTGGAATGTATTGGTCAAAACCTTTAATTGTTTAAAATAAACATAAAAGTTATCCACTCTTTCAGAAGGCTGTGTCCATATTCTGAATTTTACAAATGTCAAACTGGCGTAAGAAGGAAGAGTCCTTCTTGTCTGCACAATATTCGTCGGAATATTTACCGAGAGGTTTCTCCATCCCGGATACGAGATATCGCCAAGTCTAAGCGTATGAACAACGCCGCGATAGTCGCGTACAAACACTTCAATGTAATACCTTAAATTCGATCCCCATACCCACATATCCATATTGACAACTTGTCCCGGAATTGGTATTTCGTACGGTTTTCCGTCCGGATCTTCCGCTAAACTTGGATATAAATCGACCCAGTTATACCCCATTCTGTCGAATTGTCCTCTGATGCCAAAACTCCTGATGGTATCCTGACCTGCTCTGTTATATCCAAAAAGCGCTATCGGCCACGCGTCAACATAAGTCGTTATCGGGTATTTCTGGACATTACCGCTGTTGTCCTGAACCGGTTGACCGTTGGCATCTCTGATATTCGAAGCGAACCTGCTGGCATCTGTTCTCCAGATATACGGAGCGTCATCATCTCCGTTAAAAGTCTCAAGTATAAAAGACTCATAAGTGACAGTAGGATCAGCGAATCCTGAAAAAACCGTTATGCATGCCCATACAATAAGGCAAATAATTTTGAAACTGGTTTGTTTCATCCTAAACTCCTTTCATAAAGCCTTATTTAAATTATATTTGCAAATATCTTAAATGTCAAATTAATTGTCAATAAACAATAAAAATTTACCTTTATTACTGTTAATTTGACAGTTTCCTGTACAGCTCTTTATTGAATTTTTTTCTGTCCAATATGGTGAATTTCGATTTTATTGGCTCATTTTCTTTTTTATCAGCCATTTTTACCGCCGCGGTAACCTGCGCCCAGGGCGAATCATCAATAATCATTATGATTCCTGAAGGTAAAAAAAGCGGATCAAGCCAGGAAAATAAAAAAACTGCGGTTTTTAGGTTAATTTCAAAGAAATCAACGCCCGCTCCGATCATTAAAACGCTTGAAAAATCAAAATTCTCAGATAATTCGGAAACTGAAGTATAAATATTTACCTGTGGGGATAATGAAAATTGAAAAAAATCATTTAACCCCGAAAAAAACGCCTCTTTGGCTTGCAAACCGAATAAAGAATATTGATGTGAATCGATAAAAACAGCGATACTCTTGTTTTCTTCTGCCAGCGACGCTGCGGCAAGCCCTGCTCTGTAAAATTCGTCTTCTATGTCTGTTCTATAGATAAAAACCTGTTCGTTTTGTAAAAAAAAAGGAATAATATCGTCCTGCGGATGTCTTCCTTCAAGTAAAACCACTCGAATTTCCGGGTTTTGTTCATGATAAAAAACCGCTGAATGAACAAATCTGTACGGAAATATAACACAATACGGATTTTTACTTACATCCTGTATCGCATACCTGACGATATCATCGCCGGCGTCATTTGCTATTTCCACTGTCTTAACCCGCCTGAAAAGCGACAAGGATGATTGAAAAGTCATTGAACCCAGTCTATCTTTTCCGTACAGCATGACAGAAGACTGTTCAGCGATTATCAACACAGGAGCGCGTATTAAAAAAATTATGACAGGGATAAGAAGCAAAAACGCAGCTGTGGCGAAAATTATCGTTATTAATTGTTTTCTTGTCATGGTTAATTTATTCAGTATAACAATAATAGTGAGAAGTGAGGAGTGAGGAATGTGAAGTGAAGACGCGTTAATTCAATTACGGTGTATTGACCAGATAGCTAAAAAAACACTAATATAGAATAAAACTATTCAAGGAGTAATAAAATGACAAGTTATAAAGAACTGGGTCTTGTAAACACAAAGGACCTTTTTAAAAAAGCAGTTACCGGCGGCTACGCTCTTCCGGCGTATAATTTTAATAATATGGAACAGATGCAGGCTATCATTCAGGCCTGTGTAGAGACAAAATCACCTGTTATTCTGCAGGTTTCCGCTGGTGCGCGTAAATACGCGAATCAGAACATTTTACGCAACATGGCGCGCGGCGCTGTGGAATACGCCCATGAACTTGGTCATGACATCCCTATCGTTTTGCATCTTGATCACGGCGATTCATTTGAAATCTGCAAAGACTGTATCGAAACCGGTTTTTCATCCGTAATGATAGACGGATCGCATTTGCCGTACGACGAAAATATCGCGTTGACAAGAAAAGTGTGCGAATTCGCACATTCTCAGAAAGATTATGTAACAGTCGAAGGAGAGCTTGGAGTTCTTGCGGGAGTCGAAGACGATGTTTCCTCCGAACAAAGCCATTACACTCAGCCGTTTGAAGTTGTCGATTTTGTAAGCAAAACAAAAGTTGATTCGCTCGCTATTTCGATTGGCACAAGCCACGGAAGAGCAAAGTTCAAGCCTGAACAATGCACAAAAGACGCGAACGGCATTTTAATTCCGCCTCCGCTTCGTTTTGACATACTCGAGGAAATCGAAAAACAAATCCCGGGCTTCCCGATTGTGCTTCACGGATCTTCATCTGTGCCAATCGAATATGTGCAGATAATAGAAAAATTCGGCGGAAAACTAAGCGATTCAGTCGGCATTCCGGAAGAACAGCTTAGAAAAGCTGCGAAAAGCGCCGTTTGTAAAATTAATATCGACTCTGACGGACGCCTTGCCATGACGGCTTTAATTCGAAAAGTATTTTATGAAAAACCGGATGAATTTGATCCGCGTAAATATTTAGGACCCGCTCGCGATGAGCTGAAGAAACTATATGCGCATAAAAACAAAAATGTACTTGGGTCGGCAGGACAAGCTTAGATTCATATTAAAAAAACAAGCTCTTCCTCGGCGGTATCCCTGATGGCATCAGGGATCGGTTTGTTAAGTGAAATTTCACCGGCATAGAATAAGGGGATAAAGATAAGGGGAAACGGGATGGAAGAAATCAAATGGTTATGGAATCACATGAAGGGAAAAAGGTTTTTTTTCCTTGCAGGGCTGATCCTTGCGGCGGTAACAGCGGGCATTCGCGTAATAAACCCGATGCTTGGGCAGCATATAATTGACGATGTTGTAACACCGGGAAATCCGGCTCCTCTAATACCGCTTCTTGTTACAATGATGATTGTGCAGCTTGTCCGTCTTGGCCTTCGTTACTTAATGGTCATATTGATGGAAAAATCCAGCACAAGCGTAATGACCGATGTCCGAAGCGAAATGTACAGAACAGTTCAATGGCAGGACTTCCGCTTCCTTGGGCGTTTCCCGACAGGAAACCTGATGACGCGAATGACGCAGGACCTTGAAATGGTACGCCATTCGGTAGCGTGGATTTCGTACATGATCGTTGACGCTGTAGTTTTATTTATTTCTACGTTTGTTTTTTATATGTACATTAACTGGCAGCTTGCCCTGTGCCTTGTAGCGGTAACTCCTTTCATTCTTTATATCAGCCGCAGGTTTGTAAAAAGAATCCGCCCGCGCTTTCGCCTTCTAAGGCAGAAACTTACTGACCTTGGAACAGCGGTAACAGAAAATATCGACGGTAACCGCGTTGTAAAAGCGTTCGCGCGCGAAGAGCATGAAAAAGAGCATTTTGAAAAATTTAATTCCGATTACAGAAACACAAGCTGCGAAAACGCGCTAATAGTCGCTAAATACCAGCCGCTTTTGGAAACCGCAAGCCAGTCTTTAATGGTTATAATGCTGGCAGCCGGCGGGTATTTCCTTATCAGGGACTTTATTACACCGGGCGAATACATGGCGTTCTCTTCATTGACATGGGCGCTTTCAGCGCCGATGTGGATGCTTGGCCCCCTGCTTGCAGACTTTGAGCGTTTTTCCACCGCAGCGAAAATGGTACGTGAGGTGACAGAAGCTCCCAAAGGGATAAGCGATATGTCAGGCGCTGTCGAGCTTGAAAAAAAACCTGCCGGAAAAATTGAATTCAGGGATGTAAAACTGACTATTAATGAATCAACAATCCTTGAAGACATAAATTTTACAGCGCAAGCAGGCTCTAAAATCGGAATTCTCGGAAGCACAGGAGCCGGAAAAACATCGCTAGTAAATCTTCTTACGCGTTTTTACGAACCTGACTACGGAGCGATACTTCTTGACGGCGAAGACATAAGGCGCTATACGCTGACATCATTAAGAAAGTACATCGGGCTTGCGATGCAGGATGTGTTTTTATTTTCCGAAACCGTGAAAGGAAACCTCTCTTACGGAAAGCCTGATATGGATGAAGAAAAAATTATCCTGCGGGCGAAACAGGCCGACGCCGACGGCTTTGTAAAGCAAATGAGCGGCGGCTATGAAACACTGGTAGGAGAACGCGGAGTCGGAATTTCCGGCGGCCAAAGGCAGAGAATCGCTCTTGCCCGCGCCCTTGCGATAGAGCCGTCAATTTTAATACTTGACGATACAACTTCGGCTGTGGACAGCGAAACAGAGCAGTTTATTCAATCTGAACTGAAGAATCTTGACTTTCCCTGCACAAAAGTTATTATAGCACAGAGAATTTCATCTTTTAGGGGAGCGGATTTAATTCTTGTTATGGATAAGGGGCGGATAATCGAACGCGGCACGCACAACGAACTGCTTGCGGCAAGGGGATTTTATTATAACATTTGGAAACTGCAGTACAACGCCGGTATCGAAGCTATGGATTACAGTATTGAAAGGGAGGTAAAGTAATGTCAAAGCGAAAAAAACAAGAACAGAAAACAGGTAAAGAGCGAAACCGCTATGATGTTGACGAATACCTTGACGAGAAAGTTAGTCTTTTTAACATTAAGCGCGTTGTCGGCTATTTAATCAAGGCGCAGGGGCCTCTAAAAAAATCACTTTTATTCAGTATCATGGCCTCTCTTGCGTCCCTTGTCGGCCCTTTATTTGTAAAGGAAGCCCTTGATAACGCTGTTCCCAACAAGGACATACGCCTTCTTCTTACAATGGCGCTTTTTTTAACAGCAGCGATTGTTGTAAGCATCGCGTTAGGTGCAATCAGGAACATCCTTGTAGCAAGAGCCGGCGCGGGAATCATTCACGACATCCGCTATGATCTTTTTTCGCATCTTCAAAAATTAAGTTTTAGTTTTTACGACAGCCGCCCGCACGGTAAAATATTTGTGCGCGTTGTGCCTTATGTAAACAGCGTATCAGACGCTCTTTCCAACGGCATCATCAATTTTATTATAGAAGTTTTAAATATTATTTTTATTATATTTTTTATGTACCAGGTAAGCCCCGAGCTTGCCACAATTACAATTCTTGGCCTTCCTGTATTCGCGCTTTTTATCTGGATAATTAAACCGGCTCAAAGAAGAGCGTGGCAGATGGTATCAAACAAAAACGCGAACCTTAACGCGTACGTTCAGGAATCAATCGACGGAGTAAGGGTAACGCAGGCGTTTAACAGGCAGGATAAAAACCAGGGAATTATGGACAGCCTGACAAACGAGCGCAATAAATCATGGATGAAGGCGATCTATATTTCAAACACTGTATGGTTTTCTACAGAGACTATCAGTCAGATTGTGTTTTCATTTGTGTATGTCATGGGCGTTTACTGGATGAACCCGATGGCAAGTTTCGGTGTGCTGCTTGTTATGGGAAACTACGCATGGCGCTTCTGGCAGCCGATTATCAACCTTGCCAATATTTATAACACTTTTATAACGGCGATGGCATACCTTGACAGAATTTTTGACACAATAGCAGAGCCTGTAACAATACAGGATGTTCCCAACGCGGTGGAAATTCCCTTTGTAAGAGGTCATGTCGAGTTTAAAAATGTAAGTTTTAGTTATGATAAAGTACGCAATGTTTTAAACAACATAAGTTTTGAAGCGCATCCTGGTCAAAGCATCGCGGTTGTAGGACCAACGGGAGCGGGAAAAACCACGATTGTGAATTTGCTTTCGCGTTTTTACAATATCGAAGAAGGCCAGGTTTTAATTGATAGCCAGGACATAATGAAAGCTACCTTAAGTTCGCTGAGAAAGCGGATGGGGATAATGCTTCAGGACAGTTTTTTATTTACTGGGACTATCGCCGACAACATCCGTTACGGGAAACTTGACGCGACAGACGAAGAAATCCGCGCTGCGGCGCAGCTTATCGGCGTAAATGGTTTTATAGAAAAACTCCCTGACGGCTACAACACAAAAATCACAGAAAGAGGCGGCGGCATTTCATCGGGGGAAAGACAGCTTTTGGCTTTTACGCGCACGCTTATTTCCAATCCGCGGATTTTAATCCTTGATGAAGCGACAAGCAGCATCGACACAGGGACTGAACAGCTTGTGCAGCAGGGAATTCAAACTTTAATGAAAGGGCGCACTTCGTTTATAATCGCGCACCGGCTTTCCACAATCCGCAACTGCACAAAAATTATGTTTATAAGCGGCGGACAAATCACCGAAAGCGGAACGCACGAAGAGCTGATGGCTTTAAAGGGCAGGTATTACGAACTTTGCCTTGCGCAGTATGAGGCTTAAGCTTCGCTTAAAATAAACAGTCTGCCATATATGTAAGACAGACTGCTTTATTATAACTTACATCCCGGATAGTACAAATACACCCTGTGCAGCGCCGTTATTGAATTTTACTTTAACAATTCCGTATTCTTCGACGTAATGCCAGTGGTAAACTTCGGGGATGCGTCCGTCCGCCCAAATACTAATATAAAAAGTCAGTTCATCGCTTCCGGTGTACGGGGTTCTTTCATAATCATAATGCTGGCCGGTAAACTCATCGTAGTAAGTAAGTATTGTTTCTACATTCCAGACATTTAATGTAACGGCGCCGTCTTTGATTACACCGCCTGCAAGCAGCATACTGGGATCGCCTGTCATCGGATGATCGCCTTGTATAATATGAGAGCCTGCCTCGATTGCACCGTCATTCGCTTCCGCCTGAATAAACAAGCCGTTGTAATCGCTAAGTCCTGTAATGGTCAGCCCGAGCTGCGGGGCTGAGCTTGCTGTAACGGACGGGCTTGATCTATTGGATGTTCCAAAAGCCGCGGCAGGTATTGCGGCTGCAGTTATCAAAACGATAATTCCCAGAAATTTAATTAAATCTTTCATAACATCTCCTTTGTTAAATTATATGATTAAATATTAAAAAGGTGTATGTTATTTCGCTCATATTCACAATTCTATGCCAAATTCTTTCGCGTCATCCATTACCATGACTTCCCAGTTGCGGTAACCAAACATCTTTGAAGCGTAATACGACTGCTTCAAAAGCCCGGAACACTCGTCTTTTTTACCAAGATGAAATAAACAATGAGCTTTATACGCGGTTACCAAAGGTAAAAGGCGGAATACACCGGTTTCTTTGCAAATTTCCGCGGCGCGGTCACACATCTTTAGGGCTTCTTCATGTCTTTTCGCATATGTAAGAAGCGTGGCAAGAGCGTAAACTACGCTGGCGTAATATTCGCCTTTGGATTCCTTATCAATGTTGGTCTCTTCAAAATTTTTCTTTAAAAGATTTAATACATTTATTCCGTCATCCAGGCGCCCGTTGTCGCGGTATACCATAGTAGTAAGATTTATTATACGCACATCCTGCTTGGAAAGATAATATTTATCTATGTCTTTTTCATTATACTCGGGAATACTGATTTTCATGGCTTCCATAAGCATGCCAAGTATACTTTCGCTGTCTTCCTTCCTGTGTAAAGCGCATATTGCTTTATTTAATAAAATATACTGACGATTAACGCGCTCTCCCATGAACTCCGCGTCATCTTCAAGCGTCTTGATTATCGCTTCCGCCTTTTTGGTTCTTTCTTCCTGGTCATCATATATGCTTTCAGTTTTCAATAATCCAAACAGCTCATCCTGGCTCTTTTGGATATCAGCTGTTCTTTTATCAACAACAATATCAATATTGCCGGGGTTATAACCAAGCCTTTCTAACAGCATCTCGGTCGTGCTTTTATTAGGCATGGTCTGCCCGTTCTCTATTCTTGACAAAGTTGATTGTTCAATTATAGGGTACGCAAGTTCTTCCTGCGTTATCCCCTGCTGAATACGGAGTTTCTTTATCAATGTTCCTACATTTAAAAGCGGCATCTTATTATTTAATACACCATCGCGCTTAATACCGCGTTTATCCACTCATTGGCTTCATCAGGGTATTGTGATCTAAACGCGAGAAACTCCATTAATGCTTCTCTGTAACTGGCGGTATAATAAAGAGTCTGTCCAAGATAGAAACGGGCGCGCGCTTCAATATCTTTAGAACGCGGTAGAGAAAGATAATGCTGTAAACTGACGCAGGCGGTTTCCCATTCAAACTTTACAAAATACTCCATTACAATTTGAAATAAAGCTGATTCTTCGCCGCTTGAAGGAGCGTAAAGATCGACTACAAAAACGCGCGGATGCTTAAGCGTAAGCGGCGCTTTCTGCGGCATCGGCGTACCCTGAAGCATTTGCTGCGCCTGCGCGCTTAAGACGGCGGCGCTGCGGATTTCCGGAATAAAAAAACCTTCGGGAATGTCACGAAATGTAAGAATAGGAAGCGGTATTGGGCGAAGAGACCTTTCGATATTGTTATCGCTGTAAATTGTCACAGCCGAAACAGTCGCATTAATACCGGGTTTTATTCCCATATTTCCGCTTGCGATTTCATCCTCAAAAATAACCGCGTAATACCACGAAATGCCGGGAACGGGAAAATCGACAAAAGGAGACACTATTCCCGACTGCACAATAATTGCGTTTAACAGATCCTGCGGCTTTTGAATCGGCTGCGTGCTTCTGTAAAGGATCGCGCCGCCCTGCGGCTTTGATAAATCAAAAGATATGACAGCTCTTTCGCCGTCCTGAAACGCCCTTAAGTTATAAATCCCTTCTACGGACTGCGCCGGAACAGGGTATAACGAATCAAGGACAACATAAGAGCCTTCATCATAAGAGGCGGGAACTACGCTTGCGCTGTTTACGCGCGGAATGATGATATCATACCTGTACCCTGTTACCTCGCTTGCGGCAATAAAGTAATAAAGATTTTCCATATCATCAGCGTCATCGATATAATACTGCTCTCCGTAATTAATAACCACAGGCCTGATATTTGCCGGAATCGAACCGCTGAAGGGACGCGCCGACCTGAAAATATACACAGGTCCCCTTGCGTCGGTGGAATCCAGCCATGTTATCCTGATTAAATTCTGACGCGCCTCGATATTTATCTGCGTAACATACGGAGCAAACTCATTTTGAGCCCAAACACCGGGGTTTACAGCGAAAAACAGAGATAAAAAGAGCGGAAAACGCAATTTTCTCATTCTACTATCATTCTAGTAATAAAATTGTTAAAATTCCAGTGAAAATTCGATAAATAAATATCGATAAAAAACGCGAAAAACATCAGGATCGCCCTTGATGATAAATGACTATGTTTTACCTTCCGCCTGAGAGAGCCATTAAAGCCAGGATATAATCGGTGTCCGCCTGAGTTGTAGCGGCGGCAGCTCTTTGCGCCGGATCATTTGACTGAAACGCCGATCGAATTTCCGAAGAAGGTATTGGCTGGATCAGCGCCTGCTGCCTTGCGGAAAGTTCCGCGTTAAATTGAGCCTGCGTTCTTTCACGTTCATATTTAATTTCTTCATTGATGTCGTTGAACATTCCGGCAATTACCTGCTGCGTTCTTGTTTCAGGCAGAAGGCCTACAATATCATAAATGTACTTCGCGACAAGCTGATCCCAAACCAGGGAATCGCAGGCATAAACAACCCAGTAACTGTATACCCGGTTTGTCCTGCGGTCATTCCCTGTAGTTTCTATTAACTGCCAAAAATCCGTCAGCCTTTCCTGTCCGGCTATAGTTACCTGCGTCTGGGTTGCGGCATTGTTTACAAGATCAAATTCACCGTCACTGCCAAGACTGACAGCGGCGCGCGAAAGAACCGACTGCCGCAGCTGAGAAGCAAGCCTTGCCGCGTATTGCACTTCCGCTATTGTCTGCGCTCCGTTCAGCGTAGCGTGCCGCGCGACGCCTATTTTCAAAACCTTATCCTGACTTACAGGCCAGTCGTTTTTAAATACATTCCAGTTCCCGCGCACCGCGGGAAGTAGCCAATCTGGGCTTGCGGTTTCTCCTATACTGCGATCCTTCCAGTCCACAATGCGGTAACTGTCGGCGGTCAGTTCAGCCTGCGCGGAAATCGCCGTTGATGGTGTCTTTGCCGTTCCGCATGCCGCAAGACTGCCAATAGCAATAATTACAAGCGCCGCACAAACAATCATCACAATTTTTTTCGTATTCATAAAATCTCCTTTTATTTTTTCCGCGCGTAACACGGATAAATTACCCATTAAAATTAAGGCGTAAGTGAAAAGTTTTCCTTTACACTGTCCGCCAATGACTGATACGCTCTGCGTTTGGCGACATCAGAAGTTACTGCGCTTGCTCTTTCGCCTTCCGCGCTGAACGTAAATAATACCCCCGCGCTGCCTGTTATTACCGCCCG
>Ga0209755_10007249_pt1 | contig 12047 bp, 16 predicted proteins | sample TergutCo191P1_FD_187301 | JGI IMG/M metagenome (GOLD analysis project Ga0209755, IMG submission 187301) | Cornitermes sp. P1 segment gut microbial communities from Petit-Saut dam, French Guiana - Co191P1 (SPAdes) (version 2) | ecosystem: Host-associated > Arthropoda: Insects > Digestive system...
TCAGGCAGCATGGAGGAAGAACAAGACGTTAAATAATTATATATAAATATTAAAAATCAATTATAATATACGCTCTAACGTCGCATAACAAACGGTAACTGCAAAATGCCCTGTTCGGGCATTTTGGATTTCGTTCGGCTAGGTCATGGCTAAAGCCATTCCCACGGCCTCCCTCACCCACATTTTACCAGCCCTGGTCTTGTTGCGCAAGCCCTTATCCGGGCTGGCAAAACGTCAGTTACCTAGAACGTTAGGCGCAATTGAAAAATGATTTGATTGGTGGTGAGAAATAATTTTAAAATATTCATTGACAAATTTGAAATAAATTATATAATTATAATGACAATATGATTAAAAGGAAAAAATATGAAATTAAATAAGGATAAGCTTTTATCATTAATTTTAAATATCGCTACTTCTGGAAAATATACTAAAGAAAGTGAATTTATAATGTCTGACTATTTAATACGATATGTATTACTTAATTTCGCAAGTGTTTTAGGAATAATAATTCTTATCTCATATAATTTTATGAATTATAAAAAGGGATTATATAATATAGTCATAACATCTACCGTATTGATTATAATTTTATTGATATGTTTTATTATGTCTAGGACAAAAATCCCGCAGAAGATTAATTCCTTTTTCCTTTTATTTTTTTATTTATTGTTCTGTGCATGGATGTCGTATATAGAGCAAGTTCTTGGTTTGAATTTTCTTTTTATTTATGTGTATCCTTTACTTTCAATAATGCTTTTAGGACTTAATATAGGTGTGATTTTATCATCTGTTCTTCTTTTACTAATGGTATTGATAATGCTAGTGCCTGGTTTATCAAATTACAACTATCATTTTGAAAGCTTTTTGCGCATTTTTGTTACATATAACGTGGTATTTTTTGTAATGATTGTAATAGAACTCACTAGAAAAACAAAAGATAATCTAATAGAAAAACAACGGCAAAAACTTCATGATTATAATAAAAACTTAATGAAAATGGTAGAAGAAAAAACTGTAAATATTTTGGAGTTACAAGATGCACTCTTGAGAGCAATGGCAGAATTAGTTGAATTCCGTGATGATGTTACTGGAAGTCATATTGAACGAACATATAAAGGCATTACTATTTTCTTAAATGAAATGGAAAAAGATAGTTCATATAATGATGAAATAGTAAATTTGAATAAAAAACTAATAGCACAATCCTCAATGCTTCATGATATCGGAAAGATCTCTATAAGTGACAATATATTAAAGAAAAAGGGAGCTTTAAATAAGGAGGAATTCGAAGAGATAAAAAAGCATACAGTTCTAGGGGAAAAAATAATTGAAAAAATTGAAGTATATGCTAAAGAAAGCGAATTTTTAAAGTATGCAAAAATTTTTGCTGCTAATCATCATGAAAAATGGGATGGTACAGGATACCCACGAGGGTTAAAAGGAAATGAAATACCATTACTAGGTAGAATTATGGCAATAGCTGATGTATATGATGCTTTGACATCAGTTCGTCCGTATAAAGAAGCTTATAGTCATGATGATGCTGTTAAAATAATTATTGAGCAAAAAGGAAAACAGTTCGATCCAGAATTAGTTAATATGTTTATTAAAATAGCTAAAAAATTTAAAAAATAAATAGCGGTTTTCCCTCACCCACAGTTTGCCAGCCCGACAGGCGGGGGACGGTTCCCGCGCTGTTCGGGAAGCATCCCGCTATTGTCGGGTAAATGTTACTATTGGATTGCCTGTCACTGTCCCATCAAGATTAATGAGTTGCATTGTAAGCGTATTGCCGGTTATCCCGTACATCGAATTCAAAGTTATTGTGTATCCTCCGCTAGTTGAATATGTTAACCTATTACCGCTTGCAGTCCATGTTATGTTAATATTGCCACCGCTGGTATTCATCGTGCCTGTTCCGTTAGCGTTAAGTGTTATAATCCCAGTCGAACCTCTCCATGTACCGACAGGTGAGGGCTGGTTCGGTGCAGGATTGAATGCGGAAGTAGAAGGCTGCTGCTGGCTTGGCTGCTGTGTTGTTGGTTGTGCAGGCTGTTGCGTTGCAGGTCGTGAAGGCTGCGATGCGTCAGGAGTGGAAGCTGCCGGAGTGACAGCGGCAAGACCAGCAGCGGCTGTTACGGTAACGGGGAATGTCGCTGTTTGGCCCTTGTAGTTAACGGTAATAAGCCTGTTACTGCCTGCCGTTCTCGAATCAAAACTGGCAACTTCCACTAGATAAGCGGGAACTTCCGCGTCAGGAAGATCCCTCCACGATCCCATCACCCTAATCCCCGACAAATTGGCTCCTTCGCCTACGGTGTAAGTTGTTTTTGTCGGTGGTCTTTCAACGCGGATAGCTGTCAATTCCATTACTTCGGTCTGAAAAGTGCCGCTTCCCTGACCAGATATAGTTACAGTTACGGTTTGAACGCCTGCCCTGTCTCTGTCATGAGTGGTTGAAAAAAATACTACTTCCTTGCGGCTTTCGTCTTTGTAGTTGGCATAGACTGAAACTTCGGTTGTGCTGATGCTGAAGTACTGCCTGACTCTGGCAGGTCCGGTCAGAGAGTCCCAATCAACGTTCGCAATCTGCATGGAAGCGCAAGCCGCCATTGATAATACGACTATCGCAGTAATGACGATAATCGCTATACTTCGCATAGCTTGCATTGTTTTGAATGTATTTTTCATTACATTCCTCCTTTGTTTGTTTCATTTAACAACGCCGCTAAAGCGGCTGAAGTTAAGGTTATCCTCATACTGGCAATTTATCGCTTTTTGCATTATTTTTCAATATGTTAAAAGGAATATTTTACAAGGAATTGTTTTAGGGTTTTGGAGGAATAAAGGTTTATAACAATTAGGCTTTTTTTACAATTTTTCCCCAAGTATCGCGAAGACCTACCGTCCTGTTAAATACAGGCTTTCCGTTTGATTCTGCTGCCTGCATCGAAGAATCTGCGTCACGTGTAAAATAGCCAAGGCGTTCAAATTGATACGATTGCCCCGGCTTTGCATCGGCGAGCGATTTCTCGCCCCATGCGTTAACAATTTCCAGCGAGGCAGGGTTTAAGTTGTCGGTAAACTCGCTGCGGCTGCCTAGAGAGCCGTCTGCGCGGGGAGCAATTTCCATCGGGCGTTCAACATTAAAAAGATAGTCATAAAGACGCGCTTCTATGGGGACTGCGTGTTCTGCGCTTACCCAGTGAATCGTTCCTTTTACTTTTTTGTTGTCGGGAGAATTTCCGCCTCTTGTTTCGGGATCATAAGTACAGCGTACGGCTGTAATGTTACCGTCTGCGTCTTTATCAAAACCGGTGCATGTAATTATATACGCATAACGAAGGCGCACGGAATTTCCCGGGAAGAGACGAAAATATTTGGGCGGCGGCGTTTCTTCAAAATCATCGCGCTCAATCCAAAGCTCACCGGAGAACGGCACCTTGCGCGTACCTGCGCTTTCGTCTTCGGGATTGTTGACGGCATCAAGTTCTTCGGTTCTGCCTTCTTCCCAATTTTCGATGATCAATTTAAGCGGACGCAAAACAGCCATTACGCGTAATGCGCGTTTGTTCAAATCTTCGCGCAGGCAGTATTCCAGAAACGCAATGTCTACCATGCTGTCTGTTTTTGCAATGCCGATTTGCGCGACAAAACTGCGGATTGCTTCCGGCGTGTAGCCGCGTCTTCGAAGACCCGCGATTGTAGGCATGCGCGGATCATCCCAGCCTGACACATATTTTTCCTGCACAAGTTTTAAGAGCCAGCGTTTGCTCATGACTGTGTTGCTTAAATTTAAACGCGCAAACTCGATCTGGCGCGACGGGAAAACTTCGGCTTCGCGGATAAACCAATCGTAAAGCGGACGATGTATTTCGTATTCGAGCGAACAAAGCGAATGGGTTATCCCCTCTTTTGCGTCGGAAAGCGGATGCTGAAAATCGTACATGGGATATATGCACCACGAATCGCCTGTGCGGTAATGATGCTCGCGCCGTATACGGTACATGACAGGGTCCCGCATGATCAAATTGGGATGCGTCATGTCAATTTTTGCGCGTAATGTTTTTGCGCCGTCTGCAAATTCGCCCGCGCGCATTTTCGCGAAGAGGTCAAGATTTTCCCCTACAGAACGATCCCTGTATGGGCTGTTTCTTCCGGGCGGTGTGATATTTTTATCTGCGGCTGCCGTTCCCCGGTACTCCCTGATTTCTTCATCGCTTAGATCATCAACATAGGCATTTCCCTTTTTGATAATCTTTACGGCAAGTTCATAAAGGTATTCGTAATAATCAGATGCGTAGTATTCACGGCCTTCCCAGTCGTAGCCCATCCATTTAATGTCGCGCTTAATCGCCTCGACATATGAGATATCCTCTTTTTCGGGATTGGTATCGTCAAAACGCAAATTGCATTTTCCGCCGAAACGCTCCGCCATGGAAAAGTCGATATAGAATGCCTTGCAATGTCCAATATGCAGCCAGCCGTTCGGCTCCGGCGGGAAACGGGTATGCACATAACTAAAGCGGCCGCTGGCTAAATCCTCTTTTATAAACTCGCTTATAAAGTCCGTACCAACAGCGTTGGAGGTATCAGAATCAGACATAATATTTTCCTTTGCAAATTAAAAATTCGTCAAATAACAAAGACCAAGAAGCAGAATTGCCCACAATATTTTATCGCCGCAATCCATGTTTGCCGCAGCCTGTTGATTTAAAGACTCGAGTCTGCCGCCGTACCACCAAAAAAGACCCATCTGCGCGTCAATGCGGAATGTATATTCGGTAAAGTCCGCGCTTTCACATTGAAAACCAAAGAATAAATAGGCAAGCTCATCGAGAATTATACTAAACTGTTCAAGTGATTTTTTATAATCAACCTGTTCGATCGATGTCATAAACCGCGGAATATCATCCTGAAGCTTGCCCTTGCGGGTCTCGTCAGATTTATCCACCCATGTTTTTTTTATCAATAAATCGAGGTTATTCTGAAAATGGTCAAGGAATGTTTGCAGTTCCTCCGAGTTCTTGTCAAGTGCAAGCAAACGCTGATATTCAATGCCAATTCCCAGAGCCTTGGCAAACTCTCCCGCTGCTTTTATGTCCGGCTTCTGACCCTTGGATAACCCATCCTTTGGGAACATGCGTTCAGCCGCCTTACGGTACTCGCCGGGCATTGAGAAATTGGAAGTGGGGCTGCCTTTATACATGGCTTGCATTATATCAAAAATAAGAAATAATTAAAAGTAAGGGAGTAATAAACAATATGAGCTATGTTCTAACCATGTTGCAAAGGCATGAGTGCAAAGCCCTACCGGGAGCTGTTGGCTCTGGCTTTTTTTAACACAGCCGCTAGCTGGCATTATTAGTATCAGACCAAAGGCTCCCGATAGAGCTTCCACCCATGCCTTTGTAATCAGGAGTCAAGAACACAAATCATTTTTTGCCCCGTCGTTATATTTATATTAAATTTTTGATACAATTGGCTATGTTTAATTATTGTCCAAAGTGCGCGTCTGCGAAGATCGCTTTTGATAAAGGGAAGGTTTTTCGCTGTCCTGACTGCGGGTTTGTTTATTATCATAACATAGCCGCTGCTACAGGCTGCCTAATAACTGTGCCTGAACCTGATGGAGAGAAGCTCGTCTTTCTTGTCCGTGGAAAAGAGCCCGCTGTCGGTAAATTGGATCTTCCCGGCGGCTTCGTTGATATCGGCGAGGGCGTAATTGACGGTCTTTACCGCGAACTGAAAGAAGAAATTGACTGGACACCGCCGGCTATTCCCGTTCTGTTTGCCTCGTTTTCAAATGTATATAAGTATAAAGATATTGATTACAACACCTGTGACATGTATTTTTCCATTTCTGCCGCAGGATTAAAACCTGATGATTTTCATTTAGAAGAAGCCGAAGTCTCCGCTGTCCGCTTCTTAAAACCACAAGAGATTGACTTTAACGATTTCGCCTTTCCATCAACCGTCAAAGCCGTAAAAACATACCTTAAGCTGCCATTAGAGTAAAAATTAACAGAAAAGACGAACAAAGGTGGGTTGAGGTTAGAGTGCGGCGAGACTGACTTTTTAGTTTCCTGTTGACGCAGGGAAGCACAAAATGGAAAATGGTAAAGCTTTTCTAGCCCTCTGCCTTACTTACTTTTAATTTTTAATCATTTTTGATATAATGATCAACATGGAAACCGAATGTACACTAAGAGTTCGAACTTATGAATGTGACGCCTACGGTCACGTAAACAACGCGAACTATCTGAATTATCTGGAATATGCCCGCTATGAGTACCTAAGGGACATTGGCTTTGATTTCTTAAAATCGGTCAGGGACAACTATGGCATATTTATTGTCCGTATCGAAATTGATTATAAGATACCGGCCACTACCGATGATATGATACATATTAAAACAAAGCCGTTAAAAAAAGGCGCGGCAAGCGGCACTCTTGCTCAGCAAATCTGGCGCGAAGACGACCTTTTAGTAGAAGCAAAAGTAACATGGGCATTTGTAGATTCTGACGGGAAGCCGGTAAAATTACCTCCGGAGTACGATCTGCCTGGATTGAAACCGTGAATAAATCAAAAGGAAAAATATGATGAAAGCTGAAAATTCATTTAATCTTACTTTTTCTCAGGATGATTATGAAAGATATATCCAGCGGAGTAAAAACAATTATCCTCAAAATACCCGTATAAGACCGGATGATATGAATTTTTTTGATGCTTTACTGTCAGTTGATATGACAACAACGCAGGAAGGTCGTAATATTCTTGACACAATCAGCAAATTGGATTAAATAGTGAATTTTACGAAACAATCAAATAGCCCTGACGATTATCCGATTTTCTCCAACATTGATAAGATTATGGTTGATAGAATGGCTGCAAGAATGATTAATTTGTTAAGCAATCTTTCAACTGTTTTACATATTGATACAACCCAAATAATATTCTCGAAAGATATATTAATTGAAATATTTGAGAGGATAGAAAAGCGCCGTATTTACTTTCATGTCTTCTATAAGGGATGTAAAATGGGCGAGTTGAATGAGGGCGCTCTTCTATGTTTCTGGATTACAAAATTACAGCCTTTTTATCATAAAGATATTGAAACCATAAAGTTAAATTCAAAAATCGCTGTGTGTTTGTTCACAAATTCAATTTATTTTTACTCAAAAGAAACAAAACAAGAGAGAGCCATTCCTCCTCATTTTATTAATGATTTGTATTATTCACTATTGTATAGAGACATAAGCAAAGAATCACTAATGATTCTTGCGGAAAGTTTCATGGAAAAAAAATCCCATTAAATCAAAAAATTAAGAGAGGGCTTTTTAACATCGGGAGCCTGTCCTTTCATCTCAAGATATTCTTTTGCTGTTACTATTTTTACTTTGTCATATTGTTTTAACTCCAGCAAATGAATATCACCGGAAATTATGAAATCTACATTTGCAGTTTTCGCGCATTCCAAATATTTATTGTCTTTTATATCTCTGCTTCCTTTATTAATTTTAGTTATGGATAGAACTTTATTTTGTCCAATCCTCTATTTTTAATTCTCTTATTCTTTCAAATTCTTTCTATTCGAGTTAATTTTATTTCTTCTTTTGGTTCAAGAATCATTCTATTTGGCGCGTTAAAACGTTCGGCGACATTCCTGTTAAATATCGCCGGATATCTTGTATGCATTGGTATATTAATTTTACCGCCTATTATTTCAGCCCATTCCGCCGCTATTTCCGGAATGCCATCACAATACAACAGTACATAATCAATATTTTTTTCCGGGAATGTCTCCATTTGATTCGTTTTACCTGTATCTCCCGAATGGTACAGTTTAATGCCGTCAATTGTTATTATATAACCAACACCTATCGCACGATGATGGTTTGCCATATACGCTTCGACAGCTTCAATTTTTATACCTTTAATTTTAAAAGTATTATATCTGTTATTTTTTTGTGCTTCATCATTTGTAATGATAACGCAATTCTTATTTTGTGTAACAAGTTCAATTCTGTTATGATCATGATGTCCATGGGTTACCAGAATGATGTCAGCCGGTAAATCATAACCTTCTCCATATGCAGGATCTATATAAATTACCGTTCCATTTTTTGAGATAAGTCTAAAACTTGCGTGCCCCTGATACAAAAGTTTGGTTTCCCCTTCTTCCTTGCAGGAAACAAGAGATAAAAGTACCAATATCAAAACAAAAAATTTCCCAACAGTTTTCATAATCATCCTCCAAATAATATTTATAGTGGTTATTCCGCTGGCGTAAATACAAACCCTGTTCCGTCTCTGTTAACATTGCCTATGCCAGGATAGTAAATATGCATCCCACCTACAGGAATATTGTTGGCGGCGGCATATTCAAGAATACGCCTGCGTGCCGCGGCGGCTGCGGACGGATCAACATCCCATGCGGTATTGACTTCCGGTACGGGAAATTGAACATCGGTTGAATGCAAAAGATCTCCTATTATTAAAAACTGCGCCCCTCGATCTTCAATAAGAAAAGCAGTGTGTCCCGGCGTATGTCCGTATGCCGCGATGGGAGTAATCCCTGTAACAAGAGATCGCAATCTGCCGCCCAGTTCGCCGGGCTGGAAAGTTATGACATTTGATCCGTACAGTTCAAGAACACCCGAGGCATGACTAACATTGGTTACTGTAAAATGCGTATGATCTATCGCGGGAACATAAATCTTCGCGTTTGGAAAAGCGCGTCCTCCGTTCCTTCTAAGACCGCCGAAATGATCTCCGTGCAGATGAGTCAGAAAAACAGCGTCGATTCTTGCAGGATCTACTCCAAGTCCTCTGATTTTTTCGTATATAACATCGCCGCTTCCGGTTCCTGTGTCTATAAGATACGTTTTTCCCCGCGCTTTAATCAGAAAGGCATTTGTAGCGATCCTGAATCCATCTGCTGAGTTATAGCGTTCAAGAACAGCTGCGTCCGCTCCTGTCAAAGTAGAAACATTCTGAATTCTTTCAGATTCAACAATCGTAAACACTTCAAACCTCCCAACCCTAAAGGAAAATACTCCGTCGGTTTCGCTTGCAAAACCTGTCGCTGCGAGACCCAAAAACAGGCACGACATAATCCATTTGTTCATTTTTTCACTCCTTAAATAATATTTTATATTTGAAGTTTAAATTATTCTTTTTTACCTGTAAATTACTTACTTTTTTGTGTGTAGGTACTTTTTGGTAACTATATTTGCCTGTAAAACCATTTACCTTACAGGCAGCCCGCTTTCCTTAAAACATCTTCCATGCCATTTTCCAGCATTATATCAATACCTATTGATTGCATTATCTTTATAGCATCCAGCATTTTAAGCCCTCGATCTGTTATATAATACTCAACTTTTAAGGGATAGCCGGAAAATTCTTTTTTCTTTACAAAGTCGAATTCACATAATTCTTTTAATTGTTCAAGTAAAACTTTTTGACTTATACCTTCTATGTATTTTTTTAATTCTGATAATGAACAGAATGATCTTCCCAATCTCCATAGTATCAGTAATTTCCATTTTCCTTTAATAATATCATGCGTTAATTCCAATGGACATTTAAATTTAATTCTTGTTTTCATTGTTAGATTTTATAATAAATTTATATATGTGTAAATACTGTTTTAGTGTCATCTTTGGCCGTATTTCACATAATGGTTCTTACACGAAATTTATTCAAGGTATAATTGCAATTCCTGAAAATAAAAATATCGTGGTAGTCACTACCGATTACTATATGTTCCGCTCGCTCGGTGTCGCAAGAAAACAGGGTTATCAAAACGTGTCAGGCCTTGCAAGCAGAAGTCAAATTACCGTACTGCCGATTTATCTGTTCAGAGAATATTTCGCCATTGTGTTTTATGCGCTAACAGGAAGATTTAAGAAGAGTTTTTACCACTAACCATCACGAACGGTCACGAACATTGTCCGATAATATCTTTATTTTCCTAAGAAATATATGTTAGCTGAAGATGGTTTTCTTTAATTTAAAAAAAGGGAAGTCGAACAACAAGTTCGTGTTTTTTAGTGTGGTTCGTGGTAAAACTCTTCTGCCATAGCAGCCAAAACTTTTGCGCTATAAGGCAGCGCGCCTGTTTTGAGGTCTCGGAGTTTTGAGCATATTGGACAGTCTTCATCTATTCCCACATCAAGGATAGTTTCTTTTACCTCTATAACTGCGTTCATTTTAACTCAAAGTTTAAAAAGGAGTAAAGCCGCAGCAATATTATCTTCTTTTGAAGCATTTCCAACAGCATAACCTACTCTGTTACCATTAGTATCTCTAATTTCATTTCCATTAATATATCCAACTCTATCACCATAAGTATTTTTTATATCAGTACCTCCATCACAACCTATCCTATTACCAAATGTGTCTTTTATATCAGTACCACTTTTATAACCAACTCTATTACCATATGTATCTTTAATATCGGTGCTGCTAATGTATCCAACACGATTACCATTAATATCTTTAAATTCAATTTCCATTTTTTAATACCATTTCATTCATTATTGCTTTTTTTAATTGGTTCGCTTGATTATTATTAGGGTCAATTTTTAAAGCCATAGTTATATTCAATAAAGCCATATTAATATTACCTTTGTTATAATATGCACCACCTGTAAATACATATGAAAAAACACTTTCAGGATAATTCTTTATCTCTTTAGAAAAATCCTCAATTGCTTTATCATTATTTCCTTTTCGTCCATATGCACTCCCACGTTGAAAATAAAATTGGGCTTCTTTTGGATTTAATTTATAGCCTTAGAATAATTTTCAATAGCTTGATCGAATTTTTCATCTTTAAAACACTTTACACCTAAATTAAAATATTCTTGTGCGTCCTCTTTCATTAATATCTCCAATAAAAATTACAATTCAGGATTAGAACGCAATTTCTTTTGCACTTTTTCATCAAAGCTTCTATTTGTATAGTTTGCACACTGTTTCCAGTTATCCGACGATAAACAAATTGACTCTCTTTGATATCCATCTTGATATGTTCCAAAAAAATTACATTTTTTATAGTCCCTATCATAATATGGGCAATCGACTGTTGACATGATATACTTCCTTAATTAAATATTTGTATGTTTTATCCAACGGATAAATTATAAATGTATAAAACATTATCTAACCCCATTGGCCTTGAGCCATTTCAACACTTCAGGTTTTATATCATTTCCAAAAAATGAAATCATTGTTTTACCATCATTGTTTTTTGTATTAATATCAGCTCCTAGAGATTTTAGACATTTCATACTCTCTATATGACCATTCATTGCAGAATAGAAAATTGGCGAAAAACCTTGATTATTTCTTGCATTAATATTAGCACCTAAAGAAGCTAGACATTTTATGCTATTATTATCACCTTCTGCAGCAGCCATATGCATACCTGTCTCGCCTGTTTTATCAATAATGTCTACATTAATACCCAATTCTACTAGATATTTAATAATCTCTACATTGCCAACAGCCATTGCAATAGCTGTATTGGAGTTATCATCTATTGCTCCAACTATCGCACCTAATTTCACTAAACACTTTATAGCTTCCTTATTACGCCTTCTAATTGCATTTTCAAGAGGTGTCATACCATTATTGTTTTTTAAATTTAAATCAAGACCATATTTTACGAGGCATTTTATAGTCTTTTCATCATTTGCAAAGAACAAAAGTGATGTTCCATTATTTTTTTCATGTATATTAGCGCCTACTTCTACAAGTATTTTAATTAAATCTGTATCACCTCTGTCAATTGCTAAGTCTAAAGGAGAGATACCCGTACTGATCTTTGCATTAACATCTGCGCCAAGAGAAGTTATTAGTTTTATCCATTTAATTTTATTTTTTAAATCAATATTTTTTGAACAAGCAAAATATAGTGCTGTAAAACCTTCTTTACCATATTTTTCATTTATATTAATAACTCCATCTTTAACCGTATTTTCAAATTCTTTAAATTTACCTTCACCAATACCGACAAAGATATCAAAACAATC
>Ga0209755_10007250_pt1 | contig 12045 bp, 8 predicted proteins | sample TergutCo191P1_FD_187301 | JGI IMG/M metagenome (GOLD analysis project Ga0209755, IMG submission 187301) | Cornitermes sp. P1 segment gut microbial communities from Petit-Saut dam, French Guiana - Co191P1 (SPAdes) (version 2) | ecosystem: Host-associated > Arthropoda: Insects > Digestive system >...
TAATGATATTACCGATACGGAAACCGTCATTACAGGGCTTTCCAATAATACAACTTATTATATATGGATAAAAGCAAAAAATATCGCAGGAACAAGCGGTTTTAGCCCATCGGCAAGCGCGATTCCTTCGGTATTTGCGGTTCTGCCTCAAACGCCTTCCTCTCCGTCTGCGCTGCCGGGCGATACGGAGCTTCTTGTTAATTGGCAGCAGACAGAAGGCGCTCTTTCTTTTGAAGTATGGATCAGCAGCAGTAATGATATTAACAATGCGGAAAAATACGGAGCTGATATTTTTGATACCTCTGTGACTATTACTAATCTTGTTAATGAAACTGTTTACTATATTTGGATTAGGGCGAAGAACAATATCGGTGTTAGTAATTTTTCTACTGTGATAAGCGGAAAGCCTGAATTCCCGGAACATCCGTCCTCGATTATGATTGCGCCTGTTATTGCTATTGGTAACAATCGTTTTAATGTAAGCTGGCAGGAAGCGCAAAGGGCGGGGGTTTATGAAATTTGGCTTGGAGAAACAAATAATCCGCAAACATCAATTAAACAAATTAATGATGTTTCGGGATTATCCGCTGTAATTACAGGTTTGACAAACGGTAAATTATATTTCGTATGGATAAAATCAAAAAACAGCGCTGGTACGGGTGATTTTAGCCCTGCCGCAAGCGGAATACCAATCGGCGATATGAGGACAGTTTCGGTAGTTTCAGGTAACGGAAGATTATCATTTAGCTGGAATGCTGTCTCAGGCGCCGATCAATATGAAGTGTATTTTAATACTGCAAATACAATGCCTGTTAGTCCCGCGCAAACTATTACTGAAACAGCAATAGCGTTTAACGATCTTAATAACGGCTCTAATTATTATTTATGGGTAAAACCTGTTAATAATTACGGCTCAGGCGGAATTAGCACGTCTATAAACGGAAAACCAATCGGAAATATCGGAGCGGTTACCGTAAAGCCTTCGGATAGCGGTACTCTTGTTCTTAATTGGACGCCTGTCCCCGGAGCTGATCAATACGATGTATATTACAGCTCAGACAATACAATACCGGAAAATTCTTTTAAAACTGTTTCCGCTACGGCAGCTGAAATAAACGGTCTTAATGATGGAGACGTTTACAATGTTTGGGTTAAGCCGCGTAACGCAGGCGGTTCTGCCGGCGCAAGCTCTTCCGCAAACGGAATACCTGTAGCGGCGCCGGTAAATTTATCCGCCGTCGAACAAAGCGGGCAGATCATCTTGAATTGGGATGAAGCGCCTTACGCAAAAGAGTATGATGTCTATTACAGCGCGACAACTTCAATGCCTGTAAATCCTTCTCAAACTGTTACTGAAACAACAGCGGCTGTTACAATTGCTTCCGGCGTGACAGTGTATTATTTTTGGGTAAAAACCGTAAATGCTGACGGAAAAGCAGGCAATGCCTCTCCAAGAGCGATGTGGATATCCGGCGGATACGGACTATACAGAAAAAATAATAACGATATCAATTTTATCAGTAATTATAATCTTAATGACTCGCTTAATTATATTTCAAATAATTCGGGTAACGGAAATAAATTTATCATTGTTTTAAGGGATGAAACATTTGCGGGAAGGACGCTGGAATATTCCGGCAGCGAAATTGAAATTACTTTAACAGGTTTCCTTGAAGAAAGAACAATAGAACTTAGCGCAAACGGAAATTTGTTCAGGATTGGAAACAAAGTTACCCTCATTCTTGATGAAAACATAACGCTAAAGGGAAGAGCGGAAAATAGCTCGGCTCTTGTTTTTGTAAACGCGTCAGGAAATTTAATTATGAACGACAGATCAAAAGTTATAAAAAATACTTTTACTTCCGGCAGCGGTAACGGCGGAGGAATCAATGTGGCCGCAGGGGGATCGTTTACAATGAACGGAGGCACAATCAGCGGGAATACCGCAACTCAGGGCGGCGGCGTAAATATTTCCAATAACGGAAACTTTACCATGCACGGAGGCAAAATCGAAGATAATAATTCTTCTCAGGGCGGCGGCGTTATGGCATGGGGAACATTTGTTATGCGCGGCGGCATTATAAAAAGTAATACATCTTCTCAGGCAGGCGGAGGCATCGCTGTTGCTCCCGGAAATACTTTTTCTTTGCATGACGGGATAATTTGCGAAAACACCGCTTCTTACGGAGGAGGTGTTTATACATGGGGTAACCTTGTCATGAACGGAGGGGTTATCAATGGGAATGTGGCAGTTTTATCTTCCGGTTACAGTTACGGCGGCGGCATTGTTGTTACCAACAGCGGAAGTTTTATCATGAACGGCGGAACAATAAAACAAAATACCGCTGACTTGAGCGGTGGCGTTCATGTTATGGGAGCCTTTACAATGAATGACGGAATAATCAGCGATCATACTGTTATGCAGAGCGGCGGTGTTGGGATTGATGCATCCGGATCGTTTAACATGAACGGAGGAGTGATAAGCAAAAATTCCGCTTCCGCAATAGGAGGCGGAGTTTCCTGTGCCGGACCGTTTACGATGAACGGAGGTAAAATTTGTGAAAATACCGCTTCTCAGGGGGGAGGCGTTTATGTCGGCGCGGACATAATATTCACTATGTATGACGGCACTATCAGCGGGAACACCGCTTTTTCTTCTACCGGCAGCAGTCTTGGCGGCGGCGTTGCGGCAGCGGGAACATTTACCATGCATGGAGGAACAATCAGCGGAAATTCTGCCTCAGCTTTTTACGCCGCGAACGGCGGAGGCGTAGCCCTTGTTTCATCAGGAATTTTTAAAAAGATTCCTGTTAATCAGGAAAGCCAATATAGCGGAATTATCTACGGGGCTGATGAAAATGGATATGATGATGACGGATTGCCTCTGAAAAACACAGCTTCCGCGGGTTCTGCTATTTGGAGCAGTACTCAATTGAGAAATAATACAGTGGACAGATCAGAGCATATTTTTTTCCCTGCGCTCTCAATGGTAAAAACTCTTCATAAAAACGAATAGCCGCCGCTTTTTTCGCGGATTTTTTGCCGTCTTGCCGGTTCGAACGAAAAAAAATTTCATTTTTTTTCATTTTCGGTAAAGCAAAACGGCAGTTTCAACCCATATATAGGTGGAGGTAAATTTATGAAAAATTTACGTTTTACCCGGTTGGGTATGAGCATCCTGCTGATTGCATTATGCGCATTCGGTTCCTGTTCATCGGAAGAACTTTCTGATGAGCCGATTGAAATCGAATATGCGCCGGGGTCAGAGGATGAATCGGCGGCGGACGAGGGTACGCCTGTAACAAAAGACCCTCCGGGCGGAGAACCGCCCGACAAAAAACAGCCGGTAAATGATGAGGCGGAAGATCCTTCTTTGCCGGAAGAAGAAGACAGCGGTCCGAATTTTGATGAGCCGCCTGAGATTTTTGCGCCGGGAGAGGACGATTCAGGGGGAAATCCCTTGACTGAAAATGGGACGTCTGATCCGCAGGATACCTCTTTGCCCGAAGAGGAAGAGTCAGATGAAAACACGTATGATGAGGTACATAACGGAATCCCTTTAGTGTTGATTAATGAATTGCGTACAGAATATGAAAAAAGCAGCGGCAGAGCCGAGTTCATCGAATTAAAAATTATGTCGCAGGGTAATTTAGACGGGCTTAAGGTATTTATCGTAAGTAACACAAAAAATCCTCTTGTTTATCAGTTTAAAAGCGTTAATGTCAATGAAGGCGAATACGCGGTTCTTCATCTGCGGACGTTAAACGAAACAAGCGTTGACGAGTACGGAGATGATTTGAGTGAATCGGGCGGCGCGGATTCCTCTCCGGCTGCGCGTGATTTCTGGGTAACAGGTACTTCGGAAGTGTTACGCAAAACCGACGCGGTTTACATTATGGATCAAAATGATGTAATTCTGGATGCGGTAATTATTGCGGAAGATGTTATCCCAAAAGAAAGCGCCGCTTTTTTTAATCAGGCTTGCGCTTTCTTGTTCAGTCAAGGCGCGTGGAAATCAGCCGAAGGCGGGCTTCCAGCTCATGGTGACGCTGTTAAAAGTTCAACCATTGGGAGCGCGCTGACGCGCAGCATTTCAAGAGATGAAACGGCATCCGATTCTAACACTGCCGCAGACTGGTATGTTGCAGCAACAGGCGGTGTGAGCGCCGGAAGGGAGAATGATCCGAGGAGGTTTTAAGTAATTAGAATGAGGAGCGGTGTTTTCGCTCCTCATTGCAGTTAGAAATTTTTAGATTTAACCACGAACCACACTAACGAAGACGAACCTATCATTTGAAATATTTTTCTCTTCTTCATTAATTATTATACTTCGAAGAAAGACAATTTAGAGGAAGAAAAAAAACATCGAAGCAAAGGTTCGTATTTATTCGTGTAGTTCGTGGTAAATTCTTATTCTGTCCACTTGACATATCTTGCGAACACTCTGTAAAGTATAAGTATGTACCTTCTTTTCGATTTTGGCGGTTTGTCTCCTCACTGGATTTGGCTTGGTCTTACCATTCTTTTGGTCATTATTGAAGCGACGACATTGGGGCTTACTACGATATGGTTCGCTATCGGCGCTTTTGTAATGATTTTTCTTTCCTTTATACCGACATTCGCGTTTGAATTTCAAGTTTTACTATTTCTGGCAATATCCGCGGTCTTGCTTTTCTTTACCAGACCTCTCGCGATTAAGAAATTTAAAACAGGAAGAGTTAAAACAAATGTTGATAGTCTTGTCGGGAAACACGCTTTAGTCATAAAACAAATAACCGAGTTTGATCGGGGGGAAGTAAAAATCGGCGGTCTTATTTGGACAGCCCGGATGGAAGAAGGCTCAGCTTTAACTCTTGCCGAAGGAAAAAAGTGCGAAGTAGTTCGAATTGAAGGAGCGCAGGCGGTTGTTCGTCCCTTCATGGAAAAAGATGATGATCCTGCCGCTGCGAAAAGCGCCGAAGATTCACCTGTACAAAATTAAAACGATTTATAATAAATATATTTAATAGGAGTGTATTATGGTTATTACAATTATTATTATTTCCGCTTTTATTCTGCTTGTTCTGATCGCGAACATCAGAATTGTTTCTCAGTCAAACGCTTATGTAATCGAAAGATTCGGCGCTTACAATTCTACATGGGGGACAGGTATCCACATGAAGGTGCCTTTTCTTGATAAAATCGCGGCGCGTGTTATTCTGAAAGAGCAGGTTATTGATTTCGCGCCGCAGCCTGTGATTACAAAAGATAATGTTACGATGATGATCGACACGGTTATCTTTCTGCAAATTACGGATCCGAAGCTTTACACATACGGCGTTATCAATCCTTTCCACGCGATTGAAAATCTTGCGACTACAACGCTGAGAAATATTATCGGCGAGCTTGAGCTCGATGATACTTTAACGAGCCGCGACATGATCAACAACCGTATGCGTCTTGTGCTTGATGAAGCGACAGATCCGTGGGGAATAAAAGTTAACCGTGTTGAAGTGAGAAATATCACGCCGCCGAGAAGCATTCAGGAAGCGATGGAAAAACAGATGCGGGCGGAACGTGAAAGACGCGAGTCGATTTTAAAAGCCGAAGGCGAAAAGCAGTCGGTAATTCTTGTCGCGGAAGGACAGAAAGCGTCCGCGATTCTTAAAGCCGAAGCTGAAAAAGCCGCAGTGATTCTTCAGGCGGAAGCCGCGAAAGAAGCCGCAATCCGCGAAGCTGAGGGAGAAGCGCAGGCGATTCTCAATGTGCAAAAAGCGACAGCGGATGGTCTTAACATGCTGAAAAGCGTAAATGCCGATGAGCCTTTGATCAAATTGAAAAGCCTTGAAGCCTTGCAAAAAGTCGCCGACGGTCAGGCGACAAAAATCATCATTCCGGCAGATATTCAAAACATGGCAGGGCTTGTTACAAGTATCACAGAGTTTGTGAAAAAATAAGAAAACGAATGATTAATATCGCGTTTACCGGCGGCGGTACGGGAGGACATATTTATCCCGGGCTGGCGGTTGCTGAACGGTTAAAAAATCTGCTTTCCGGCGGTCAAGCGCGGATTTTCTGGATTGGCTCTTCTGCCGGAATAGACCGCTCTCTTGTTGAAGAAGCGGGAATTGAATTCTTCGGAGTGCCTTCGGGAAAACTCAGGCGTTATTTTTCTTTAAGGACTGTCTCTGATTTTTTTAAAGTGATTGCCGGTTTTTTCGCTTCACGTAAAATATTAAAACAACAGAAAGCGCTTCTGCTTTTTTCTAAAGGAGGCTTTGTCAGCGTGCCTCCGTGCGCCGCGGCCGCTTCTCTCGGCATTCCTGTTTTTACCCATGAATCTGATTTCAGTCCCGGGCTTGCGACAAAAATTAATGTTCGTTTTGTTATGCGATCAGGCGGCATGGTTTTTACGGCTTACGAGGAAACTAAAAGTTTTTTTTCTAAAAAGCTTTTGGCGAAAGGTTTGAATGATCGCATAACGGTTACCGGAAACCCGGTGCGAAGCGGTTTTCTTTGCGCCGATGCCGCGAAGGGAAGGGCTTTCCTCGGCATTTCAGATAACACTCCCATTATGTTGGTTTTAGGCGGCAGTCAGGGCGCAAAGGAGATCAACGATCTAGTCTGTGGTTCTTTGTCTGCGTTAAACGAGTGCTATTATGTTGTTCATCAAACAGGACCGAATTTATTATGGAGTATTCCCGCTTCTTTTAAATATAAATCTTTTCCATATATTAAAGAAGAGATGCCTCATATAATGGCGGCGGCTGATCTAGTTATGGGAAGAAGCGGCGCGGGAATTTGGGAATGGGCTTTTTTAGGAAAGCCGATGATTTTGATTCCGTTAAGAGGTCTAGGCACGAGAGGCGATCAGGTAGAGAATGCGCGTTTTTTTGAAAATGCCGGAGCGGCTCTTGTTTTATCGTCTGATGACGAAAATGATATCGATCCTCAGAGCTTAATTCAGGCGGTAAAATCGTTCGCATCGGATGAAGAAAAAAGAAAACAATACGCACAAGCGTCTTTAAAAATCGGAAAATGCGGCGGTGCGCAGCAGATAGCGAATATCCTAATGGAAAAAATTAAAAGGGAAAATGATGAGTTTGATTGATATAATTTTTCTTGCGCTTATCGCTTTATTAATGATTCGCTGTTATCTGAAAGGCATTATAAGCGAGCTGCTGTCAATGGCGGCTATTGTTCTTGGCGTTCTGTCCGCCGTTTTTTTCTTTAAGAACGGAGCTGTTTATTTAAAAGAAAATTACTTTCCCGAACTTGCAGTCACAATTACTGAGATTCTAAGTTTTATCGCCATATTTTTAGTTGTATTTATTATCGTAAAACTTTTGGAAGGACTGCTTAAAGGAATAGTAAAAGGCATTAAACTCGGCAGCGCTGATAAACTTTTAGGATTGATATTTGGTTTTGCCGAAGGAGTTGCCGTTGTCAGTTTGATAATATTTGCTTTGCTTTTAATTAAACCGATTTATGATCCGTCTGCGCTGCTATCAAAAAGTTTTATCGCAGAATTGCTGCTGCCTCTGATTAATAAACCGGAGATATTGCCGAATGTTTGATAATATTATCGGACAGAAAGCTGTTCTTCAATTAAGCGATGATATTCGAGCCGGCCGCTGTGCGCCTTCCATGTTATTTTACGGACCCGGTGAATCAGGAAAAGGAAGCGCCGCTTTAGAGCTTGCCCGCGTTCTTTCATGCGAAGGAAATACCGCGTGGAAGTGCCCCTGCTATTCATGTGAACGTTACCGCTACCTTCTTCATGACGATCTTCTTATTTTGGGGAAACGATCTTTTTCTGTTGAGATTGCAGCTTCCGGCGCTTCTTTTTTACGAAATAATACGAAATTGAGTTCAAAAATTCTTTTTTTTCGATCTTTGCGTAAATTGCAGATTCGTTTTGCTCCAGTATTGCTGGAAGATGATTCAAAACTTGCAAAGAATAAAAATATTTTGCAGTCATTTGATGAAAAGTTAAACGAACTTTGGACGCTGGATACCGCAGCCTGCGAAAAGAAACATCTTGAAAAATTGTGCGCGTCACTGATTGAAGACGCTGTTGTTTTGGAGAACGAGGGTCTGAGCGCTAAAATTCCGATTGGGCATATTAGAAGCGCCTCATCATGGTGCAGGCTTGCGCCTAACGGAAAGCGAAAAACTCTTATAATTGAGAATGCCGATAATATGAAGGATGAAGCGCATAATTCTCTGTTAAAGCTTCTTGAAGAGCCGCCTCAATCGGTAAATATTGTGCTAACTACGCAAAGGCGCGAAGCGATTATAACGACAATTTTATCGCGGCTCAGGCAGTATCGTTTTTTTAAACGAGAAATTGCTGACGAAAAAGAAGTAATAAACCTTGTCTTTAAGGATACGGTCAGCGAAAAATTGAATGAAACAAAAGGCTCTCTTGTAAGCGCGTATCTTGAATCGTTTTCAATTCAGAACACTGAAAAGCTTTATCCGCTCGCTGCCTGGTTTATTGTATCTTTAGTGCGGCTTATTGCGGTTTCAATTAAAAAAGTAAACGGAAAAAAAATCCCGGAATATTTTAATATGCTTGGAGAATATTATAAACAAACAGCGGAATCTATAATTGCGGAACGTATTTTTAAGAGCAATATTATTATTAAAAAATTACTTGATAACAGCGATAATTTAAAAGGAGACTCTTTTTCCCGATTTTTTAAAATATGTTTTGATCTGCTGACAAATGTATCGCGGAAAACGGATAATCCTGAATTTATCGCTTACAATGATATGTTTAAAAAATATATCAGGGAGGCTGTAACTGCTGTTGAAATTTTAAATATAAAAGAAGCGCCTGCTCTGGAAAATATGATTTATAATTTTAAACACGCAGTGATAAGAGGACTGTAATGGTTGATTTTTTCAGGCGGGCTTTAAAGAAACTTGATAAACTCGACATTGAAAAACACCGTGCGTTATTATTTTCCGCGATTAATAAAATCAGCCTTCTTGAGACTATATCAGACTCAATTAACGTAGGAATTCTGGTATGTGATAAAAATAACAATCTTGTGCATGTGAATAATTGCGCAAGAAGAATGCTTCCGATTGATTATAATGAAAGTTTGCATCCTGCGGGTTCTGTGCGGATATGGTCCGCGGTAATAGATGAAGACCTTGTTGAATGTTTCAAAGGTATTTTAATTAATAAAGATAACGCTGTTGACAGAGAAGTAGACTTTACGCATAATGGAAGTTATAAACTTCTTTCGATTAACGTTGTGCCGCTTGTGCAAAAAAAAAGGATAGACGGCTCTCTTATCTATATAGAAGATATAACAGAAAAAAGAAAAGAAGAATTGCGTCTTAGAAGGGCAGAGAATCTTGCAAGCCTTACAACATTGGCGGCAGGGATGGCGCATGAAATAAAAAATCCTTTAGGTTCAATTTCTATTCATATACAGCTTTTGCAGAAAACGCTTGAGAAACAAGCGGGTGAAAATACTGAGAGATATTTTAATGTTGTTAAAGAAGAAATTGAAAGGTTAAACCGTATTGTAGTTGATTTTCTGTTTGCAGTAAGGCCTATGAATCTTGAACTGCGAAAGGGTGATATAAATAAATTAATCGCGCAATTAATGGATTTTGTTTTTGTGGAATTTGAACAATCAAAGATTTTATGCCTTCTAGAATTGGATGAGAACGCGCCTGAAATACTTATGGACGAACGTTATATGAAACAGGCATTACTTAACCTTGTAACTAATGCCAAAGCCGCTATGCCATGCGGCGGAGTTCTGACTATTGCCACAAATAGCACGGATAATGAAATTAAAATTTCAGTTTGTGATACGGGTATCGGAATTAAAAAAGAAAATCTTGAAAAAATATTCGAACCGTATTATACAACAAAGGAAACAGGCACAGGATTAGGATTGACGCAGGTTTATAAAATAATAAAAGAACATCAGGGTGAAATTTCAGTAGACTCAGATCCCGGAACCGGTTCTGATTTCAGAATAATTCTTCCGCTGCCGCAAAAAGACACGCGGCTCATTTCATATAACAAAAATTCTGCTGATTTTGAAAAAGAAATCGTTAAAGGAGATAAAAATTGACTTTTCGTATTCTTGTAATTGATGATGAAAAAAATATCCGTGAAGGTCTTGCGGAGTATTTACGCACAGACGGTTATGACGTAATTTGCGCTGAAAACGGCGATGAAGGCTGGCAGCTTTTCAATAAAGGCGATATTGATTTGATAATTACCGATCTTAAGATGCCTGGTTTGTGCGGAGAAGAATTGATGAAAAAAATTCTTGCCCAATCTCCCGGGTTTCCGGTTATTATACTGACAGGACACGGAACTTTTGATATCGCCGTTTCTGTTACGCGAATGGGCGCGTGGGATTTTCTGTCAAAACCTGTCGATCTGAAACATTTGTCATTAAAAATTAAAAGGGCGCTTGAAACAAGAGAGCTCTTTTTTAAAAATCGCTTAATTTCGGAAGAGCTGGAGAGAAAAAATCAATTCAAGTCAATTATCGGAAATTCCCGCGGTCTGCGTGATATTTTCGACACAATAAATAAAGCCGCTCCGACAAAAGCTTCAATTTTAATTACAGGTGAATCGGGCGTTGGAAAAGAGCTTGTCGCCGATGCTATACACGATCTTTCAACGCGGAATAATTTTCCTCTTGTTAAAGTTCATTGCGCGGCTTTGGCTTCATCTCTTCTGGAAAGCGAACTTTTCGGACATGAAAAAGGCGCTTTTACCGGTGCCGTTTCGCAAAGGAAAGGACGTTTTGAGCTGGCATCCGGTGGGACGCTGTTTCTTGATGAAATAGGTGAAATAGAACAGAATATCCAAATTAAATTACTGCGTGTCTTGCAGGAGAAAAAATTTGAAAGGGTAGGCGGAGAGAAAACCATTGACGCTGATGTGCGGATTATAGCAGCGACAAACAAGGATTTGAAATCTGAAATTGAAAAAGGAAATTTCAGAGAAGACCTTTTTTTCCGCCTGAATGTCGTAAATATTCATGTTCCGCCGTTACGCGAAAGAAAAGACGATATTCCTATTTTAGCGGTATCTTTCCTAAAAGAATTCGCTAAAGAGAACAATAAATCAGTTGCGCATATCAACGAAAAAGCGCGCGCTCGTCTTTATGCTTATGATTGGCCCGGCAATATCCGCGAATTACGCAACTGTATCGAAAGCGCTGTTGTTATGTGTCAGACAAATATTATTACAGTAGATGATTTACCGCCCGCGTTCCGTTCAATTTCCGATGAAAGTAAAATTGAAATCAAGTTAGGCGCAAGTATGGATGAATGTGAAAAAATCATTATACAGGAAACTCTTTCTTTTTGCAAAGGCAATAAAAGCAAAACCGCCGACATGCTCGGTATCGGAAGAAAAACACTTTTGCGCAAACTTACGGAGTACAATCTTGGCGGTAATGAAGAAGAGACTGAAGTATGATTAAACTTTAGCGTTGAGATAAAGTAAAATAGCTTTTCGTATGCTTTTATAAGTACCGCGCAAGCGGCTCATCGGCACCATCCCCAGAAAAACTCAGAAGGAGTCCGCCTACGAGCCATGACTATAAAAACCACGTAAATTATTATTGTTACATATTCCTAACCAAGCTTTATTTTGACAAAACTTCAAATAATTAGAGATTTTACTATCGGTTTTTATAGCCATGTCTCTCCAGCGTAGAATTTCTGAAAATGTTTTTCTGGGGCTGTTGCCGGTAAGCCGCTATCGCGGCAACATTAAGAGCATACGACTAGTGTTAAACTTTACATCACCACATAAAACGGGATAAAGAGGTTAAATTTAAAACGTTTTATTTACATATACGGTTGCGACAATGATAATAAAGCGTTTTATTATTTTCCCTACCTCGTGTTTGTGTGAAATATCAAAGTACTAATCTCCGTGCCTATGCACAAGCAGGCTGGCGGGAAAGACATGGCGGTGACATACGGCGCGGGTAAATTAACGCCGCTATATCAAATAAACGTTTTATGAGCTACCACAGCGCGTGAATAAACTCAAGCCTTTTAAAT
>Ga0209755_10007251_pt1 | contig 12045 bp, 9 predicted proteins | sample TergutCo191P1_FD_187301 | JGI IMG/M metagenome (GOLD analysis project Ga0209755, IMG submission 187301) | Cornitermes sp. P1 segment gut microbial communities from Petit-Saut dam, French Guiana - Co191P1 (SPAdes) (version 2) | ecosystem: Host-associated > Arthropoda: Insects > Digestive system >...
TGGCCCAGGATAGAGACAGGTGGCAGACGCTTGTGAGTGTGGTAATGAACCTTGGGGTTCCGTGAAATGTGGGGAATTTCTTGACTAGCTGCAAACCAGTTAGCTTCTCAAGAAGGACTCTGCACCATGGAGTAAGTAAGTAAGTAGGTGAGTAACGATGTATAAACCAATGTTGTATTACAAGGATTACCTATGATATTAACCATAACAACAAATGGTTTCAACTGTGCAGATTAACAGTTTATTGTGTATTTTATTAGTATTGTTTGAGACACCTTGATGATGGTTGTGAGTATGAACAAAATGTGTTAGTGATTATCAGTATGTAATAAAATACATTCTATGAAAGTGCATTCGTTGGTTTACTGTATAATTGTAGTAGAAAACCAACTGCGATTCATTTCTGTAATAAGTTTACCATCTTCGGGGAGGACAATTGCCAATGTTAAAACCATCTACATTGATGAAATAATATTTACAAAGTTTCATACCCTGTAGTGTGATCTGCAGTTGATATAAATTATGTATAGAAAATATACATGTGTGGGTTAAAAATCTTACAATTAAAATATAGTTAACATTTCTATCCAGTGGATATGATTTGCGCAGGATGAAATGGCAACCATTGTGGATGGTGATTAAAACTTCTAGTCTGCAGCATTATACAGATTTATTTATAAGTCCATGAAACATTTTAAAAATTTGCAACAAATAAACTACTCAACGGATCATGGTAGTTCTTACGCCGATAGAGAGAGAAGCTCTCCAAGTTTTTTTTACATATTTCACAGATGCTCAATGTGTCCACCTTTGGTAATACGACAGATATCTATGTGATAGTCCATCTCATTCCGCAAGCGTGTCAGCACATCATGGTCAACCAGAGCCGCAGCAGCGGTGATACAGTTGAGAAAATCTGGAGATTCGCAAGGAGTGGAGGCACAAAGACAGTGTGCTTCACAAACCCCCAGAAGAAAAAGTCACACAGGGTTTAAATCTGGGGACCGGGGTTGCCACCGCATTAATGCGTCATCTTCTTTTCCTGTGCATCCTATCCACCTTTGTGGCAAGTTTCGATTGAGATTCCCTCGCACGTCTTTGTAGTGAGCCAGAGAGCCGTCTTGTTGAAAAATGTAATCATTACTGTCTTCATTCAACTGTGGCATCAGCCATTTTTCTATGTTTTCCTGTATTTTATTTACAATATTTTAACCCACATACCCAGGATGCTCAGTCCTTAACCCGACCAGGAAGGAAACAAGCTCGGAAGCATGTCAGGGACACATGCAATTTCAGCAATATTGAGACACGAGCTGTCATCAAGTTCTTTTTTTTCCCTGCAAGGCAAGGCGCAGAAGGACATTCACGCCATTCTGACAAGCATTAGCTTGTTTTCTTCCTGGTCAAGCTAAGGACTTATCAGCACCCCTGTATGTATATTTTCTATACACAATTTATATCAACTTCAGATCATGCTAAAGGTTATGAAACTTAACTATTTCACCATTGTAGCTAGTTATAACTTTGGCACATGTACTCCCTGAAGGTGGTATACTTTTACTGAAACATGTCAGGGTAGTGTCTTGACTACTTACATGTGTGTAATGCTGTGAATTTTGTTGGTTTTCATAATCGAATACATTAATGGACTTTGTCCATTGTATGGTGTTTTACAATTAATAAAAATAATAGAAACATGGTAAATAAAATACTGTGTTTCAGGGACAGGATCAGTTTCTGCCTGCAGGCTAAAATAATAAGATTCACTCAGTTGGGCCTAATAGGCCCAGAGGTTGACAGTAATTTTGCCTATACAAAGGAGCACAGATTCGAACATGGGTATAATATTTTGTTGATTTTCCCAGATTGTGTAACATACAATCCAACAGAAACACAAATCATGAAGGTGACACACATACTTTCTTTATTTTTACAACTCTGAGTCTCTCTCCTGCATGTTACAGTCCTTACTAGATCATCTATTCCAAGAGTGTATAACATGAATGTATTCACCATTGTTGTCAAGAAAGAAACGGAACATATTACAAAGCCAAAGCATAGCCAGGGCTGGTACAGCATGCATACTATTTAGACACATGGGTTGGTCCTGAAAGGATTAACAGTGGTATTATGAATGTTTTATAAGAAACCACTTCACAAAACAAGGAAGCTGGAATAGCATAAGCAAGTGGTATAGTGATTAGGCAATGGGCTGGATGATCTGGGGTTTCATTACCAACAGAGGCAACAAATTTTTTCCTTTTCCAAAATGTCCAAACTTGCCCTGGGGCCCACACAGCATCCTGCTGAAGGAGTACCAGGAACTCTTTCCATGGGAATAAAGCATCAGTAGCAAGAAAATGACCACTCATCTGCATTTAAAACTGGGGTTAAGAATGAGTGGAACTTACATCTACTGTATGCCTTCATGATATGCAAGGAACTTTACATATTCTTTTTTTACACAACCAAGGATTATGCAAATTACCAGAAACAACTGACTTTGAGGAACTCAGAAAAATCTTAAATAAAATCATATAAGTTACATCGCTTTGTAATTGTAAACTTAACTGTTTCTTCTTTCTGAATTTTGAGATAAGTTTTATTCACCGTGTACTATTTGCAGTTTGGTTAGCCCTATTGATTGCAATATTGTGGTTTCTCACACTGGTTGAAATAATTTCAGATAGGGTAACTGCTCAAACACCGGTATAATTTATTTTTGTTCTTATGTAGAACAGTCGGTGTATCCAGCGAAATTTCGGCATCAGCTGGTAGACTTTGTATCAAATGCTGAATTTCTCCATGATGTGTCAGTGTCACGCCCAAAGGAACGTGTGTACTGGGGGATTCCTGTTCCAGATGCTCCTCATCAGACTCTGTATGTTTGGCTCGATGCTTTGGTAAACTATATCACAGTTGCTCAGTCTCACTTCTGGCCTCCAGATCTTCAAATCGTTGGCAAGGATATCCTAAAGTAAGGAACAGTTGTCTCTCTTCAAATTATGATAGATTTTACATTCAGTGATGACAGTTTTAGGGCAAAATTATTGAAATAAAGAAAGCTGACCACCTTGAATAAAGAAAGACAAACTAGGATCATTTGTAGTCAGCAGTATGCATTACTTCAGAGGCATCCATATCCATAGCCCCAATCAAAAGGCATATGGAAGACCCTCGTTCATGTACTTCTCACTAATCCCATGGAACAGTCATTCTTGAGGAGTTAACATTATGTATTTCTTCTTCTTCTGTGGTTCCCCTATCCAAGAAGAATAAGTGCCTCCCTAGTTGCTCTCCTCCATCCATCTCTATTCTGTTAACAATTCTCATCTTTCTTATATCATTGTCTGCATGATCTTTCCATCTAGCCTTGTTTATTCCGTCATCCATATGTTCTAGATGTCCCGTCTAAGGCTTTGATGTTTAATAACAGTTGACATCCTTGTGTAATTTTTAAGTTCAGTATTAGTTCATATTCTCCATTGATTATATTTTATCACCAGTCCAGAAATTGTTCTTAATATCTTCCTTTCAAAAGTCATTAGCATTTTTTTCAGCTGAAACGTCATGGATTTAGTTAATAGATTTACCATCTGTTACAAAACCCATTCAGTGTGTGTGCATAATATCCCATCATTTTTTAGGTGCAGTTGCAAAATTGTGAATTTCGACTATTAGCTTCATCATGTCTGTTCTTCCATCCGCATGGAACAACTCAGCTCCCACTAGACAGATTTTCATGAAATTTGATATTTGAGGATTTTTTGAAAATCTGTTGAGAATCTTCAAGTTTCATTAGAATTGGACAAGAATAAAGGTTACTTTACATGAAGACCAGTATACATTTTTTTATAATATCTTGCTCATTTCTTCTTAGAATGAGAAATTTTTCAGACAAAAGTTGTAGAGAATGTCAAAACACACATTTTGTGCTCAGTAACTTTTTTTAGAAAATCCTGCCATTTATGAGATAATGGGGGAAAATATTGTAGAGTGGGGCAGGCCACAGATGACAATATGGCACCTGTTCATTGATGCTGGATACCTAAGGCTTTGCTTTGCCACTGAAACAATGGTTGCACAAATGCATCGTGATGTTACATTATACTTACAATGTATGTCTTTTTATTATACTGAGTTAAATGCATTCTTTCCACATCCACCCTCTTTTTGTAAGATTTATTCTAATTTAATTCTCCCACCTATGCCTAGGTCTTCAAAGAGGTCTCTTCGCTTCAAGAGATGGACAGAAATTTTTTTCCCCCTTCCTCGTCTCTCCCTTGCGTACATTTTTCCCCATCCATACTTGTTGTGATACCCTAGCAATATGTGGTGAAATGTACATATTGATAGGCTTTTCATTATGCAGCTTTCTCCCGCCTCACATTACTTCCTCCATCTTAGACCTAAATGTCCTCCTAAGAACCCTGTTGTTACACATGATTAATCTGTATTGTCCAAGTGTTATGCTGTTTTGATGGCATATCCACTGTCCATATGACCAAGTGCTGCTGCAAACACCATTACTTCAAACCACCTTATAATGGATATGACAATGGAATTTTCTACACTGTGATGTAGAGCCATCTGTTACATGTCTCTGCTCTAACCTCCAAATTAAAATCCACCCACCAGTGCCATAGAATGGGCAGTTTAAGTCTGTATTCCCATTTAATGTTTATGGCCTTTCCACTTTTTTTCTTCTGTGAATATGATTAAATTATTTTATAAAGATTATGTTTCATGAAATATAAATAAGATGAGATAATTGGAAACAAGGCTGTAGAAAGTTTATAGTTCACTCACCAAGGAGACATACAGGGCATACATGTGTGGCCTCAGCAAACATGTATCGCAAATAGATTTTGTAGAGTGGTGACCAGTTGAAGTCAGTGCTTCTTGAACATATACTGGTTTACATAAGCCATATGTTTTATGGCATTGGTGGTTACTAAATTTTACATTTTGTATGAGTCTTCAGCTTCTGTTAGTTATCCATTGCATGTGAAGGTGCAAAATAAATAATACTGAGATAGTTAAAAAGGCGCTAAAACTCTAAATGTGTATAGAAGTATTCACAAAGAAAATAAGTTACCACATCACTAGTTATCTGAATGCATTATCACACCGCTTGTTCATCTTGGAATGCATTTACGGTCATGTTTCCTAACGTAACTGGTTCCAGCTTATTCCAAAAGTGATAGTAAATAGCCAGTACTTCTGAATTAAGAATGCCACTATTGTTTGTCAGTAAAGAAAGTACAGTACACCTAGTTTATGTATAGCCTATTGCTCCTAGGCTACAAACCTGTATAACATGTTACTGAACCGAATACTGTGGGCAATTGTAACACAGTGGTAAGTATTATATTATATTATAATATGATCTTACAGGACCACCGTCATATATGTGGTATGTCAACTGAAACGTCGTTATGTGGCACTTACCTGTAGATGATATGTATCTGTGGAAGCCTAAATACGTACGAAGCCTACAGATTACCGTGTCTAATATTTTATCGACTCTACACAAAGCTGGCAGCTGTTGTCAGTATAGACAGAGTAATGAGTGTTGATACCAAGTTTATATGCATGCTAATTCTGTTATACCTTTCTTCCTCATTGACAGACTACACCTTTTGCAGATTCCATGGTGTGTACTGGCCAGCCTTCCTGATTGCTGCGGGTCTGGAGCCCCCACGTTCTTTGCTCTGTCACTCCCATTGGACGATTGATGGTGAGAAGATGTCCAAATCAAGGGGCAATATTGTTGATCCTTTGGAGTGTATCACCAAATATACAGTGTCTGGTTTGCGTTACTTTCTGCTCCGGGAAGGCGTAGCACATAGTGATGGCAGTGAGTAATTGTAATATTTCTGAAGTTTGTTAAGCGAATGGCATTATCATTAAGTGAGAGGGCACACTACAAGCCACTCCTTATTGTGGGTGTGTGCAGTGTTTCTTTCATACCCTCTGTTACTGTGTTTCTGCAGAATTTCTTTTGTGCTGTTTCTTTTTCTGAACCATCACATTTGCAGGTAGTGTTTGCTTATGTTATGGCCCCACTTGAACACAAAATTGTATGCTCACCACTTTTGAGGGAGAGGGGTTTATAATGCTTAGATTTAGAAAACTTCCATATCATCAAATATCTGTATCTGTTGTATCAAACTGATGGGGTATCAGTGCACTTACATTTAAACAGACCCTGGTCCTAACAGGAACCTGTCTTTAGTGGAAAACATGTACGGTCCTGAGGAATGGGAGTCCCAAGGATCCAAACTTCAAATACCTGTATGAAACGGAATCTCTCTGTAACAGAAAAATTTCAGCCCATTGCTACTCTGTTACTGGCAGGTTTCACTATATATATATTTGCCTTTTGTTGGTATTCCATGTAGTGAAGAACACCGACACTTTTAATTAATATGTTCTGGTACTAGAGAGATGTTGAGAACAGCGGGTGATTTCTTAAGGCCCACAGATTATAGCAGTGTTTTTATACTTTCTGTAATTGAAGAGAAATCAACTACAGAATCTTCAAAACATAATGTAAGATTTTCTGCTTTATTATCAAATCAGAGAGGTTACTTTGACGTATTATGAGTTTCATTCATCTATTATCATGCAAAACATGCAGCATATTATTTTCAGGAAAATATTCAGTATTTATGTTAGTTAATCTGTGACTTTAATCCTTTGAATTGTTCAGCCACAGTGATACTTTACTGTGGATCATTTTAGCACCCCACAAATTGTCTTACAGAACAGGCTTGCATGGAGCAGAAAGGGAAATTTATTGACTTCCTGGTGTAAAATTCGAATACATATAAGACACTTAGTAATAATTGACACAATTAATAAAATTAATAATGCAGTGCAGACACTGTTTTATGAAACATTCAAATTTACAGGGAATCATTTGCTGCTTGTTGCTTACAGTGACTGAAATGTTTTATGATTCTTGCATATCTATACATTTTGGCATGGCCAAAATATTTTTATGAATAAAATAGGTGTAAAAACTTCTTACATTGGAATTAAGTAATGTAATAAACTGGATACACAACAAAATGTGAACTCTTTCAGTACTCTTGTGGTTGTGCCTCATTGATGGTATAGAACTTCTGTACTTAATGCAAATAAGCTTCTCTAACAGTAACAGACACAAAACCTTGTAGGTGAATGAGGAGATTTGATGCACCAGTGTAAATGTAAACTAACACGCCACAGCAGTAAAGTGTTTCTTTGTGTAAAGGCTCTTGCACTCATGTAAAGACTAGATTACAAGTTGATGAAATAATGTGGGAAATGACATGGTTGTAATTAGCTACTTTGTTGGTGTAGTTAAACTAGAGTAGCATAGTCAGTATAGTGACTAGGCTAAAGGCTGGAAGACATAGATTCATGGTTCAATTCCTGGCAGGAACAAGAAATTGCTCTCTTTTCCACCCTGCCTGTTATTCAACAGGCCTTATTTGCCAGGATTAAACCAGTCAGAACATGAAGCTGACTGTTCCCCTCCATCTAATTTCAAGGTTAAAAATGAATGGAATTATACCTGCTTTCCCTTATATGATGTTCACAATGATAACTTCACTACATCAAAAGCATGTGTAACATGCACTGGTTGTTCTAATGTAATTGAATTGTATTTTATGGTTATCGGTTTTTTCTTGCTTACTTTTAAATATATACATCTTCAGTTTATTCCCTTAAAGAATACAAGAAGTGAGTTGTAAAGTTGTTGTTTGTACATTTGGATAGACTACAGCGAGACAAAGGCAGTTCGAATTCTCAACGCAGAATTAGCTGATACCCTTGGCAACCTTCTAAATCGATGCTCGAGCGCAACGGTGAATCCAGATCAGATCTTCCCCAAGTTCTGCCAACATAGTTTTGACACATATTGCAAATCTGATGAAGCTCTCAGGCTTATGGAGTTTGTATGTGCCTTACCAGGTAAGGAAACTCGTTATTTGGCTATGGAATTTCCAGTTTGCAGTGGCCCTTGTGTCTCTGAAGTATTTTTTACTTGATAGCTCTACATGTACACGCATATTTTCAGAAACGCAGACATGTTTGAACTAAGTTTTCTTCCTTTTTCTCTCTCAGACATAGCAGGGTTGGAATGTGGTTGGGAAAAGTAGGGATGTTGAATGATATAAAGGGACATCATGTACAAAAGGACTTTATATAGTGGTGTTTCATTTGTACGTCATTGAAAAATTCGTACCCACACTGTCAGCACTTCAAATATGCTGTCTGTCATTTGCACAAGTAAACATGTAGGGTACGTTCTGCATCCCCCCCCCTAGAATGTTTAACAGTAAGGTCTGTGTAAGCTAATTCTTTGATTTATGCCTGGAATGTTTTATTTTTATTTTTAATTTGTCTTAAAATATTTGACACTTTACATGTTTTTAAAGCTTTTTTCCCCCCTCATTTTATTTCTTGGCAATCCCACCCACTACATTACAGTAAAACTGCTGAGAAACAATGTAACAAGAACATGTCTCCACCTGTTATGTGAAAAGAATTGCTTCATTTTGGTAGGGGTGCACAAACCCCATACAGCCAAGTTCTGTACACTGGTACCTAATATTCTCAGCATAATTATTGCAGTCCCCCCCCCCTTGCATCCAAAAATTTGTATCAGGTCACATCCACTGTGCAAAAAGTGCCAGGTAACAGTTATGTTCACAAGTCACTCCAGAATTGTGGGTCCACATTATGGAATTTGTTGTATGTTACCTGTCTGCCACCAAGAATAGGGAGATGGCTTCTACAGTTTTGGAAGAGTTGTGCATCCCTGCAGTCTGCATTATTTCACTGTGCATTCTGCTTTTATGGAACATACTGCAGTGTGAATGGAAGTAGGAGAAGATGTTGCAGGCACTTGGCCATAGTGTACAAATGTATGATGCATTGTGAGTTAAAAGGTGGGTTGCAGACAGAAAGGAGGGAGGCAGGAGTCTGTGTTTGCTGTATGGAAGCTAGTAATGGAATTTTGGATGCATTGACTAATATATACTCTGTTTGTACATCGAGCAGTTTCAGGGTTCTGCCACCAGCATAAGTGGATATTTTAAACATCTATTACTGGAAAAAGAGTTATTTTTGGAAGTACACATTACTACTTCATTTGTACAGGTGACTTCCCACTGTGATATACAAGAAAAAATATAGAGGAAATGGAGCAGTCAATTACAACTACATTTAATAGTATTCTTCTGTGTGTTATATTGTGACATGTTTCAGTTTTTATCAAAAGCTGGAGCATTTACAAAAGCCAAAACATGTCACAGTTGGCATCACAGTAGTGGAGGAAGTTGACACTGACATATTGTTGGCCTGCCATAACAAACAAAGAAATAATTACAAGGACTTCATGACAGTGGATCAGCAAGAGTTTTCATAATTTGAACACCACCGTTGAAATTTCTGAGCAACATGCATCAACCATAAAATGGGTACCTTAAAGTTATGCAGCTTATTTTGTAATGCTGTTCAGATCTTTGCTGCGGAGGACCCTGATATAGAACAGAAGTCAAGAGTGACATATGCAGTAGCTGACAAAGTTGCTATAAAGAAATTTACATGGAGAAGGGAAACAAAGTTGTCCACCTGACAATGGATAGTTTTTTAAAAGCGAAGTCAAAGGAGATTAAATTTGTCTTAAATGCCACTCACTGAAATCGTGTAGAGTTCCGTGCAATTTGATACTGGAACTTATATAGCAATCTGTTGAGAAAATCCAGAGTTTGTTAAAACTGGGCAAAAATCTGAGGCAATTTACATTAAATTAATTGTATGTTTGTCATTGGTATAAAATCTTCATACAAGCATTGTTTTTGGGTGCAGCAGTATAAGGCTGTTAGGATAGCCAAGGTGGTATAAACGTTACAGTAAGGCACCACAGTGTATGTTATATATACATTGCCTGTCTTGTTCTAGATATATATCACAAATTTTTCACTTCTTGCAAGTTTAGCTTTAAAATTGACCTGAATCAAGACTTGTGTGAAATACATTTCATTGCACTGCTGTGACTAGTGAGATATTCTTTCTTTATCTTTTCTGTTATTGACAAAAGCTTATTTACTTTCAGATCTTGTAAGGGAGCACTTTGAGGTGTGTAATTTTTATAAAGGTATCGACTCCATTATTGCGACACTTCACGCAGGAAACCGATTCTTTGAGTCCCAGAAGCCATGGGAGTTACATAAGAAGCAACTGTCACCCCACCTGCACTGTGTACTCCACCTTACCATGGAGACTCTACGTGTGTGTGGTATCTTGCTGCAGCCCATAGTTCCTGAACTGTCTGATATGCTGCTCAAAAAGCTTGGAATACTCAAGGAGAAGCGCATGTGGAAAGATATCAAACCATTCAGCTGGGAACAAGGTAACCTGTGTGACACTCCCATCAGTGGTGAGAAATTGACACTTTACAAACGTATAATTGACTCCAAGTCATGAGAGAAATAGAAAGACACTTTCTGTGTGTTGTTGAATGATGTTGTTAACTTCTGAACATATGTAGTATTGCAAGAGATATCTGAGCATGATTTTGGATAATGTGACACGAGTTAAAGCAACTAGAGGTCTGGTGGTCACTGTTCTGGTATTGATTGGTATGCATCTAACTACCAATTAATGTTGCATAACATCCCTGAAGAGCAAAAAGCTCATTTATACCTTGGCAAGGGCCTGAAATTACAACTAGAAATTCCCCAGCACTGTAGATCTCAATTCATCTATGAATAAAATGCTTTCCTGATAGGAAGCAGTGTTAGTAGAAACAATGAAGAGTAATGCAGAATCACTGTTTTATTTATCATGACATGTGGGTTACATTAATTGTTGACAGTGAAATCCAAATTTTTAAGAACATGTGTTGAGACAGGCGGTCTTATGATGGTATCCTTCAACTCCGTCTGCCTGATCGTTCTCATTCTGTGCTATGGTTCTGATGGAATCAGATTCAAAACAAAGGCCTTGCTCTTGTTGGGGTACTGCTGCAAGCTCCCATTCATACATGTCTACATGTGGGCCTGTAAGCCGTTTGTCATACAGACACTTCATTAGGCAACCTTTATTGCTGGGAACAAGTTACGGTATCATACTGGGTTCAAACTGTAGATGCCGTATGTCTGTAAGTGTACTGAAGTATTCCAGTGTTAATTGTGCATCCCCGTCCTGCTCCATTTTTATGTTCTTTCTTCTTTAATTCTGAAAACTGCAGGAAAACTGACTGTGTCATGAAAACCCATCACTGTATGATAAAATGTGAGGAACATTATATATAAAATCTACATTAGCCATGATGCAGTTGAGGTAAAACTGGTGTTATCAGTTTTCTCATTGTAGCCATTACCTTCAATGGACTTTAATCAGCTTCTCGGGTAGAGAATAAATCTGAAAATTGTATGTCCTAACATGATTAGAGAATAAAATTTTTAAGAATGCGAAGTATTGTAAAGAGCACATTCCCATCTTGTATCTTGAGATGCAATTCATCAGCATCTGCCAGCTATCATTACTACAGTGACTGTACAATATATCTTCTGGATAGGTGGCTACAGCACAACAGTTAGTGCATTATGATCTGTAGCATGTGAGCAGTTGGGTGGTGTAATGATCTGTTATATTAAGCCACTGCCTTGTGGCTATGCTGTCAAAGTTTGACATCACTCTCCAGTAAAAAGTGCCAGGACACCAGTTTTGACTACAGTCTTGCTCCTCAGTTACAGAAACCAATACAGGCTTGATTTATGCTGAGTAACTGTTCGTCTTAACCCATCCTGTAAGGTGTATTAAGAAGGTGTATCACACAGTACTTTTTTTTTCCAGTAATTATTCTGTAGTTTCCTGATATCTTGTATTGAAATTGGTGCTTTTTTAAATGGATATTGTGTTCAAGTCATGTGCTTTAAGAGATATCGTAGTGTCGCATATTACTGTGTTTTTTATTGTATGATAAATTCTAATTCACCTACAAATGCATTTTTGAGGGGGCAACCCCTAATTGTCTCTACA
>Ga0209755_10007252_pt1 | contig 12044 bp, 7 predicted proteins | sample TergutCo191P1_FD_187301 | JGI IMG/M metagenome (GOLD analysis project Ga0209755, IMG submission 187301) | Cornitermes sp. P1 segment gut microbial communities from Petit-Saut dam, French Guiana - Co191P1 (SPAdes) (version 2) | ecosystem: Host-associated > Arthropoda: Insects > Digestive system >...
CAGAATAAAGACATGGCAACTGTAACAGAGGGATTTGAAACACAACTGAAAAATTTAATATACTTTCACTTCCCTCAGCTGATGCCTCGTACGTACCATATGATACAAGTAATTCACTAGTACGTGAAGTATGATTTATTTTTGTTATGAGTTTTAAATTGCATGCATATACAAGCATATAAAAATGTTAACTCTGTTACTATGAAAGGCATAATTTACTGTTACTTATTATGGATATCTATCAGGCCTACAATGTGTGCATTTTGAGTGGTGGAGTGAGGGCTGCCAAATGTTTCTACTGGACTGGCAGCTAAATCATGCCACTCAAATGGGTAATATGCAGGATGTCCACAAAGTCCTGCCACTTCTCTGTTTTTTTATCATACAAATGTAAAACGTGGAATATACCTTACTGTAGGTCACAATTGTTTCCACCTTTATCCTTCCAAATTCACCACTCATTTTCATCTTGCCATTTATCATGCAGTGCTGTTTAAAATATTGATTTCATACAGAGTTCTTGAATAAATAATATAATTGTAATAAATAATGCTACAGATATCATATTGAAGGACAAAAAAAATTATAGAGTTTGTAAGTGTAACTTGCTTATACAAGTGATAGATGTGACAATTCTCATCTAGAGTTAACACACTGTATTCCAGTTACGGACCAGTGCTTGGTTAAAATTTTCATTTCACGTGAGTACTTTGTAGTGTAATATCTTCAAATACAAATGTAAATAAACATCACAGTACCATTAAGGATCTTGTGTGTTTTCTAGCCTCATATTTTCTCCAGGAAATATCCCTGTTCATAGTTTCAGAGCTGCTTCTATTTGCATTTTCTTTCTTCTTACTGTCTCTTAAACCTGTAAACGCCGAGTTAAATCCCATATGCCATCTGATAGTATTATTCGGAACTCACCATATTCTCTCCGTTAGCGAGTAAAGGGTTAATCTCACCATGATACGTTTTCCCCTTGATTTATACCACCATCTTTTTATACCAGAATGAAAGTAGTTTGGACAACAATTTTGTAATGCCAGATGTACCAGTATGACATGATGGGGAATTTTGTAGCATGATTTGAGGTTCTTATGACTGTGGATATTAAGGTAACAGTTTTTAGGATGTGATGTCACATAGTTCAGTAACAATTTTTTCTAAAACATAGATACTGCCTACTAAACTACATGGCATAAGCCATAGGAAGATAATTTCTTTTTGGTTCCTTGTGCAAGGTTTTACCAACTGGCAAGTCATGTGTAACTGAGTCACTGACATTATTGGGTATGTTGGCTTCAAGGCTGCAAACATCTTCCATAGCATTAACATGCACTTCTTATTAGTGACTTTGTTCGCTAATCCTTAACAAAATATCATACTGCTTTTGTCAAAGCAATAGTTGTTGAAGAACACTGAGGGCATTCTTGACTTTGGCCTAAATATTTTGTCTAGAGACATTTTGTATTGTTTGCCGAAACTATACTTACTCTAAACTATGCCAACTTAACTTCCATACATACCATATCTTATAACTAGATAAACTTGGACTTTTAAAGCAGATTAAACAAATGGGATTCTATAATCTGACTTTAAAATTTCAAATTTTTAACCTAGAGTTACAAATGTATGATCTAAATGAAAGAGAATATATATATATATATATATATACACACATCTATATAAACATTTTAATCTAAAAATTTTCTTGAGACTTAGTATTGACTAGTGATTCTGCAACTAGAAGTACTTTGCAAGCTAGTTTAGAAGTTAATTAGAAAAAAAAAAATTAAACTGTTGTTAAATTTGCTCTATAATAATGCACATAATTTAAAAAAACACTAAGCACAAATTGCATCTCACTTCATAATACTACTACGTATTCCATTTACATCTAAAGAGTAGTAAACTTCTTTTACTCCATCTGTGTCTTCTACTCCATGTACACACTGGCATTATGCAGGTACTGATGGCGGATAGTTGAGACGTGTGTTCACTTGTTTCTGTGTCTCCATTCTCAAGGTGAAGTCATAAGCCTCATACACAGGTTCTTTGCTTTGACCATTTCCTATATTTTGGGCAAGTTCAAATATATTTCATATTTGTAATTATGTTTACTCTCACAACCATTCTTATTCTTTCTGATTGTTTACTGTGCAAATGTTCATGATTAAAAAATTGTTGTTTAAATGTAACTGAAATATATATTGTTGCCCATTGTCATTCAGTGAAAATAATTTACTATGACTGTTGCTCTTGATGAATATGGGGATGTGTTGTTATTGAGTAAAAGAACAGTCTTGTATGTCTGTGGCTGCTCTTCAGGAGTGATAGAAAATAAGTAACAATAATCATAATATTTAGTAACATTACAATATAAGTATGCTGGACATACTGTTTTTAGTCTTTAACAATATGGAATCTATTTTATTTGCTTCCAAAAAAATGGTGCAAGTAACTACTGTAAAGGAAATTAATTTATGACAAAATTGTATGCATTATGTGACATGATCATCTCAGATAACTAATTTGAAGTTAAAATAAATTAAGCCTTAAGTCATAAGACATATACACATTTGACTATGAACTATACTCTGCTTCTTGCCATAGTTAACATACTTAACCACACAGACATATGCTTCCTGGTTGCTGGATTTCCACAGATGATATTTGTATGTATAGACATCACCTATGTTACATGTACTCCGACTTACATGAACTCAGTCTAATGGTTGCTTTTACAGAAACCACATAGAAGAACAATTCAGGGTATGTAAATACAACACATTATGCCTGGATTGCAAGCTGTCATTATCAGAGTCATTTTTTAAAAGTTAATATTTGTACAAACTGAATGATTATCTTGCACAAAACTAGATATCCTCCCTTAAGAACTACAGAGACAAAAAAATAAATGAAATGCAGCCACAAATCCATCATTTGTCCATTGACTTATTACAAGTGCCCACCATTATTTTTACGGTTTTACCACACTTATGTTTGCCTAGGTCTCAACAGGCAGTCACAGGATAAGCAGTACACATACACATATCTTGTAAAAATGAATAAAATTATATACACATGTGTGTATTTGGTGCCTTGTTGGTCAATTCTGACTACATCAGAGTCAGTTTATATAAATGTGTGCAGAATTTAACCTTCACCTAAGAGTGTCTGTATTTGCATTCTACATTGGTCACTGGACAACGATTTTAGGTTATGGAATATTTGACATTAAAAAAAGCAGCGAAATATATCTCTGACAGATACACTATTAAGGACCTGAATGGTACACAGCCAGGCAGAAATTATTTCAGCCTATGTTGACATAAAGCTTGCATATTATGGCTTAAAATTACATATTCTGTTTTATACTATCTAGCTGATACAGTATATTTGACACAATGAAATGAAGAAAGCATTATATAATGACTATTGTAGGTAAATGTTTTGTGCAAAGACACCTATATCTTGCAAACAGAAACATGGAATTTTTTAATTGTAGTCATCCCATTGTGTTTTAATTATCAAAGAATATGCAAATTTCAGCCAAACACAGCATTTAAATGTTGTTTGGCTGAAATTTGTATATTCCTTGATAATTAAAAACACAATGGGATGACTACAATTAGTGTTTGCTAGTCAAGCTAAGTCTGTCAATCTACACAAAAACCTCATTAAATATTGTGTTTGACTGAAATTTGTATATTTTTTGAGAAACATGGAATATTCTAAAAATTCAAGCTCCAGAATACTGTGATAGCTACTTAATGCAATTATTGTTATATTCCAATGTCAGTACACAGAAAATAATACAATTTCTTGAGCACTGAAATGGGAGTGACAAGAAAATTATAATAGTCACGGTGGCTTAAAATTAATAAATATTTTAAGTGTGTTAGGTATTTGGAATTTTAAATACATGGTTGTGAGCCCCTATTTCCTGATGAATGCTCATAAATAAGTTTTAACTACAAATCTTTTATCAGCAAACAAATACCTTGCTCTTAGGTGACCATCATTTTATGCCAGACGAAATAAAAGAGGAAAGTACAAAATATTTGCAAAAAAGATGGCCCAGTAATTTAACAATAATTATCTGAAAAGGCACACCATTAGACTGATATACTCTTACTATATTTTCACAAAAATTTATGTGAGGAACAGATTGTAAACTGTCTTAATGAGTAATTCTCAATTATTGATAATCTCTTCAGTTTAAGCTAAGTGTATTATTATCTCAGATACCACCCAACTCAGTACTTAAATCCTTAATGTACAGACTGCAAACCAGTGAGTTTTCTTGTGTGGTGGTGGAATTCTGCATTTTAAACATCAGATAATATGTTGTCACATGATGTATTCATATTTTCACCACTTTATATTACAGAACTACATTGAAAACAGCATTACTGTATATATAGCACCCATTGCACAATCTACTTGTTCATCAAATAAAGTGATATTTCTGTTATATGAGGTACTTGTACCACGAAAGCATTTGTAAGGGCAGAATTTTAGCATACCTTAAATTGATCATAAAAATACAATGCATTCTTTGCTATAGACTGACTGATGTATGGACAGAATTGTACCTATAATTGTATCTAAATTGTTATGTGTAACACTTTTTCTTTTGTGTGTGTGTGTGTGTTTGAATATGCACATTTGCTTACTACTGAGGTAAAAAGAAGGAAAACTGCAGAATCATAAATGACAGTGTGGCAGATACCTCTAAAAGTTATAAAAGTGTCCTGCATGGCTCAATATGCATTGCTAATGCTATCAGCATACTCTCATTTAACATCCTGCCAAACTCATGTTAATTACATTTTCACATGGCAGAGATTTCAAGAATGCATTTTAAAGTGTACGAAATCTCAAGAAGGAGAATGTATAAATGGAATGTTGTGCAAATATTTGACAGAGAAAAACTGAGAATGTTTTTCTAGATGTTTCATGTCTGAATCCTTGGCTTGTTGACAAGATTGTAATAGATATATATGTTATGATACATATTTACATGTTTATCATTATATAAAAAAATTGTTGACATTGCATTTATGAATAGTTTGTCGTAAATATTGTCATCAGTTAACTGTTAAATGTTGATGAGAATTTTAATCCATTGCAATAAAAAGGAGAAAATTTATAGCTGCTGAAGGTACATCAGTTGCACCTTTTCCTAATCCTCTACTTATATGATCATTCTAGCATGTTTCAGATCCTTCTCTGGCACATTTCAGGCTTGTTCCTTTTTCCATGGGTGTTGTTCTCTGGGTCTTCTCCTTGGTTGATCATAAATGTTATAGAGAATACACAAAGTTGTATTTGTTGCTAGGAAGGAGGTTAGTCTAGAAGTAAATGCTGACTGAAGTATTTGTTCACCCCTTATGAACATAACACAGAACAAATTCACACCATAGATAGTCAATAAATCCTTTGAAAAAGTACACAATTCAGAAAATGGGGAACAACATGAACCAACCAAACTGCACACATGATGAAATTATGAGAAGAATAAATTTGAAGAATTTCTGTTGTCATTCAGTCACATGAAGATTAAACTGTACACAAAGATTAGACTATGCAGAAGTATAAGCTTGCCTTTTGTGTTATTTTGGTTTAAAAGTTGGTCTCTCACTTCATCAAAAAACATAGGCTGAGAGTAAAACAGACAGGGTGCTGAGGACATTTGGGCCTAAGAGGTGGTAACAGGGGTCTGGAGAAAATCACATGAAGAGCTTGATAAGTTATACTCCTCACCAGATATTAAGATGACAAATGAAGGAGGATGAGATAGGCAGGGTATGTAGAATGCAATTGGGCAAAGAGGAATACATGCAAGACTGTGGCTGAGAAACTTGAAGCAGACCATTTAGTTAGTTAGTTAGCTTTATTTTCCATAAATCCAATCGAAATACAATTTCATGTGGATGTGGAAATAGTAAATATAAACAACATATAGTTAACTCATAGATGGAAGAGCTATCAATAAAATTTACTTAAAGGAAGAACATAAGTGTTGACAAATAAATATATACACATACAGATTTAACAACAAATAAAAGAAATACAATAAATGAATCATTTAATTATTAAAACTACAATATCAGCAATCATTAATTACTGGTAAATTCCCTGTACTAGGAATGCTCAGTAAGTTCCAGTCAAAGTATTTTTGAATAGTATAAAATGAACCTTCCAAAATTAACATTTTTGAGGCCGATTTGAACTTCCTCATGTCATTAGATAAACTTTTTATCCTTGGAGGCAAGCAACTGAAGACTTTGATTCCTGAGTGATACACTCCCTTTTGTACCTTACATGCACTGAGGCAGATATAGGTCTTAAGTGTCTTGTATTAATAAAGATACCACCGAATTGGTTTTGAACATATTTATATTCGTAACTACGAAGAGTAATAAGGAGAGTATGTACTGTGAGTACAGGGGTAGAATGTTTAATTTTTTGAACAGCTCGCGGTAGTATAGTTTCCAGCATTCATTGAAATTCTTATTACTCTTTTCTGTAATTTAAAGATGGTATTACTGTAGGTGGAGTTACCCCAAAAAATTATACCTGAAGATATGACTTGAAATAACCTGATGTAGATGAAAGGAAAATGTTAAAACACGCCTTCAAAATACAGAAAGCGCTTCACGGCACGAAAGGCATAACACTCAATGACCGAGACATACGACGGCGTCTGGCGAGCACGGCAAGAACCTTCTGGTTACAGCGTGGGGAATTTATTTATTTATGTGACTTGCTTAAGAGTTTTTATTGATTATTACTATAAAATGGTCTTCCAACACTTTAGCAAGTCAAAGTAAACTAAACCACGAAAACGAGGGGAGGGTGGATACTGCCACCAAAGCCATTACATTATTCATAAAATTTCCGCAACCTCAACTTTACATCACCGTGACAAATAATATTACAACCACAATCATACCAACCAACGTGTGCTCTAGCCTTCAATGCATTGAATGCAAGCGATTGGCTACACTGATAATACTTCCGTGGATCATACTAGAGGGCAGCACTAATCCAGTTGGTTTTTATCGCTGTTATTGGTACAAGTAGATGTACGAACACGCATACGTACAAAATTGTTATTAAAATGGCGAACCATTACGACGTACCAAGTTGGTACGTGTTGTTTTATTTGTGTTAACTTGTTATTATAGTTGCGAGTTTAGTCAGTTGTATGGTGCACTGGTATTTTATTTGGCGCATTTTTTTTCTGTCGCACGGCGTCATTATGTTTATTGTCATTTTCATTTTTAGGAATAGAAGGTTATTCATTATTAGATCGCATGAAACAGTTAACTTGTTGCAGGGCTGGTAAACCGCCAGTTGGGCTTCATTTAGACGTTCTAAAGGGTGATAAGCTTATTCAGGTACAAGATTTGGAACTTACTTTCCTCTGAATTATGCTACGTTTTAGTAATGAGGATTAGTATTTACAGACATTAATTTACACTTTTATTTTCAGAAATTAATGATTGATGAGAAGAAATGTTACCTGTTTGGTCGAAATCCCCAGATGAATGATTTTTGTATTGATCATGCATCTTGTTCGCGAGTACATTCAGCGCTTGTTTACCACAAACAGCTGAACAGGGCATTTCTTGTTGACTTGGGCAGCAGTAAGTAAAGTTTTTTTTATTACATAGGGTGAGGGCGAAAAGTGGATTGAATGTAAGATATGCCATGTGCCTCGTGTAGCATTGAGATGATCATTGACTGGGGGTATCATATGTTAGTGTATGGAATGCACAAATTTCTATTATAAACCAGTATGCCAAAAGTTATTTCTGGGTTATACACAGAGATTAGTGCCACTTATTGTACATGAGATATTTGTATCAAGGATAAAGCATCTAGATTGTGAAGTTGACTACTCGGATTCGTGTAGTGCTGTGAGTAAGAATGAATGTAATTCTACCTCTGTTCCCATGTTTGCCTTATTACCATGAACAAGGAAAACTGTACATTTAACCATCTTCATGGTACACAGGAACATAAGCAGCTTTTAGAATACTTTTACATGTGCCTGAAATGTTTTTGTCATTCCGATTCAAACCATAAACTGTATGTGCCTAAGGCCATGAATTTTGTTATGAATGAATCATTCACTTATTTTGTAAATGATCCTGTATCAGTTGGAGTATATATGATGTACTGGTAAATTTATTGTAATATGGGAAGTTTGCATAGTATAGTGGCAGAAATTATTTTGGTATGAAGCATTTTGTTACGGGGCATGTTGAAAAATGTTGTTCCATTCACATTAACCTCTTAACTGGGTCTTTTCTGGGCTGCTGGTGTAACCTGCCTTGGGTATTTAAATTTAAATGCCGATTGTTCCCTGTTTCTATAAAGCAAAAAGAGCAGTGCAAACATAATTGGGGGTTTCTTTCAATATGTAATGAGAACCTGATGTAAAGATGAAATGCAGCTTTTATTCACAATTCTTGTAACTTTTATGATTTTTTTAGATTTTTAAATTTTTATCTGTATGGTAAACTTGAAAACACGGTACTACACACGACCTTCTCACAGAACACCAATATGATGACTTTCCTCTTTCCATTGGCTCAGCAAACTACACATCTCCTGGTAGGCTTCTTCTTTGATGTCCCTGGCACTTTGTCTGGGAAGCAGCGTCCATGGAGTCTAGAGGGTTTGTGTGATTTTGATGGGCGACCCCTAGTTGCAGGTTCCACCACTCCACTCATTGAAGACAAGCTTTCTGCTAATGTCAGCAGAAAATCCAACCTAGAGATGCTTCCACCCTTCTTCTTGTATATCATGAATGCATTCAGGCAGACCACATCAAGCAGATAGCAGAACATCTTCTGGTAGTACTTCTTTAGACGTTCTCGAGCCAACTTGTAGCTTTGAAATTGGCCAACATTCCTGTCCACTCCCCCCATGTTTTTGTTGTAGTCAAGGATGACAGATGGTTTCTGGATTACTCCTTGTCTAGTTGTCACATTCTCCATGCTGTCATCATGAAATGTGCTGACGATTACAACATCCCATTTGTCTTTCCACTTCATGATCATCTGTTTCTTGCAGAATGCTGCTACTGTCTCCCCCTTTTTTAGTCTTGCCCTCTTCACAAAATCTGGGAGCTCTTTTCTATTGGTCCTCGTGGTTCCAACAACATCTGTTTTTCTGGTGTATAAGGTGTCAACAAGATTTGGACTGGTGTACCAGATGTCCACGTAAAGACAGTAGCCCCTATCATGTAGGTCGTGGGCTACCTCCAGCACAATCCTCGAAGAAGTCTTTTCCCCTGGGTGTCTCTGACCATAAATGGTATTCTTACCAGTGTATACTATGAAGTTCCAAACATAGACTTTGCTGCTTTCTCAGAGTTTGTAGTTTTTCACTCCAAACCTGCTTCGCTTTGATGGTATGTACTGAATCCAACCCAGTCGTCCTTTCCAGAGGAGGAGAGACTCGTCAACACAGATGCTTCGTTCTGGTGTGTATAAGGAGGAAAACTTGGATTTTAGGTGATCGAGGATTGGTTGGATTTTATAGAGTTTCTTCTGATGCTGATCAGGGTCAAATTTGGAATTGTCGGCAAAGTGAAGAAACTTTAGGAGGAGATGGAATCTTTTCTCTGTCATTATTTGTGAGAGGTATGGTGTCACAGTACTTTCCCTTTTGGAGAAATACATTCTATTGTCAGGTTTCTGTACAGTATTTTGAAGAATGAGAAGTCCAACTAGGGTTTTCATTTCAGCCAGGTTTGTATCCATCCAGCTTCTAGCTCAGGATCATGGTTTCAAATTAGGATTTGCTGCCAAAAATTCGTTGGCATATATATTTGTTTGTTCAGCAAACAACTGCCACGTATCTTCATGAATAAACTTCTAAAAATATTCTAGAACATTAATTTCATCATCAGAGTCCACATTCACTCCACTTACACCGAGAAATACATATCTTGGATGCACCACGCCGTGAGGTACAAAAGGTTGTGAAAAATCTGACACTTCTTCGTAGATACACTTTCATTCACAACACTGCTTGTATCCGAATCTCCGTCTGAATGTTCCTCACTTGTATCAAACCAAAAGTCATCAGATTTCTCAGAGAATATGTCACTTTCATCTTCATTGTCTAAAACTTTGGAGATATCGTCATCTGTCAGCAGATCCTTCTTTCGCTTGTGACTACATGCTGCCATTTTTATCAGTCTAGACCATAAAGTGCACAGTGTTTGAAATAATTGTTGTGGATGGCGGTGACAGCCAAGAAGAAGGTGGTTGGTGGTGCCTCATAGTGGAAAAACTGTAGACTATGTAACAGTACTAATACCTAAGTCATACCTCATCGTACTCGAGAAATATTAGTGGTGCAAGATCGAGGACGTAATACCATGTCATACCCATTTGAAACAGCGCAATGTGATTACGTACATATATGTCATGCCCAGTTAAGAGGTTAAGTTGTTCAGTCTGAATCCTCACCACTGACTATTCTTGTAGGGGTTTCTCGTACTTTCCCTTAGTTCTTCCAGGCAAGTACCGGGATAGTACTTGAAAGTAAACACCACAGTGCCTGGTTCTATTCTTTGAAATTCATTTCTCATTAGTCACTGTGCCTTACTACAGTTAATAGTCTGGGTCCCCAAAAGTGCTCTTAAATAAACAACATATATGTGTTTGTTGGTCAGATTTACTGAAATGTCACGTGTGGAGTGTTATAGATAGATTGCTTTTGTCCAAATATCCTGGGTTTGGATTGAGTTAAGTGCAAGGTGAGTTTGGTATTGTAAGAGATTTAACCTTTTTGGCATCAGAATTGTGTGCCCATCATACTGTGCAAAGGACAAGAAATTTAAATGGCCACTCTTTAATTTGCGTGTTCTTGTCTGAGAGTTCACATAGCCCTTCGATTATAGTTGTCTTTCAAAGGGATAATAAGGTTACAACAGTAGGACTGAAGTAGAAGGAAACATCAGTAGAAGATTTAATATGGTTATGAAACCAACAAATGTACATAAACATTTAAGAACATCGTATATTATGCCATATTTATATATATAAATTAGTGAGCCACCTACATGTTACGGCCAGCTGCATTACAAAGGATATATTACAAAACCTTTTTGAACCACTGCACAGATGTAAGATACTAAGTTTTAAAATGTATGGTTTGAAGTATGTATCAAAATATAAAATACAGAAACATATTTGTGATAAATTCTATGTAGCTATTATGTAGTACAAGGTGGTTCAGATATGACCGTGACTGACTGGCCTTTATGGTTTAAAATTATGGTTTAGAAAAAAATTGTTTAAAATTATGGTTTAAAAAAAATCAGTCTCGGTCATATTTGAACCACTTTGTATATCACCATCCTGAAATGAAAGAAATATGTGTGCTGTGGAGGTTATTAATATATTGATAGATAAAATTATATATTTCAGCATGTAGATGAAACAGTTGTCAGTATGATACATGCCAAGTGAAGTAGTACTGATGATGTTAAGTAAACAGGCCCCTCTGTACAGGAATCAAATGCTGAATGGAAGAGGGGTGCATGGGAGTCTTTGCATCTGTATGTTTGAGTTGTGTTGTAAATTAGGTTGAAGAGGGGGTTAACATCTGAGATTATTCATTGATTATTGTATTGCTTTGTAAGAAAAACTGAATATAGAAGTTTTCTAATGAATTCATATGTCAACTTTTGCAGACTGGGTGGAGTAAGAACATGATGGCATTTGTGGGTCCATATTCATGCTTATTATAGAGAATGTGGAGTGCTTGCTGACATAACATCATTGCTACTTTACTTGGCACATATCCTACTGACATCTGTTTTGTCTACATGTCACAATATATATTTTATGGACCAATGTATTAATTACCTTCTACACACATTTCTTTCATTTCAGGTGATGTACTACATAACAGCCACATAGAATATATAACAAAAATTTTATTTGTATTTTATATTTTAATGTATTTTAGACCGTACCCTTTATTAGGATGGATCTCCAGGAGGT
>Ga0209755_10007253_pt1 | contig 12043 bp, 7 predicted proteins | sample TergutCo191P1_FD_187301 | JGI IMG/M metagenome (GOLD analysis project Ga0209755, IMG submission 187301) | Cornitermes sp. P1 segment gut microbial communities from Petit-Saut dam, French Guiana - Co191P1 (SPAdes) (version 2) | ecosystem: Host-associated > Arthropoda: Insects > Digestive system >...
CGATTCGATAAGCACGGCGGCACACGTTTTTGCGTCTTCCAAAGGGACGCCCGCTGCGGCAAAGCCGAGAGCCATGAATCTCTCCAAGCGCTCGGTTGTTTCGTATACCATAGATAAAGCCAAGACCAGGAATCGAACCCGGGACCTACGCATTACGAGTGAAGGTCAACCTTACTTTTGGCTATCTCCCATTAGCATAGAGTATACAGCAATATAGAAAAATGTCAAGCGAAATTAACGCAGGATAAGCGGGGATAACCGAGGAAAAAGGCCAGAATGCTACAGTTTTGTACTACAGCGATATGCTCACTACAGGTGTGCAGGCCACATAAATAAGCTAACAGCTAGGAATAACGGTGCCGTAAGCTGGATGATTCTCCCATCAAAATGCACTTAAAGCGTTTGCTTGGGGATTGAAAGCCTGGTGATGGCAGCATTCGCTTGCCTCTTTGCCTTGACACATGGCCACAGACAGCTGATAATTAATCAGTCAAAACAGAGAGGCAAACGACCAGCATGAAAGAATCCATCCTCATCAAAAATTTTGGCCCCATCAAAGAGATAGAGATCGGCGACATTCGCCCGTTCACCGTGTTTATCGGTGAATCGGGAAGCGGTAAAAGCTTGGTCATGAAAGTGCTTGTCCTGTTCCGCTGGCTATACAAAATGCTTAACATCCGCTCCTACTTGAAGTATGCAAACATAACGCAAACCCCTTTTAAGTTCGATTTTCAGTCATATTTGCGAAGCGGCGGCTTGTCTGATTACATAAAAGGCAATTCGGAAATCATCTACCAAAAGGGTAGCACAACGCTACACTACGGCGATGCCCTTAAGCTGCCGTCTACAGTTACAAAAGATGAATTGAGCCTGGAAGAGATGAGTTTTATTTCCGATAAAAGAAATTTGATACCCGATATTCTTGCTCACAATAAAACCAATATGAGTTTTTATTTAAATGAAACATATCAGGATTTCAGGATGGCCGATGACTTCATTAAAGAGCTACCTGTTGATTACCTAAAGGTTAAGTACACATCCAAAAAAACCGCATCAGGCAAAAAAGAATACTGGGTTACAGGTACTGACACGGACTATGAGGTCAAGCTGGAAGATGCGTCCTCTGGAATGCAAACCATTATCCCATTGTCATTGATAGTTGAATATTTTTCAAAACACTATGATTTCAACAAGCGTTTCAACACCATCGTGTTCGACTACCTGTCCCAAACCGATAGTCTGAAAGATTTTAGAGCTGAGCAGAATATTGGAGACATCAGGCACAGGAATATTCATCTCCACATAGAAGAACCAGAACTGAGCCTTTACCCGGAAAGCCAACGGAGTCTGATTAACTCCATCGTTGAACGGTGTTTCATCCAAGAGCATAACGACTACAAGATGTCGGTAATGATGGCAACGCATAGCCCCTATATCGTCAATCACCTAAATTTGCTCATCATGGCTGGGAAAAAGAACGCGCCTGAAAATGGTGCCTCTTTATTGTTTGAAAATGTCAGCGTTTTTGAAATAATAGACGGCTATTTGAATGATTTGAAACAGGAAGAAAAATTCATCATTGATTCCAGGCCGCTGTCGGAGCCAATCTCGACTATTTATGAGCGTTATAACGAGCTAAGCAGGGGTTAGCGTTGACAGACATGTTGGCAACGGATTTCATAGCATACCTTCGGAACAAGAATCCTGTCGTTGTTTCCGTTGATGCAAAAAATATCAGGGTAGAAGTAATCAGGGATACCAAATTTGATATTCAAGACAGGAGACCAGGGATTAAGCAGCCAGCGGGAACTGGGAGTGCGACATATAATATTTACGAAGATCATTTATGTCATCCAAGACAATGTCATAATTTTGATACTTTGGTGTTAATCTTCGCTTCTATAAATCTTGGCAAGTTTATTAAATTCCACCATTTCCTCTGGAGGTATTTCATCTTCTTTTCCCAATAGTTGTAATGCTCTAATTCTCCCGTAGAGATTTCGATATATATCTTCTTCAAAAACCTGCGGATATTTTTCTGCCATAGTCCTAATGATAGAAGTCGCTTCATTATAGGATACCAAAGCGTTTTCGTATTGATTTAGAGCATGAAAACGATCTCCTAAATTTATTAAACTACGGGTGAAATCTGGATTATAAGATTCAGGATAGGTCTTTACCATTTCACACAAAATTGCCGTAGCCTCAGAGGTCACTTCCAATGCTTCTTCATGTTGTCGGAGCTTGCCAAATATTTTTCCCAGAAGATTGAGGCTTTCAGCCAAAACAGAAAGAGAAGAGGTATCGGAACGAATCGTTGTTAAATGGCGTTGAATTTTCACTGCTTCGAAAATTACATCCAGTGCCTCTGAGGATCGACCAAGTTCATTGAGCGCGTATCCCAAAGCGTTAAGGCTTAGTCCTAAATTATAATCAGAATTACTTGGATGTGATGCGGATAACTGGCGTCTAATATCTACTGCTTTCTGGGCTACTTCCAATGCCTCTTTGTGTCGACCAAGTTCGTTGAGCCTATTTCCTAATGTGATAAAACTCTCAGCTAAATCGGGAAGGAAAACATCAGAGTGAAATGTTACAAGGCGGTATCGAATTTCTACTGCTTCTCTTGCTATTTTTAATGCTTCTTCGGATTGGGCGAGCTTACCAAGTCTGTTTGCGAGACTATTGAGACTTTTCGCTAGGTTAGGAAGAAAAGCATCAGGATAGGCCTCAGCCAATAACCGATATAATTTAGTGGCCTCCCGACTCGCTTCTAACGCCTCCTTACCTTGACCGCACATGTTGAACTGAACACTAGAATTATTGAGGCTCAGAGCTAAATAAGGGAGGTATGCATCAGGATGAGACGTAGCTAATAACCGATATTTCGCTACAGCCTCCATGGTCAATTCCAATGCTTCCTCTTGTCGGTTAAGTTCACTTAATTGTACCCCTAAATTACTGAGACTCCCAGCCAAATTTGAACAAAAGACATCGGGGTGATCTTCAACTAATGTTCGAAAGATATTAACAACTTCTCGAGCCACTTCTAATGCCTCGTCACGTCGATCAAGTTCATAAAATCTGTTTCCCAGACTATTAAGACTCCTAGCCAGATTGGGAAGAAACACAGTAGGGTTAGTAGTACTTAATGAGCGGTATCTATTTACTGCCTCGGAAGCGGCTTCCAATGCTTCATTGTGCCTACCGATTTTGGCAAACCTCATCCCTAAGCTATGGAGGCTCTTAGCTAAGCCAGGAAGAAAGGTATTTGAACACGAAATGACTAGTGCCCGATATATCTCAACCGCCTTTTGGGTAGCTTCTACTGCATCATTACGTTGACCAAGGTCAAGTAGTGCTTTGCTGTGATTTAGCAAGGCTTCTGCATAATCCTGTTGGTACTTTTCTGTGATATCTTTTTTATGGATAAAGTGATTTAGGATAGTGCCAGTTACCCATAATTGCAAACCACGAAATGCTACCGAATCATCGGGTAACTTTTCTTTGATTTCAGAAGCTAATAATACAGAACCATCTTTTTCTAATTTGTTTGCCAGTATATCAGGAATAGGGCAAAATGCGGTTTTTTCCGCAAGGGAAATTGCGGCACCGACGGCGGGAAGAGTACGAACGCCGAGGTGCCCCTCGTCAAAAGGGAGCGAAAGCCACTCCTTGACCATCGTCTTTTCAGGATCGGTTTTACAAATATCATGCTCCGCAATGCGACCCAAGACGGTAAATGCCTGCTGTAGCTCATTCGAATCATCGGTGATGTTGAATGTGCTTGTTATAAACGCAGTGTCGGTGAAAGGTACTCCTTGCTTGCGAAGCGAACGGAGCGTGTCTAAAACAAGATATTCGCCCAGAAGATCGGGCTCCAAATAACCTACGACTTTACCCAAGTAGGCTGGAGGATAAAAGTTGCGGAGAAATTCTGGGAATAGCTTTTCGTCAGGGCCTTGAACGATGCCAATAAGGTCTGTAAGTTTTTTATTAGTATCAACGCCACCGAACAGAGTTAGAGCGGTAAGAACACAGGCGGTTTCCCTGATGAATTTTGCCTTAGCCTGATCCCCACTGATCTTTTCGCGAAACTGGACAGTCCAAAAGTGCTTTTCGTAGTTGACTATAACATCCAGAACATTTTCCGCAGTGAAGTTCAGACCAACAACCGTCGCATAAGCAGCCATGTGTATATAAAGGACTCTACCAAAAACGGGGGCAGCCAGCATGTCATAATTTTTTGCTTCTTTATTTGAAGAGTCGCTTAGTTTTTCTGCAAATGCCTGGCAAGCACTGTCGAAAAGGTGTCGCCGCATATCGCCTTGGATCGGAATATTGCATAGCCCTACCACGTGCCCATGGAGATAGCCGCTGATATCCAAGTTGTTCGAAGACAGTTCCTTCCACCAAACGTCTTTATGGCGAGCCAGCAGTGCTGCACGTATCATTCGGTCAGGCTTTTCCGTGGCTGCGGCAACCAGAATACGAAGGATTGAACTAAGGTTCGTTCGGCACTCCGCATAATCAATCACGAAGAATAGATGACTGTCTTGCGAAAAGATATCCTTGAAATCTCTACTATTCGGATCAATGCCTTGGGTCAAGAAGCAAGTTTCCCAGGCTGTGTCCATCTCTTTCAAACGTCGAACCCATTCTATCATCAGGCGTGTTTTCCCTGTACCACCTGGACCTGTGAAAAGCTGTATGATGCCACGGGAAGTATAATCCGATCGACACAATGCTTGCAGAGCCTCAAATTCGGGTTGTCGAATCATGTCTGAAAAAGGCACACTTTCGTTCTTGGCATGCAATAGCGTACTCGGAGCGTTGTTCATCGGGTTCATTGGTTTTCCGCCTAAAACGACGGGCGGAACCCAAATTCCGTCTACAACGTCTATGCTTGGAAGCTGATCCGCGACATTTTCCAAAAATTCCTTGAGTACTTTTGCCGCGTTTTCCTTAGCCAGTTTGTGGTATCGGTCGTTTTTTTTCGATGTCGCATGATCCGAAACACCTTTGACCACCACCCACCTTTTTTCTTCGATGTGGCCGATCTGTCCAATGACAGATGCCTCCATTTCCAGTCCGATACATTTCCGTTCGTACTTGCCAATTTCCTCCCATACTGCCGGGTCGCGGCACAGGGTTTCGCCTGTCGCCATAGGGGACGAATGAACACGAATGCCGGGGATGTCCTCGTCCAAAAGTTTTGCAAGTTGCCACCATGGGTGCGCCAAAGAAAAAGCGGTAATGTCCCATTTCTCTTCTGGAGAATCATCGGGCAAGGCCTTAACAGATTTTCTGTCATAGCGAAAAACCTTGCTCGCTATAATCACATCGCCTAGTTTCGTGTCCTCTGGATGACCTGCGCAAATTCCGCACATTGCGATAAAATTAGGGCGCAAATGATCGACCATTTTCTGGGTAATCGGCCCCGCATTGTCGGCTCCCATATCAGCACGAACCAATGCGACGGTAAAGCGGCGCCCTTTTTTCGAGGCAAGTGTAGTTTTATGCCAGTAGAGGTTTACAGGTGATGCTGGGGTCATCCTCTCCCAGCCATCTCCGAAAACAGTCCTTACCGCCAGATCTTCTCCGTCTGCGGCGGTAACGATTAAAATATCGATTTTCTCTCTTGGCCTCATAATCAACCTCATATATACCGTAATATTTCAAATTTGGATTCTAACGAAACCAAATTATGGCTAGCCAGTACAACATTTCGAAGTTAAATCACTTTCACACATTATCTACATTATCACGAAAGGGGGTTTTTTGCCAACGGCTAAAATGAATACAACAAATGAACCGATTTAACCTGAGAGATTATAAATACAATCCAATAGACAAATGGAATTCTTGCGGAAATAGCAGGACAAAAAACAGAAGGTTTGAAATATAAAGGTCATGAACACAGAGAATGGCTAGGATGCTACGCTGGGCATGGCTTCCATCGATTATGCCATTTGAAAAAAATAATCTATCCCAAATCACTCGAACCACAAATAAATACAGGATAACTATAAATTATCCTTGTTAAATATTCATTTTGGTAGGGATGGTAAGATAAAGTGGATGATTTAAGTAAATTGATTAAGTTAAAAAGGGAAGCAAAAGAAGTCAGTAATAAAACTAGGCATAGCAACTTCCAAATTATTTCTGGCATGTATTACGATAATATATCTTCACCCATTTTCTCTATTCCTCTAAACGCTAACCGTAGAGGCTTAGACTCTGACCAATGGGATTATGTTAGATTTAGAACCTTAGAACTTTTGGCAGAAGAACTGTCGAAATCCTCATGCCATGGTTCATTGGCAGAAGTTGGAGTATTTAGAGGCGATTTTGCACACATCATAAATGGGATTTTCCCTAAGAAGAAACTATATCTCTTTGATACTTTTGCAGGGTTTGATGAAGATTCTATTACCAAAGATAGTGAAACAGGATTTACATCTTCAGGTTTTCTTAACTTACTTCCAGAATTTAAAAACACATCTGTTTCTTCTGTATTAGATAAAATGCCGTTTCCTGAGACATGTGTTATATGCGAGGGCTTATTTCCAGAGTCCGCAAAAGGATTAGATGACACTTTCTGCTTGGTCTCTATTGATGTGGATTTTTACGAATTAACAATGGACGCATTGTTGTATTTTTATCCCAAATTGGTAAAGCATGGTTACATTTTAGTACATGACTATAATCATGACGAATTATGTGGACCCAAGAAAGCCATTGAAAATTTTCAGAATAATGGTATGAATTTATGCAAAGTGCCTATAGCCGATCAATGTGGAACACTAATTCTTGTTAAACCGTAGGTTGTGTATTGTGGAAAAATTTAAGCAATTAATATTAAATCCTGTAGAAAATTTGCCCTTTCTAGTCGTGAATCAACCACCTGCTGAACTTCACGGGATGTATGTTTCGGATAAAGAAAAAACAGATGAAATTATGAAAGCCTCTAAAATTGCGTTTTCTGGTCGGGATACCCACAATTTAGAAGTAAGATCAATTTATGCGGAATGGGCTAAGGCATTAGATGTCAAACATTTATCTATGCGCCTTCTCTCAGGTTTACATGCCCATACTGTTTTATTTATGGGTTTAGGGAATATAGGTGATACGATTATGTTACTACCAGAAGAAGCTGGTGGGCATTTTTCAACAAAGAAGATATTAACACGCCTTGGTTATCACATAATAGATGTAGTTCCTGATCACCATAATTTTTGCATAGATATTGAAGCCACTTTAAAACTGATATATAAATCTAAACCCAAATTTTTATTTGTAGATCGCAGTGAGGGCATACACTATGAAGATTTTTCTCCTCTGTTTGCCAAAAAAATTCCTTGGGAATTCTCTTCTGTTTTTGATGCTTCTCAATATCTAACAAATATCTTAAACGATGATTTTATTTCTCCATTTGATATGGGATTTGATATAATGATATCGACAATGCATAAAAATTTACCTGGGCCACAAAAGGCGTTAGTTTGCAGTAGAGATGATAATCTTGCTTGGAATAGGATTGAAATTGCCATGTCAGACTATGTGTCAAGTCTTCATGTTGATACGACATACGTAGCTGGTTACATTTTAAAAGAAAGAGAATTCTTAAAGTTATACTCTAAACGCATGATAGAAAACAGCATTAATTTAGAAAATGAGTTGTATGATCGAGGTTTACCAATTGTCAAGAAAAACAAGAAGCTACAAGCAACCCATCATATTTGGATCGCTACTAATGATAAAGACTATGCGTATGGTTTTTTTGAGCGTATGGAACTTTGTGGTTTGTTGGTAAATTATAGAAAACTTCCCTATGGACTAGGTATGGGAATAAGGATGGGAACTTCTGCTGCAACACTTCAAGGAATAAATGAACAGAATATAAATCGCTTATCTGAACTTATAACAAATTTGTATCAAAATATAGAAGTAACTGATAACCTATATGTACAATGTCAAGAATTTATTTCTAATTTGAGACCCATGATATCCAAGTGAAAATAGTCAGAGACCCCTGGTAGAGCCAGGGGCTTGAATTCGTGAACCGCTCAAAGCGGTTGTTTGGGAGCCGCCTAAAGGCGACCGTGGTTGTTATCTATCTGAAAACATTTCCCGCTGTTCAAGCAGGTTGTCCTCAGCCTCCTGTTTACTTATGTATCGCTTGATTGCCTCCTCGTCACGACCTACAGTCGATACATAGTAACCCCTTGCCCAGAATTTTTCCCCTGTGTAATTTCTCTTCCGCCCACAGTGGTTTCGGGCTATCGCTATCGCGCTTTTCCCTTTGATGTAACCCACCACCTAGGCAACAGAGTACTTCGGGGGCTCGCTATCAGCATGTGCACGTGGTCGGGGCACAAATGCCCCTGCACAATCCGACTTTCCTTGTGCCTCGCAAGCTTGTGGAATAGTTCCCCAAGGTGCTTGGCTATCTGACCATACAGTCGTTTCCGCCTGCATTTCGGTATCCATACGATATGGTACTTGCATTCCCATACACTGTGGTTTTGACTTCTATCGTCCGTCATTTTTGCCTCCTGTCATTTGAACTTGGAGCGGTTCACTGACTGGAGGCTCTTTTATATTTCCGTAAATCTCAAACATTGGGAGCCCCCAGCGAAGCTGGGGTTTATCCTTATAATTATTGAGAAACATATGGATAAAATCTTACAATATTACTAATCATTGAAAATGATAAGTAATATCCATTGTTATTTATATACATCATAAGTTTTTTCATACGGTAATAATTTTTCTCATGTGCATTTTTTTCTAATTCTTTAAATCTAACCACAAATTTTCTTTTTGCGAGCTTTGGATTCACTGGAGCCTCTATTACATACAATAAAAGCATTCTATACAATGATATATGAACATCCGTATAAATATTAATCTTGCTGTCAGTATAAAAATTTTTTTCTGCACTATTCAATAAATCTAAAATTTCGATATTTAGTAATTCTATATTCATCCCATCTATTTGTGTTACATCAAATCGCTTTATCATTAAAATTTTGGCAATATAAAGCTCTGCACAGCCCATATAGAAATTAACGCCTTCTTCTTTGGCAAACATATAGAATTCTTTGTAAAACACTATTGCCTTATCGTAATCTCCTAAAGCTCCTAATACCTCCATGAAGCGACATCGAACGAAAATAGCTGTTTTGTCTCCAGCTTTTTCCATGAAAGTATACGCCTCAGTATAATAACTGTTTGCTAAATGCATTATCTCTTCCATCTGTCTACTTGAAGCAATAAGATTACCTTTATCTCCAAAAATGATATTTAATTCATCAGTAGTTGCGAACTCTTGGAAAATACCAAACTTATACATCAAATCATAATGCAGATAGTGACCATAAACAAATTTATTGTAATAAGCATCAAATTCTGGAAGCTGGAATAACAGGGAGCTCAATTTTTGCGAACTGAGCAAACGCAAGCACTTATAATCAAGAATGCCTTGCATATAGTATACCCGAAAATAATCAAAGTAGCTCCTTTTAAGAAGATGTATTCCATCATAGGGATAAGTAGCTAAAATCTGCTCTGCAAATTCCTCCCATTCATGCATGATTTCAGCGAATTCTACAAATGAAAATGTGCCATTATGCATTTCTAGATGTAATTTCCAATATCTAGATAATAAACGTACATAAGGATTCCCATCCATCATTAATGCAGGAAATTCACCGCTGTAGTTTTCATACATTGTATGATCAACTTGTAACAGCTTCATTATAGCATCTGCACGGAAGTTACCTTGGTATAAATATTCGCTGTATGCGTCTACTGCTTTCTTCAAATGCCCTACTCGATCATATAGAATCCCATATTCTCGACAAAACTGCGAATGAGCTGATGGCTCTAATCTGCCAATAAAGATTAACTGTTCTAGCAAGATCATATGATTTGATTTTAAAAAAAGTAAATCATATTTCATCTTGTTTTTATCATTAATGAGCAAGAGCCTTGAATACAAGTAATGAACTTGAAGGTTATTTTTATTTAATTCATTTAACTTAGAAAAAATATATTTATATTCCTCAATATAAATATTATATGTTTGAATCATATAATATTTAGATAAGGTTTCATGAAACAAATAAAATTCCTTATCGATATCAGGAGAGGGTTTTATAAATCCTGAAGAGAGAAACATGCGTATGTGCCAGTCCCATTTGTCATCTATAAAAATCCTTTTAACTTCTGATATGGAGAAACTGCCAGAAAAAAGGCTCGTTGAAATAATAGCAATAAAAAAATTCGCATATTTCTCTCCATAAGCTTGACCATTAAAAAATCTAGAAAATATTTTAGTAAAATTAAATTCTGTATTGCTATTAGTGTTTTGATTAACAAGTCCAGCCAGATGAAACGCTATGGAAGCATTCTCAAGAAAGGGGTTCAACCCATACAAGCTGGACAATCGTGCAATATCGGAATTCTTCATTCCGCTATTGCGGATATCTAATTTTCGTAAATTTAGACGTATCCCATACTGCTTTATGAAATCCTCAAATTTTGTTATCTGAGTGTCTTGATCTAAAAATTCATGTGCTTCTCTTGTCAAAACAATGGTAGCAAGTGTAGTCCATTTTACAAAATGTTCTGCATAAGCAAGGCACATCTCGGAAGGCAATCTATGGAAATTATCAATAATTACAAGGCAGTCCCGCATATCATCAGGTTTTATTTGAAAAACTGCATCTACATGAGCATCAATTCTGGCTAGGTCAAAATATTTTATCTTTCTATCTAATATTTGATAAACTTGTTCATATCTAAATACAGTAATAAGTTCAATTAACAAAAATAAAATCGTAGTTGTTTTTCCGCTATAAGCTTCTCCAGTAATCCAGAAAATTTTTTGATCATGATTTTTATAATTCATTAAAAAATCAAGTAGAGTTTGAACTATGATTCTCTGTTCTGGGACTATAAAAACTTTATTTCTATGAAATATTCTTATAATATTAGGAATAATAAACTGATGCAATCTTCCTTTGTGTAGCTCATATTTATTCAGCAAGTGTCTATAAATTTTTACTTTAATTATAAGAGCCCACCTTTTCCCAAATCTCAATTTGGAAAACAGCCATGTAGCACCACCTGTCAGAACAGTTGTTAAAATACCTGCAATAACATTTAATAAAAAATCGGACACTTCGTAAGACAGACTAGTTATAAATCCTGATATGACTGCCCTAAAGGGAACCCATAATATGATAGATAATATTACAAAAACTAAGTAAAAAAACCAATTTAAATGAGTGAGGATAAAGTCTAGTTTCTTACGAAAATACAAAATTCTATTTTTCAAGCCGTTCAATCCAGAGGATAATTTATAGTTATCCCCTGTTGCTATAATACAATCGAAATAGAACGGCTGTCAAGTGGAATTTTCCCTTTTGGCGAAAAAATTTTATCTTGAGGCATACACTGATTGCGAAACAATATTATGCTATTAGTGTATTTCATTTTTAACTATTAGTAATTACATTCGTAAACATAAACCATCCTTGCCACGAGAGGCAAGGGCAGTTATTTTGTCCGAAAGATTATATTTTATACCCTCATAGCGAATTCAACGGTTCATGTCGTTCCCATTTATGAATTTGTCCAAGGAGGAGTAATAAAAATGCACGGTCAAGGTTTTATGGCTACCTGACATTCGATTGAAATCTTGTTCCCAGATGTTTTACCATAAAAATCTGTCGTTATTTTTAAGTGGTCACTTGGGTATACTTATGAGAAATACTACCAGACAAACTCGCCAGCATGCCTAAATTTCCCCTCGTTCACGCACTACAATTTGCTATATATGTCCTCATTACATGAGCCTTTGCCGATATTTTCTTACATATGAAAGCACAATAGCCTCTTCACTCTTAGGTCATGGGCTAGAAAACCAAATATCGATATAATACACTGTATATATCAGGAAGGAAACAATCGCATCTGCGGCACAGATAAAATCTCTGCTAAATTCTCATTATGTAGGCGATGACGAGTATTT
>Ga0209755_10007254_pt1 | contig 12041 bp, 9 predicted proteins | sample TergutCo191P1_FD_187301 | JGI IMG/M metagenome (GOLD analysis project Ga0209755, IMG submission 187301) | Cornitermes sp. P1 segment gut microbial communities from Petit-Saut dam, French Guiana - Co191P1 (SPAdes) (version 2) | ecosystem: Host-associated > Arthropoda: Insects > Digestive system >...
TTTCTCCCAATCATCAACAAACAACGCCCTGAACTCGTCATGAGTAATTATCTTTTTCTCTTTCTGTTTCCTTAATAATTTTTCCACATCCAAGAACGGATCACGGCTGATAATCTGTTTCTTAACCGCCCGCCTCATCATAGTTTGCAGAACATTGTAATAGCTGTTGATAGTCCAGTTTGAATACTTTTTTGCGATCAGACCGTCCATCCATTTGTCGATAACATCCCCTGTAATTTTATCCAATTTCATTTTTCCGAAATAAGGGATCAGGGTATATGTCGTAATACTTTTGTTTTTGTCCGCATAAGCCTGCGTCAGGCTTCTTCGCTTCTTGCGTTCTTTTAAGTATAGGCTTTTTTCCCAATCCCAAAAATCGGCGGCAAATTCCGCAAGCATCGGAATTCCGGTAGCGCCCGGTAACAGTTTCCCTTCACGGTTCAGCTTGTTGCAGTAATTCCTTGCCGCCGTTTTGTTCTCATGCCCCGTAGTCCATGGACCCAAACGGCGGCCGTCCTCATCGTATGCGTAGTAATAAACTACCGTTTTCCCCGATGGAACTTTCCTTGTAAACAGTGTAAAATCGTTGTGCATAGCCAACACTCCCATTTGTGGAGAATTGATGTCACGACTGATAACATCAATTTTCCGTTAGTTCAGATGTACCGAACTAGCAACGCGCGAACCTATGGTTCGAGAGTCCTTATATAGCAAGTATTTAGCGTATGGGAGCGGTATTAACTATAGGTAATTACCGCAATTTCACGAAACTTCGTGTGGTTCGTGGTAAAATTCTTCTCCTTCCTCTTCGTTCGTTCCCGTTAGCTCTGCTGCATACGAATAGCGTTCTAAAATTACATTACCTCGCTAAATTTGAAATATAAAAGCCATTATTGTAATTTACTACATTTTTTAAAATCTATGCTATTTTTTTGCAAACTTTCCTATGTCCTCTCTTGCCCTAAATCAAAAATTTAATATAAAATCATATTCATGGAATCAATTATACTCGCGTCAGGATCCCTGCGGCGGCAGGAGTACTTTAAACTGCTTGGGCTTCCTTTCAGTATACTTAAAGCTGAAGTTGACGAAAGCCTTATCCAGCAGACAGACCCTGTTAAACTTACGGTCGAAAGGGCTGTTCTCAAAGTAGAAAAAGCGATCGAAATGATGAGCAAAAATGTACCAAAATGGATATGCGGCGCAGACACAGTTATCGCCTTAAATTCCAATATTTTCGGTAAACCGCTTAACCGCGAGGAAGCTTCTCAAATGCTGGAAAAATTATCCGGGAGACAGCATAAGGTAGTAACTTCAATCGCTCTTTATAACGGGCGCACCAAAAAAATCGATCACTGTTCCTCTTCCTGTACGGTTACTTTTGCAGCCCTCTCCGAAGCGGAAATTGAATGGTACCTTGATACTAACGAATGGCAGGGTGTCGCGGGCGCGTACCGTATCCAGGAACTTGCAAGCTGCTTTATCACTCAGATAAAAGGCTCTCCGAGCGCCGTTGCGGGCTTGCCATTAAGAGAGTTTTATGTCATGCTGAGAAATAACGGCTACCCATACGGAGCAGTTAACAGCGAACAGCTAACAACGAACAAAGAACAGTTAACAGAGAACAGTGAATAAAGAGCAGAGAGCAGTTAACAAAACCGGATACTTAGTTTAAGTGTTTTTGGGCAGACGAAATTTCCGCTGGAGTATGAAAGAGATATAGAAATTTGTTTACCGCAAACCACAAACACTGTAAACTTGCTGTTTGCAATATTTATCTTCATCAATAATAATTTAAATTCTTTTAAGTAATATTTATTAATGAGGGAAAGGCGGAGATATCGAATTAAGAGTTCGTGTGGTTCGCGGTAAAAAATTTTATCTTTCCTGCTTCAGACGAGATATAGTGACGGAAGGGTTTTAATACTTGAAAACCCTCAATGTTAGGAGGAAGTAATGGCTGTTGTTACAATGAAGAATCTCCTGGAATCAGGAGTGCATTTCGGCCATCAGGTGAAGCGCTGGGATCCGCGCATGAAGAAGTACATCTTCGCGGAAAGGAACGGCATTCACATCATCGATCTGCAAAAGACGATCCAATCCATTAAGGATGCCTATGAAGCGGTTCGCAAAACCGTAGCGGCAGGAAAAACCGTTCTTTTTGTAGGAACAAAAAAACAGGCTCAACAGGCTGTTCAGAAAGAAGCTGAACGCTGCGGTATGTACTTCATCAACAACCGCTGGCTCGGCGGTATGCTTACAAACTTTGTTACCATCAAAAAATCACTTCTGCGCCTGAAAAAACTGGAAAAAATGGAAGTTGACGGCACTTTCGAAAATCTCACAAAAAAGGAGATATCCGGTCTCGGCAAAGAAAGAATCAAACTTCAAAAAAACCTCGGCGGTATTAAAGAAATGAAAGAGCTGCCGGGAATCCTTTTCATAATTGATACCCGAAAAGAAGCCATCGCTGTCGCCGAAGCGCAGAGACAAGGCGTCCCCATTGTCGCGGTTGTCGACACAAACTGTAATCCCGACGGCATCGACTACCCTATCCCGGGCAACGATGACGCAATCAGGGCGATAACGCTGTTCACTCAAATAATCGCCAACGCCGTAATCGAAGCGGATAACGAGGTGGGTCTCAAAATTATCGAAACATTAGGCGATGACGATGAAAGTATGGACAGCTTCATGAGCGACGCTTCAACGAAGGAAGAGGACAGGGAAATTGTCGATTACGAAAATTATGTGACAGAAGAAGCAATCAAAGCCGCAAAAGACGATGAAGAAGTTCCCGATGACGATGACGACAACACAAAAATAAGAGTTGACGTTGATAAAGTCTACAACGACGAGTGATATAAGGAGATAAATATGGCTGATATTACCGCTAGTGATGTAAAAAAACTTCGGGATAAAACCGGAGCTGGACCAATGGAATGTAAAAACGCTCTTGTTTCGACAGAGGGCGATTTTGACAAAGCAGTAAAACTTCTCAAAGAGAAAGGGCTTGCCGCGCTTGAGCAGAGAGCGGGTCGGGCGACAAATCAGGGAAAAGTTTTTATAAAGATAAAAGACGACGGCAGTTCCGCTGTTCTGGTCGAATTAAACGCCGAAACGGACTTTGTCGCGAGAAACCCCGACTTTATCGTGTTAGGTGAAACTATCGCGGCAAAAGCTCTTGATAAAGGCATAACGGCGCCCACTGACGAGTTAAACGCGCTTGTTCAGGATCTTGCTACAAAAATCCGCGAGAACATGGGTTTAAAAAGGCTGTGCCTTGTTAAAGCGTCGCCCAACGAATACCTTACTCAATATATTCACGGGGACGGCAACATCGGTATTGTTGTAAAATGCGAATCCGACAAGCCTGAGATTTTCAAAAATGAAGAAGTAAAAGCGTTTGTATTCACTCTGGCTCTTCATATCGCCGCCTTTAATCCCGCGGCGATTGATCGCAGCAAAGTTGACCAAGGGTGGCTCAAGGAACAAGAAGGGATCTTCAAAGTTCAAATGGATAAGGACGAAAAACTCGCGGGCAAACCGGAAAAAGTGCTTGAAGGCATCCTTCAGGGTAAGGTAAACAAATTCTTAAGCGAAATCTGCCTTATGGAACAAGGTTATGTAAAAGAAGAAAAAATCACCGTCCAAAAAGCAATTGAAGATTGCGCGAAGAAGGCGGGAGCAAAACTTGTATTGACAGACTATGTATACTATAAAGTAGGAGCAGAGGCTTAAGAGGTTTATAGTGATAGAAGAAATTATATTAACTCATGAAGAGAAGATGAGTAAATCGGCGGCAAGCTTAAAAGAAGGGTTTGCCGCTCTAAGGACAGGTCGCGCTTCGGCTGCCCTGTTTGACAGGATACGCGTTGACGCGTACGGTGAAAAATCGCCGATAAACCAAGTCGCGAATATTGCCGTTCCGGAAGCGCGTCTTATCGTCATTCAGCCTTGGGATAAAAACCTCATCACAGAAATTGAAAAAGCAATCCGCTCTTCCGAGCTGTCGCTAAATCCGTCCAATGACGGAAAAGTGATCCGCATCGCAATCCCCGCTTTGACTGAAGAGCGGCGCAAGGACCTTGTCAAGCAAGCGAAAAATCAGGCAGAGCAGTCACGGGTGGCGATCCGCAACATCCGCCGAGACGGAAATGAAGAGCTGAAAAAACTTTTAAAAGATTCAAAGATCACGGAAGATGACGAAACCAAGGGAGCGGCGGAACTTCAAAAACTTACGGACAGTTTTATAGATCAGGTGAACAAAATACTGGAAGAAAAAGAAAAAGAAATAATGGAAGTTTAATGGAGAAAGGCAGCCTACCTCTGCATGTGGGAATAATTATGGACGGAAACGGACGCTGGGCTCAATCCAGAGGTTTGGTCCGTACGCAGGGGCATCTCGAAGGGTTAAAAGCCGCTAAACGAATTGTCAAAGCGGCAAGCGACATTGGCATAAGGTTTTTAACCCTTTACGCTTTTTCAACAGAAAACTGGAAAAGAACAGCTGAAGAAGTCGGCTTTATAATGGGTCTTGTCAAACAGTATCTGCGGGCGGAATTCGATTTCAGCAAAAAAAATAAAATCCGCGTCCGCCACGCAGGCGATTTGTCGGGGCTTCCCCCTGATATTCAAAAGGAATTGACCGATTCAATACGGGATACCGCCTCTTTTGAAGGAATGCAGGTCATTCTTGCCATTAATTACGGCGGCAGAGACGAAATAACAAGGGCTTTCAACAAATTTATCTCTTCTCAAAGCGCAATTCCCGGTGAAAAACCAGCTGAACGTACTATTAATGAGAGCAGCTTGGCTTCCTTCCTTGATAATCCCGATATTCCCGACCCCGATTTAATCATAAGAAGCGCCGGGGAATACAGGACGAGCAACTTTCTTTTGTGGCAAAGTGCCTATTCAGAATTGTATATTTCTGATAAACTATGGCCAGACTGGGATAAAAATGATCTGGAGACTGCAATTTCAGATTATCAAAACCGGGAGCGTAAATACGGCGGATATACTAGTCAATAAATTATGAAAAAATTGATAGAACGATTATTAATATTCTTAATCGGCCTTCCAGCCGTAGCCGCCCTTGTTCTCTTTGATTTTCGCCATAATCTCATCCTCAATATTGCGGCGATTATTATGTCAGGCATCGGAGCAATGGAATTTTCTTCAATGCTCAAAAATAAAAATATCAATATATCAAAAGTAGAAAGTTTTATTTTAGGTATTATTGCACCTCTTTCTCTTACGCTTAACATCAGCATAGAACTTCCCGCGTTTATTATTCCTGCGGTTGTAATGACAAGCGCGCTGTGGATATTGTTTTCAGGGATTTTTTCCAGCCCGCCTGAAATAGAAAAAATAATACTGAAAGCATCCGGCAGATTTTCTCTGATTATTTATCCCGGTCTTTTCATGTTCTGGCTTATTATGATGGCAAGATGGGAAAATAGTTATGCGATACTTTTATTTTTATTTATGATTTTTTCAAGCGATTCTCTTGCGTGGCTTTTCGGAATGTTATTCGGCAATAAAAACCGCGGAATAATTCCGGTCAGCCCGAATAAAAGCATTGCCGGATTTATCGGCGGGCTTCTCGGTCCCGTGCTTGTCGCGGTTCTTGCGGCGTTTTTTCTTCCTTCAGCTTTTTCTCCCGAAATGAAAGGCATCCCTAATGTCATAGCCGATACCGCTTCCGGCTTTAAAGCGCTTATTTTGCCCCTGCCCTTCACCGCCGCCCTTATCGGTTTAATAACGGGAGTTGCGGCAATTTTGGGAGACCTTTCAGAGTCGGCAATTAAAAGAAGCTGCGATTTTAAAGACTCAGGAAATATGATGCTTGGAAGAGGCGGCGTTCTTGACTCAATCGATTCAATAGCAGTCGCCGCCCCTGTCTTCTATATGGTATATTCCCGTCTGTTCATCTGATGAAAAAACGAATTGCCGTTCTTGGAGCGACAGGCTCCATCGGCAAAAGCGCGATTGATATAATTTCACGGGACGCATCCGGCTTTGAAGTTGTTCTTCTTTCAGCCTGTTCCAACCGAAAAAAAATCGAAGAATTGTCAAAGCAATTTCCCGCTGCCCAATGCGTGCTGACAGGAGATGAGCGCGGCAAAGAAAACCTTTTAGCCGCCATAAAAAACGCCAATGCCGATATTACGATTAACGGCATCGCCGGAGCAGCCGGTCTTGAGCCGTCTCTCGCCGCTCTTGTTTCAAGCTCTGACCTTGTTCTTGCCAATAAGGAAACAATCGTGATGGCAGGCAATCTTGTAATGCGTACGGCTCATGAAAAAAACGTTAAAATCATTCCTGTCGATTCCGAGCACTCCGCTGTTTTTCACCTTTTAGAGTTTATTAACCCTGAAAAAAAAGAGGTTAACGAAATTACTCTTACTGCTTCGGGGGGGCCGTTTAGGAATTTCAGTGTCGAAGAGATGCGAAATGTTTCTGTTGAAGACGCTCTCGCCCACCCTACTTGGAAGATGGGACCGAAAATTACGATTGATTCGGCTTCTATGGCAAATAAGGGGCTGGAAATAATCGAGGCTTGCGTATTTTTTAACTTGCCGCCTGAAAAAGTAAAAGTAGTAATTCATCCGCAGAGCATTGTTCATTCGATGATCCGCCTTAGTAACGGCGTGTTTTACGCTCAGCTTTCAAAACCCGATATGCGCCATCCCATACATGATGCCCTCTATTGGCCGAACACAACGCCGTCAACTCTGGAGCCTCTCAGTTTCGATTCGCTCTCCCTTGACTTTTTCAAACCGGATACGCAAAAGTTCCCCATGCTGCCCCTCGCATGGGAAGCTGCCAAACAGGGCGCCCTTTACCCCTGCGCCTACAATGCGGCAAATGAAGAGGCAGTCACAGCGTTTCTGCAGCGCAAAATTGTTTTTACGGACATCCCTAAAATAACAGAACATGTTATGGAAGCGGATTGGGGAGGAGCCGATACAAATTTGGATGCGGTTCTAAGAGCGGATACTGAGGCGAGGAAAAATGCCTGTTCTCTAATAATGGAAGCAGGATAATTTTTTTTCTTGAGACAATTAGATAGCGAATACTTGATAATAGAATTTTATTATGATAAAATGTCTATTGGTCATAAGTTTAGGTACTAATTTATAATTCTACGATAGTGTAAATTTTTAATTACAATATATGAGGTGTAAAATGGCTGTAAAACAAAGAATTCAGAAACTATTAAAAGAACTCAACACAGGAATTTACGAAAAAGAAGAAGTAATGGCGTTGAGCCTATTATCTGCTGTTGCGGGCGAAAGTATCTTTTTGCTTGGAGCGCCTGGTGTAGCTAAAAGTCTCATTGCGCGGCGATTGAAATATGCTTTTGAAAGAGGTAAAGCGTTTGAATATTTAATGAACCGTTTTAGCACGCCGGATGAAATTTTCGGCCCTGTATCAATAAAAGAGCTTAAAGAAAGAGATAAATATGAGCGCGTTGTAAAAGATTATCTCCCTGCCGCAGACGTAGTGTTTCTTGACGAAATCTGGAAAGCCGGATCATCAATCCAAAACTCTTTACTCACTGTAATAAACGAAAAAAAGTATCGTAATGGCGCGCAGGAAATTGACATACCTATGAAAGCATTAATCTCCGCTTCCAATGAGCTGCCTGACAAAGACAAAAAAAAAGAACTTGAGGCTCTGTGGGACAGATTTTTAATACGACTGGAAGTAGAAGGCATTAAAGAAAAGAGTAATTTTAACTTAATGATTTCTGAAAAACTGGATTCCTATAAAGATACCGTTTCTGCGGATGTGAAAATTACAAGCAAAGACTTTGTAGAATGGAGCGAAGTTATTGATAAGATAGAGATACCTGAAAATGTTTTTAATGTAATTGATGTAATCCGTAAGAAAATACAACTACACAATGATAAGGAAGTAAACAAGGACAATCAAATTTATATTTCCGACCGTCGATGGCGTAAAATAGTACGCCTATTGCGAACTTCCGCATTTCTCAATGATCGTAAAGCTGTAGATTTAATGGATTGTTTTTTAATAAAAGATTGCTTATGGAACGAAGATACACAGATCGAAACAGTTAAGAAAATTGTAAATGATTCAATAGAACAATATGGATATAAATTGCAATTTGATTTAAAGAGTTTGAAAGATGAATTGCATGAGTTTCAGGAAGGGATTGAAAAAGAAACCCAAATTATATACCCAAGAGAAGAAGACTTGGCGGATCCAATAAGTGGATATTATGAATTGGAAAATTACCCTGCCACTAATGACAAGTTCATAAGCAAAGTTAATTATGAACAACTAACCTCCAAAGAACAAGATGTTACGTTATATTCCAGGCATAGTACAAGTTATCCTAGTAATATTTGGCAAATTAAAAAGGGCAAAGATGAATTCAATATTTCTGTTAATGGTACAGAACACAAAATTAAGACAACCATTACGAAAGAGGGGCGACAATTTACCAAAAAACCAAATGCCTTTACTGAGGCAGCTTGGGATAAAGAAGTTGACCGCTACTTTACTGTAACAACTCAGCAAAAAAACGAATTGGAACAATACAGAAAAAAAGACCTCGAATATTTGCGGACTAATATTTTTGTTAATCCCGATTGGGCAGATATTGTTGAGTCACATTTAAAAGAAGCATTAAAAGAAATAGAAATATGTGAAGTTGAAATTCGTGCCATTCAAAATGGCTATAAAAGATTAGAAACCGAGGAAATAGTAATAAAGTAATCATATATGTCAGATTATTTCAAGCATTTAACAGAAATATCGAAGTTACCGCATACTTCCGCTTACGAATGTATCGGAATATATTCCAATCTGCGCGGTATGCTGGAAGATATTGTACGTGAAAAATCGGGCAAAGATAAATATGACGCTCTGCCGAACCTTCACACTGCTTTAGAAAAAATGTGCTGCAAAACAAATATTGATAAAATAACAGAATCTTTTTTGCATAAATTCAGAATTCGGGCGAATGAATTTATACACGGCAATCGTGAAGCAAACAGTGATTATTTCAAAGAAGACATCAAAACCTTATGCAAAGTAATTTCAAAATTGACAGGTGAAGCCATACCTGAAGAATTAAAGTGCATTTATGAAACCAAAAAAACTTTAGACATATCGGCAGAAAAGCAGACAGAAAAAACCATTCCAAAATTTACTCGTTTTGAAAAATTCAGCTCCATCGCGGATGAAAAAACACGCAAAGATATCGCGAAACAAACGTACAATAGTGTTCTGGAAATCGGCATTCCTGTTGAAACAATGGACAAGGAAGCAAATAAATTCACGGATGTTATCAATGAAATTATAAACAAAGATGAAATTTACGATATAGCAAATAGCAATCCGGAATTAGCCGAGAAAATAACGGAAGATGTTTTGAATTTTGTCAATAAAACTAAAAAGCTCATCGATAAAACAGAAAATCCTTTTGCCAAAGAAATGGAAATGTTTCTTAAATTTAAAAAGTTATCAGAAGATAACTTTGAGAAAGAATGGGAATTAACGAAAGAATTGATTTCGGAAATTTATGACAAAGAAAAAATAGATACAGAATTTTACGAAAAAGAATTTGCAGTCAGTTTAGACAAGGAAAACAAGAACAAAAACAAGCCGTCATTTAACAGTGTCAAAGAGCATTTATCGGATAAATGGCAGGAACTATTGGAAAAGAAGCGGCTTGATTGGGAACTTGAAATAATCGACAGAGAACGAAAGAAATTTGTTGAAGAACTTTATAAACAAATAGAAGAATTGAAAAAGCTGCAGGATGCTCTTTCGCCATTTACCAGCGAATTAGGACGGCTGTGGGATATGAGCAAAGGAAACTGGCAAAAAGTAAATTTTGACCTGTTAAAGTATTATGCGGAACTGTTAGCGAAAGATAAATCAATACAAGAACTTGCCGAGATGATTGGCAGAATGCAGCAAGCAGAAACAGAATATGAAGAGGAATTATTTACAGACATCCGTTTAAAAACAAGTTGGAAAGTTGAAGCGGCAAGCAAATCAGACCTGATAGGTGTTCACGAAAGCGATGACATCAGTAATACTCTGCCGTCAGAATTCGCGTTACTTGCGGACCCAACAACGGAAATGATTTTTTATAAAAAATTTACAGAAAAAAAACTGCAAACATTCGAGTATCAAGGACGAACACAGGAAATAATTGAAGAAGAATTTGAAAACAAACGCCAAAAAGCAAAAGACGGGCAAAAGGGACCGTTTATTATCTGTGTGGATACAAGCGGTTCAATGCACGGAACGCCCGAAACAGTTGCGAAGTTACTGTGTTTTGCCATTCTGAAAATCGCGATTAGAGAAAACCGGAAATGTTATTTAATTTCTTTCTCGACAAGCATTGAGACGCTGAACTTAACTGACTTAAAAAATTCATTGGATAAAATAATACAATTTTTATCGATGAGTTTTCACGGTGGAACAGATGCTACGCCGGCAATGCTGGAAAGTCTACGAATGTTGAAAACAGAAGATTACAAAAAAGCCGATGTGGTTATGGTTTCCGATTTCGTTATGTCGGCATTTGACGAACACACACATCAACAAATATTACAAGCAAAAGAAAATAAAACAAAATTTCACAGTTTAGTTATTGGTACAAGCCAAAACAAAGGCGTGATTAAGGATTTTGACAATAATTGGCTGTATGACTTAAATAGTAAAGAAAATGTTTTGACACTGGTAAAAGATTTATATAAATTATAGATCTTCTGAGTTTTTCTGGGGATGTTGACGAGTATAGTAACAAAAAAGTAAATATGTTATAATTACAGCAAGTAAGGATTTTCAATGTTAATCGTAAAAATACTAATCGGTCTTTTGGGGCTTGGAATTGTTGTTTTTATTCACGAGTTGGGGCATTTTCTTGCCGCCCGTCTTGTCAAAATAAAAGTAGAAGCGTTCTCTATCGGCTGGGGAAAGCCGATTTTAAAAAGGAAAATCGGGGCTGTTGAATACAGACTCGGGATGTTCCCTATCGGCGGTTACTGCAAAATGCAGGGAGAAACCGATTACAGCGAGGCATGGAACAATTTACAGAACGGAATTAAGCCGGAAGAAGGCTCGTATCTCGCGGCAAGCCCGTGGAAAAGAATAATTGTCTGTTTCGCAGGTCCCCTCTTCAATTTGGTATTCGCGGTAATTCTTCTTTCATTAATTTGGGGATTTGGTTTTGAGATGAACACATTCCCGAACAAAATCGTTTTATATTCGGAAGTTACCCCGGATCAATTATATCCTGCGGATGAAGCGGGATTTAAAACAGGCGATCTTATAGTAGGCATTAATGGACAGCCTGTTTCCTACTACCACGAAATTCGGGAAAATATAGTCTTAAACCCCAATAAGCCTTTAAATATGACAGTAGACAGGAACGGAGAAATTCTTTCATTGAATGTAACCCCTGATCTCGACAAATCAAGCGGCGCGGGAAGAATTGGAATTTCTTTCTGGGTTGATCCTGAAATTGCTGAAATAAAGCCGGGAAGCCCGGCAGAGCGGGAAGGACTTTTACCCGGTGATATTGTCATAAGCGCAAACGGAGAGGAGATCAGCAAAAGCATCGACCTGACAAAAATAAGATCATTGAATCCTGACAGTATTGTTCTTACGGTTGAAAGAAACGGGGAGCAGAGAGAAGCTGTCTTCGGCGCGGATGATCTTGAAGGAGAGATTGGTTTTTCATGGTCGGCAATTCAATACCGCACGCCGAACCTTTCTGTTCCGGCTGCCGTTGTAAAGGGTTTTCAGGAAGGGTTAAAAACACTTGCCATTTCCGTAAAGAGTTTAAAACTGCTCTTTATGGGCATAGACCTTACAAGCGCGGTTTCGGGTCCGGTTCGCATAACGTACATGATAGGGGAAACCGCCGCTCAGAGTTTTGAACAGGGAGCGGCAAGCGGATTGCGTTCAACGGCGGAATTTATCGCTTTAATCTCAATCGCTCTTTGCGTGATGAATCTTCTGCCTCTTCCGATTATTGACGGCGG
>Ga0209755_10007255_pt1 | contig 12041 bp, 2 predicted proteins | sample TergutCo191P1_FD_187301 | JGI IMG/M metagenome (GOLD analysis project Ga0209755, IMG submission 187301) | Cornitermes sp. P1 segment gut microbial communities from Petit-Saut dam, French Guiana - Co191P1 (SPAdes) (version 2) | ecosystem: Host-associated > Arthropoda: Insects > Digestive system >...
CCCCCCCTCCAAAAAAATAAAGCCCTTACTTACACCACTCAATGCCAAGCTGTCAATTAGCTTTCCTCAGTCACATCAATCACACCATGGGCACTCTTGTCTGCCATTCAACATAAGAAATTGCACATGGTTTCTACAGGTGAGAGGGTCAAATGGGATAATGCGATGAACATTGAATATAAATAATATCACACAGAGTTTGTAAAGATTGACAGCAAACAACTGGAAGTTGTTTCACAACAAATAGATGCATGAAGTTCATATAGTCACATAATTATAACAGTGTTGGGTACTGCTGGCAAAGTGAGTGACATCTGAAGTCACAAAAAAAGAATTTCATCTGTCATTTAAAAAAAGATTATTTTTGACCTTAGAAATTCAAAGACAGTATCACGGTGACGCAGGATTGCAAAAGATTTGGAACACCATATCTTAAAATGAAAGCGTGGATTATAGGATGAAAAAACTAAATAGTTTCCATTATGTACAGAGATCTAAAAGATATTTTTGGAATAAGTTAATAGCAATTAGACCATTGTTATGATTTCTGACAAAAATGGTATTCAATAAAATTAAATGATGTGAGATTCTATGTTTTCTTGGTGATTCAAATAAAGGCATTTTTATAGTATTTTTCTGTCAGGTTTCCAACTTCCAGGGTGATAATGCATCCACATTCAGGATCAATCTTCTATAAACTTTTCCACTACTATGTGATTTTAAAAAAAAAGTCCAAAAATTAATGACTGGCCAAAAATATTGATTTATCAATATAATCTTACTAGTAGTTATATAAAAATGGGACAGGAAGTTTTTCAACTTTATTCTCTCTATTTTTATATCTTCAAGGGTAAAATTCCATTTAAGTAATATTTTAACAGATCAGTGAACTTTTGTTTTATACCTGTAGCAAAACCACACTAATATTTCATGTCCATAAGGTGATGGAAATCGTGCAAAATTTGATGTAAAGAGTAGAGAGATAAAGAAATAATATGTAATTTAAAAAATCTGCTGTACATTTTGGAATTAAAGCATGTGTACCTTGAAGAACTTTCATGATGATTTTTATGGCAACTGAACTGCTAATAAACTATTGATTGCCTGTTCCTTATTCTGAAAAACGTGTATGCATTACTACTGAAGTCTGTAGCACAGTGAAAGTGTAAAATACTTAGAGAAGATCAGTGTCACACAGTATGACAATACATGGGCATGACATCCTGATCCTTGTTAGTAGGCATTAGTATTGCTTTATAAACACATGATGATCTTAAGAAAACTGGTTCTGTATACCTGGGAGACTGGTACCCATTGCCACTAAACCAATTGCTGTGACAGAATCCTTCAAGTTGACACTGCAGCCAAAGTGGGAGGATACATCACCAATTAGGGCCGTCAGGAATCCTATCCATAAAATGGACGTGCAAAAACACACGTACCCCTGAGCGACATCTACTCATGAATCACCATTACCGAGAAAAAGAAGAATTTGTTATTTGTATCATGTCTTAAAGACACAAACGTATCAAAATGGAGCCAATTCCGTGCATGAAAATGAATATCTTACCTTTCTGAAATCTGTACAGGACTTTAAAAAACAAGACAAATGCAGAGCAGTATACAAAATAAATTATCAAGTAAGATGTTGAAACAACACTTCCAATATTATGATAAGAGAAGAGAAGAGAAGTCTTTTGATGGCTGCAAGCATAAAAATCAAAGCATACAACTCTTGACATTATGACAGCCAACAAGGCAGTACTGGTTATTTCTATGTAAGATTTTTCCATGGTGTTTGAAATATTTGGCTGTTACTTCAAGTGAAATACTTAGTGTGTTTTCAGAACAAGTAGAGTGAGAATCTGATATCAGTAGCTGATGGGGCATTACCCATATTTTAGTGTTCAAATTGTTGTAGATGTGCAGGAACAAGAAAAGGCAAAATAATACATTGTGTTTCATATATTTTCTACTCATCTTGACTGCAAGATCTAAATTTCGTGAATGGTAGAGCTATGCAGAATAACCAATAACAATACAACTGGAGACCCACAGAGACAACAGATGTGAGTTGCAGCAACCTCCAATTATTCAACATACATTTATGAAAATTATAAAAAGGTGAAAAAGTTTGCTCCAGATGGAATGTTAATACAATTACACAACATGCGCCATAAGCTGAGCTGATGTGTGAATAAGAACCATTGATGACAGATTGCTTCAGCAAGGTTTTGTGAGTGAACAACACATTAATACAAGCAAAGTTGGTATTTTAACACATAAAGATAAAATAACACACCAAAATTATTTTTAACTTAAAAATGGTTCAATGGTTCTGGTGTTTTAGTATCAGCTAAAGCATATGTACTATGATTTGCAGGTTGAGTGGAACGATAATAAATCTCATATTCAGATGACCAGTTGTCATGATATTAATACAGTATTATGTCCCTTTTTTTGGGCCAAAAAGAATGAAAAATGTGTACTTGAAATTATGAAGTTGAAGAACATATATAAAACTTCATACTGGGGATGCATAAATGATCAATTAAGTCTTTTATGTGAATGTGCGCCCTACTTCATAGGGATCAATCACATTGCACTGCCTGTGTCCCTTGTAGTTGCCATTGGTGAATCCTGATCCAGAGGTCTACACTAAGAGAAAGGTCATCCCTTCTGCTAGACCTGACCTCCAGATCACGTTTCACCACTGGTACTTTTGCTTCTAGCTGTAGAAAACACAAGCACAAAATAAATAATATTACTTATTTAATAGAGGACATGTAAATGTTGGTAAGTGCTTGAACATTCACTATCTGAATTGTTGCCAATGATAGAAATTAGCAGCAGATACATGAAAAGAAGAGTGCTGTATTATATATTCTAGGAAAGCTATGCCTCTCATTAGAACTTTTTAACTTATGTTAAAACATTGATATTTTTAAACAAACTTCTAGTACTGGCACAAGAACAATGATAGGTAATTCCATTTTATGTATAATTCCACAATTCTTGAAAAAGTGTTGTGGAACATTTATACACCAATGGAGGTAGTGTCTGTGTTAATATATTATTTAAGGAACTGAAATGAAAGTTATTAACATTTCATGCTAAATACATGCAGGTTTTTCACAAAGGAAAACAAATACACCATCCGTCCTAATTAACTCTTAGCTACACAAGTCACAAGAGCAAATGAAAGAACAAGTGGTTACATTATCAACCAAGCACTACTCCTGACTAATGATGACACATACGAACCATTTCAGCTAAATAGTTCATCTTGAATCATGTGGAAACAGTGTAGGTCTTATTCTTTATAAATAACTCTTCTTTCCAAATCACTGCATTCTACTAATTTTGGAATCAGAACTGTGGATGCATCATTTTACCATTCAAAGGTATATGTCTAACCGTTTGTAACTCTGTTGTTGCATCAGCTTCACTAATATTAATGCTAAAATTCAGGTGTTTACTATCTAAATGTGTATGCTATATATTTTGAAAACATAGCAGACAGCAATGGTGCAAGGGTTGCTTAATGACTGAACTTCTAATTTAATCTAGTAAATATCTTGATCTGGTACGTTCAGTAATTTGACATATTTTGTGACACAATATTGCATTCAAATGAGTACCAGATGCTACAAATGGTATACAAAACTTGTGTTGTCACTTCTCAGCCATATCAAAATATTTCTGCTCGTTAAAATATTCAGATAAATATTATATGTGGCCTACAATCTGTAAAAATATTGTATTTTTGACACTGCACTTCTATTATTAAAATTTTATGTCCATGAATGTATTTTTACACAGTGACCATGTCAAGATCTTTTATGAACATATTATTCAAGTTTTTCCTATGGGAGAATTATGGTACTATAGTGTGATATATATATGTACATAAAAATGATGGTACTGATTAATGATTCAGGTGAACTATACAACTGTCCTGGTTCATTCGTAGCGGAATATCAATACACTAAAGTTTACATTACCCTTTTCCAACACATAACATATTTCTCCACGCACTAATCCTTTATCTGTCACAGCCTTCACCAAGGCAACGAAGGCCTCTACATCAGTCTCTGAATTTCAGAGAACGATTTTCAAAATGGATACCAAAAGCCATTTTTTGTCAGAAATTCTGAAGAAGTAAAAATCTGTACATTTCGAATAAACTTGTAAAATCTACACAGCAGTTCTTAAAATTGAAGAATATTTTTATGCATATATAAAAATCTTAACAAAAAACCTACCCTGCATACTCAGCATGTCTGGTAGGTGGAATTACTTTGACTCAGCACCAATATTTATCTTTTAATGACAAATGTAACAAATATTAATTCTTTGTTTCTGGTTAATAAAATTCTTCAGACATGAAACAATGTAAATTTCATGTGCAATGTGCTCGAATCATCTACATGTTTAGTACATTTATTTTCCTATTTGAGTGGAATTAAATTGCAGTTATTATTGTCTCTAATAATCTGCTTCTTAGAGTACAAATGTAATTACATATCTTAGTTATTGACCAACTTAATACACAAACTCTTGTTTTATAATAAGTTTATTATACTCCTCTACATGTTTCGAGCACTATGTGCTCATCATCAGGAGGTCAAAATTGTATTATACAGCATCTGGTATCATCACACTCAGTACGTGGCTGTCCGCTGCACCAGACAGCCACCTGCTTAGTGTGATGACAACAGATGCTGTATAATACAATTTTGACCTCCTGATGATGAGCACATAGTGCTCAAAACATGTAGAGGAATATAATAAACTTATTATAAAACAAGAATTTGTCAATTAAGTTGGTCAGTTACTAAGATTATACTGAGATCCATGGTCAGCAAAACATCAAAATAATTATACATGTCTTTCCTGACATACATAAGATCCTAACTAAAATATTTTCGAAGTTACCCTGGAAACTGTTGACAGACAATTATAAAAGCAGACATGTAACTTAAAAGGACTGTGAAGAAAAGCACGTAAATAGAGAAATAATGTATATACAGTGATCCAAATGGAAAAGCGATCTCAATTATTCATTGCACTTCTAACAAGCATCTGAAGATCTTACTGCAGTGAACCTTGGAAGTTGCTGGAGGCCGTAGTTGCCTTACCTGGTACACTTGTACCTAGGGCAACAAAGGCCACAGCGGTGACCGCGTCCTTGAGGCCCACTGTACAACCAAAGTGAGATGCCACATCACCAATGATGGCCGTGAGACAACCGATTCCACATATTGAGATAACGAAACATAAATAACCGTCAAACAGATCTGGGAAAAGATGAGAGAAACATGAAGAAAACCTGAGCAAAGCTTAGAGACACAGTAAGGGATTAAAGTTATGGTACAGTCCATGACAGAGTGTGAGACTTTCCACATGCTGCGTAAATGTTGGCGCATAAGGAAATGTAAGTAGAAGCAACAGACACAGAATAAGTAATTGGAATGTGCTGATTTCATATCAGTGTTGTGCAGGCCTCCCTTCACTGGCTTTAAAAAATGGTGACACCAAATTATGATAGAAGTTAAACAATTAATTCATCTGTGATATCGACGATTTTACTGACACAAAGTGACAGGAAGCACAGACACTGCAATTTGTATTTCTGGAAGAGTTCTTTAATACAGATTCAACACACGTGTCTTAGAAGTTAACACCAGTATTACAGATATGTACCACTTCTGATCTTCACGCTTTCCGCAATAAATAGATTTGTAAAATTATTAACAATCACAGTAAAATATTGCAGTGTGTTTTAGTACCATTCACTCCAACAAAGCAACGAACAGAATCTCCAACAGGATTAATCAGATGTAAGACTAGAATAAAAAGTACATTTTAAAATTCAGTACTCACTCATGTTCTGGAATACCATAAAATACAAATTATTAATTTTTACAACAAAAATTTCTTCCACAAACACCCTGTGGAGAAGTAAATGCGGTTCTGTACGCGTTTATGTGTAAATGACAAACGAAGAACATTAGATCAGTTCTGCACCTTATATTTACTGGATGTAACAGACCATTGTTCTCTTTACATAACCCAATAATACTACAGTCCATTTTAAACCAGTGGAAACTGCTGACGTTGGAAACTTCACTCCAAGAACAATGGACACTCAGGGACATTAGCAACAGACGTTTCTTTTTATTCTTTCTTTCTTATGAAACTTGGATTACCAGTCACTGGAGTTATGCCTCAGAATTTTAAACTTACAGCATAACATTCCATATAATTAGAACATTTGGCAACTGTCTAAAAGGTACTTTGTACGTGACAATATACTGAAGTCTGTGAAACGATAACTTTTTTGATGAATAGCTATAAATATCAGATAAAATGTGAAAACATTGCTTCATTAATTGCGGCCAGTCTCAGCATAACACGATAATGGAATATAACAAAAAGTATCCATAGGTTTCTAAGACGACCACGCACCTTTCAGCATGAAAGAAGGCAGTGCAAATTTTTTTCTCTTATAACTCTGAAAATTATTTGTCATACATTCCACTTGCGGAGGATCTGCAAATGTTACAATTTCAAATATTTTACCGCATAAAGTTCATCCTCTTGACGCCAACTGAATTTGTGAGTTATCAAGCAGGTTGGTAATATCACAATCAATTTACTGACAAATTATCGTGGCTCACCGATACAATTACGGAGACATTGCAAACAAATGTCAAATACATAAGTATGTTTGCACATTCCTACAATAAAGGGCCACGAACGAACGGGGGATAAAATTTCGAATTATGCACCGTACCGGTACTGCTGCAGGCAGAGAAGATATTTCGGGATTCAGATTTTGGCTTTGCCACTGGACAAGTGACAGGCTACCGATTGGAAAGGTCTGTCCTAGAGCCAAGTGCGAACAGAGGTGAAATAACACATGATTTTTGCAGTTCTGTACACAACACTTCTTCGCCTACCCTTGCGGTTAGGTTGTCGCAAATCACTGCAAAGGCGTTATACGACACTGAGTGAAATGTGATCGCATGTAACACACATCAAAGTCCAAGTTCCTGCTCCGTCACTACAGAAAAAGAATAAGCTAGAAACTCGTTAACATTTAATTGGAGAGACGATCAAATTTACAAAAGGGCACACTATGGTAGTAATCTGGAAGCTAAGAGACTCTAAAAAGCCACCAGTTTTCCCTTGTGTACTCACATAAAAACCAAATACCGAAAAAGGAAAAACTAGTCACATACAAAAAATCGCTGGCATATGAAACCATCTTAGGCGAGCGGGGTTTTAGAACTGTTCTGTCTTCTGCCCAACTCTTATGTCCCGGAATTTCATTATAGTAACTGAATGGCTGAAAAGAGAAGGTAAAATCATAGAGCAATGGTGATAACATGGCACAAGAAACATCAAGACATCGAAGATGCGAGAAATTAAAGAGAGCACATGTTCTAGCGACCCTGATTGTGCTGTCAGCCATTCACTGAAGGCATCCATCGTGCAGGTATTTCGTGCCTAAACAGCTAATAAAGACAAACGTAACTGAGTAATACAATGAGACATATGAAATACTAAACAGGAGTAAATCCACCACCATTACACAGTCATACCAAACACATCCTCTTACTTTAAGACTTATTTCATTCATTGCGTTCCTGGAGAGCTGGATATGGTTTCTATGGATGTGTTGGGGTTCCAAGTGATCAACATATGCGCTTGGACATAATTCTGATCACTTTAACATCATCTTCATGAATCCATCACAAAGTTTTAAATCTATACTAAATGATTTTATACAAGGGTTTTTCAAGTGAACAAGTGATACTAACTGCGATGGTATCCCCTAAATCAATTTTAGACCTGTTGGTACAACAGAAGTGTAAAGTTGCCAGCCGTGTGGTAGACGTCCCGCTGCTTCATGATTAGTGCCTGCTGGTGAGTGCGAGATTACCTGCTAATGAACTAAATAACAAGTTTACGTAAAGAGTTTCTACGTCTGAACACCACACCATGACAGATTATAGAGGCAAAGAGACAGGCCATGCATTCTAGACCAGCACTAGATGAAGAAAAGCGGTCAGCCTCACGTTCCTGCCGTTTTGCTTACTGAGTGTGCCTTAAGGTCCTCATGAACGTATGGCGGAAGAGAAAAATTCCTGTTCAATGATCGCCCAGCCGATGGTTTATTACGCCATTCCATCTTTGAATACTGTTTACTGTCACCAGCACCAATTTATTTACAGATAGAAACAATATTCTACTGTGTCGCTAGGATGGTACAATGTTCAAGCACGTGAAACCAAGGAAACAGTGACGTATTACGAGCAAAATAGCAGTGAAACAAAGGCCAAGCTGGTCTCAGGCGCTACCTGGCACACTGGTACCCAGCGCGACAAAAACGATGGCTGTTACTGCATCCTTGACGCCAGCCGAACACCCGAAGTGCGAAGCAACATCTCCGATGATTGCTGTCATCGCACCCATCACACTGATGCACACAAAGAAAGCCGCAAGGCCCTTGCCAAGAGCTGTACATAACCGATATAAGAACAGAGTTAGATATCATAATTAAATCAGTATAATAAGAATGTTACATGGAATGCTGAAAACCACATTCATTACATTCACCTTATACTCGTAGCTGCAAGAGAAAAACAAAAGGTCTTAAGCGATTCCATATTATCTACAGTTTCAATCCTAAAATAGTCGCAATACACTCAACGAACAATCAGTATTTACTGCGTTGTTCCTATGGGGTCTTTGCATGAAATGAAACCATAAATGGGATGTTGCGTTTATAAAACTAAGCTATGTCCACCTAAATGGATTTCGGTAAGATATGGTACTTGCTGATTAAATAAAAGGCAATGGACGAATTTCATATCGACCACATATAACTCGTACTCTGTAATCAAATCAAAAGAAAACTTCTTAATTTTTCCCAAAACACATACTCGTACGTACAGTACATAATTGGCGCACGTTATAAATAACATAATACAACATCACTCACACCTTCTTTCCATGTGGAGAATTTTTAACGAAGTAGGCAAATCGCATAAAGATCTACAACTTATTTATAGACATTCAGAACGTAAACAATATCTAACGAACACAAAGAATGCCGTCTTGGAGCACATGTAGCGTGGTGTCTGTAAGGATGCCATCAGCTTTGTAACGACGGATTTGCAGCTGCAGTGACAGACCTTAATATGGAATTAATGCAATTATTCAACAGTAAAAAGAAAGCCTTTGGGAAATGTGCATCAATCCTATCTCTTTGCTCTTGTGTTATAAGCTTGATGAGAGTCCGTTAATCTTAAAGGAAGGCTATGATATCCCTGGATAAGGCTTTACTAAACTTACGAGTAAACATGGAGGACATGTAAAACCATTCCTGAAATACAAATTAGAAAAATAGGATTATTAGAATTCAAGAATTCTGGGATGTTAACGCCATGTAAATTAATTAATGGTTAGAAATCGACACAGATAGCATCACAAAAGACTTGGATCAGCAGCAAGACCGCTGTGAAAACCTCGAATTTCACAATATGCTTACTATGTTTCATAACATGATGACAGTGACAGTTTATAAGGCAGTACACTTTTGTTACACGAAACAGCTGAAGCACGATACGACCATTACTACAGTTCAAACTTCATTAGCTAAACTAGAAACCTGAAAAATGTGTTTGACTTAACACTGTGAAATATGCTGGGAACTAATTTCGGTTTGTGTCATTATTAACCCCTCGTGATATCACATCACAGTTCTGAGAAAAGAGATGCAAAATGTGGAAATTATGAAGTACCACAGAGTAGGCGACATGCAGAAAAGCCATGGTGCACAAAGCATTAATATTTCAGTGCGGTGATGCTATCTGTGCCATATGGTTTCTCACGTGCCGTGCCATTATAGCAGTCCTACTGTCAGTCGTAACATGGCCTGTGACTTAATTACAACTTAACTTATGCCTGAAATTGTTCCTTTAATTTAGACTAGTGTTAAATTAACATGGTTATGCAGGCTTGATACACACATTTCAGTAGCCACATAAATAATAATAATACGTAACAGCAACAAAAACAAAACAACAACAAAGATTTGCTATTACTCACATGAGGCACATCATATGTGTTGCTGAAGCAGGTTGCCCGAACACGAATAAAGCCAAGAAATGTGCCTGGATAAATCTACATATAAACTAATATTAAAACAACAGAATGTTACAATTTGTTGCCAAATAAACGTGAAAGTTTTATGTTTTCAGACCTCCCCCTCTCCTCAGCAGGTCAGACAAAACATGGGAGAAATTGAAAATCAATTACTACGTGCAAAGACATACATCAGATACTTAAGATTATATTGGACACACTCCGAGTAGATAATATTACATAGTACAATAAATTAAATACACCAGCCAAGTATTAACATTTTGGTTAATATTCTAAAATTAATTTAGTTGAATGTATATACTGTATGCCTTATCCAGCTTTCAGAACAGACTACACTGCATTTACGTCAGAAGTGTTGAATAGTACTACAGGATAACTCAGGCTTGTTAAGGACACTGGAGAACACAAATTTACCACAGCAACACGAAAACAGGCCTATAGTCTTATCGTCAAACTGAGGTGGCACATACCCCGGTACGTGTAGTCTTTAGTGCTGGATAGAAACACGCTTGCATTCGCTAAAGTTATACGGTAGATGATACATGTGCATTGAGCACTGGTGGAAAATATTGACACAGGAAAACTGAAGTTTTCGAGAAAATCCTATGTCAAAGCGAAGAAACGGAAATACATAACCTAACTGTAAGATTAATTGTACAGACAGAAGAGCCCCCATCTATGTCCGATATCACTTCACAATATCACTTGTAATGCAATATTTATTTTCCTCGGAATTTTCTGTAGTTAAATTCGTCGTGCTGCTTTTCTAAGTACTTGGCCTATCGAACGATTTATAAAACCAACATTAGCCATTCTCTAACAACAAGCCCTCCTTATCAGAATGATATCACAGGTACTATAACAGTATTTACAGAACCCGCTGTATGAATCTTTTGGAAAAGTCGGACGTGGTTGCGTTGAGCAAATATATCAGCGAATAGAAATAAAAAATAAATTAATATTATTTATGTTGTAGATATTATTATGATATGACGTATTTCAGTCCAGCAGAATAAAATCTTAATTTTATTATGTACCAATTCATGTAACAAACGTAATTACACTACCATCAAACGAACTGCATGTACAGTACAACACAGCAAAATGTGAGATACCGAAAAAAAGGAACATGACTTCGTATAGGTCGTGCCATCACGGGAAAGGGCCCGCAAGCGGCACGGACGTTTCTAACGCCATAAACATCATAGTGGTTGGTGTAAAGGGTAAACAAAATGCAAGAAATTGGTACCTTGAGGAAACAGATTAAAAGTTATGAACTGTGAAGACATATAGATATTAAACAGAGTATTTTAATGTATAGAGCGACAAGAGTAAACACTTATAAATTCTGCAAGTTAAAACACTCTTAGAGCGCGACATCCCGCTGTGATGCATGCATAAACACATAACCAAACAAATGGTCCATTTGCTCAGGAACTTTCGTTTTAATTTAGTCGGGTATATACAAACAGTATAACAGCATAAACACCTCACGACAGGAAAATCGATGCACTCCACCGACTCAGATGTTGCAAAACATGAACATCTACGTGCCAGTGTTTAATAAAGTATTGTATGTACGTAAGGAACCAACTAAGGGCTCACCTTAATATTCCGAAAAAATGGTGGCAGATAAAACACACTCAGCTTTTTTAAATGACAGTACGTAGCTTGGGTGAGGGAGATGAATGACGACAGAATTTGGATAGAGAAATCATTTGGAAAAAAATTCAAACAACAAGTATGGTATGGAAGTAGAGAAGCTGACATTAAGATGAAATTTAGTAAACTAGATTGTGAGGGTGAGAGGTCCACAGAACTGGCTCACAATTGTGTAAAGTGGTGGGTCTGGTAGGTTTCCG
>Ga0209755_10007256_pt1 | contig 12038 bp, 6 predicted proteins | sample TergutCo191P1_FD_187301 | JGI IMG/M metagenome (GOLD analysis project Ga0209755, IMG submission 187301) | Cornitermes sp. P1 segment gut microbial communities from Petit-Saut dam, French Guiana - Co191P1 (SPAdes) (version 2) | ecosystem: Host-associated > Arthropoda: Insects > Digestive system >...
CATTGGGTGTTACTCAGAGACTTGTAACTCTTAAGTAAGTGGATTTTGGTGTTCTGGGATGTGACATGCTGCTGCTGGGTTAGCATTTTCTGACATTTTAAACAGTCATTCAGAAAACGTCATGAAGCGCTCACCCAGCGACACAGCATCCTATCCCAGAAGATCTGAATCCTCATCAACACCACTGTACAAACCTCAAATCTCACATACGTAGTTCAGTAAACTTTGTTATGCAGAGGAATGAATACATACAGATTGGAGCATATGTGTGTGTTCATGCGTGTGAAAATATGTATGTCATGGTACAATATGATAGCCCTCAGACTGACTGCTAGACATCTCTGCTACTGCTAGCATGAACTTCTGCGGTTCAGTGTAGACAGAGTAGAGACTGCTGATTCATTTCCTGCTTGGAATAAGTCTGTAGCACTTTTGATTGTTCAGTAATGTCTTGTTAAGTATGTGTTTATTTGTGATTTCAATGAACCTAGAAAATTACAGGCATGAAAGAACAGCGTGTCTGCATGAAGTATTGCTTTAAAATGGGGAGAAATGCAATGGACACTCTCAGACTGTTGAAATTAGCTTTTAGAGAGCAGGCAGTGGTTTTCAAAGTTTAGAAGCAGTGTGACCTCTCTATTGAAGTATGCTGAATGGTCAGGACATCTGTCAGTGAGGGAAATAGATCAAACTGCAAATTGAGTGCTGAAACTTGTCCTCAGAATAGAAGAATCACCATCCATGAAGTTGTTAACATGTTGGCAATTTCATTATGGTCAGTTCAGAGCATTTGGAAAGACAGTCTGATTGTGCTTTAGATTGCCACCCAATATGAGCCCTGCCTGCCAGTGAGGTGCAGAAGGAGAAGCACGGCAACTTGTGTCAGAACTTTCACTAGAGGCTTCATAAGACCCAGAATTTCCTTGTGATGTGTTTCATTTCCTGAAACTGAAGATGGCATTACAGAGAAGGAGATTAATGATAACACCATGATAAAGGAACATTGTGTGATGCACTTGCTTAGTTTCAGACCATGTGCTTCACAAAATGCTTTGAACAATACTGCTGTAAAAAGTCCAAAGAATTCTACTTTGGACAGACAACATTGAATAGAAGTCAAGTGTTGTTACAAGCAAATGGATTCAGTCCAGGAACTGTTTGATCACACCGCATATGTGTGTATGATGCTGTACATTTTGTTGGACCTCATACAGAGGGGGGCAAGGTAGGATGCTTAGAAAGATGAAGTGGAACTTTCAGCAGTTCTGATGTGTTGTTAATGAAACAGTTATTATTATTATTTATTTATTTATTATTATTTATTATTTATTATTATTTATTTACTGCAAGTAAAAGAGTTACAAGCTTGATGGATATGTAAGTTTCGGTATTGCTGTTACATGTACTGGCAGTTGTATTCTGCAGTGATGTGATTTTTTGGTGTGGTGTGAGTCTGAACAATGTGCGAGGGCCTGTGATGCTTAGAGCTCATTATTAGAACCGGTAATGTCACGTATGGTTTTGGTGTGTGTTTAAATTATGTACAGTTGAAGTAACTGCAAACCATTTAACATTTTTGAATGTCAGTTTCCTTCATTCTGGCTGTCTGGACTGTGGTTGACTCAAGATGTAACAGTATGGTCTCAGAATAAAAGTAATTGTCTACCCCTGCCCTATATTCATTTTTAGTTCAAAGAGTTATGACAAACATTTGTAGCATTTAACAAACCCTTCTGGGTGTTTGTTCCAGAGTAGTTCCTTACAATAGCAGTCAGGTCTGTGCATGGAATTTTTGTGAGCAGGCTGTCACTTCTGCAATGCTTCAGAGGTTTTGAGCCTGCATCATGTGGAATGGCTATCAAGTGCAGAATGTAGGAACTGCAAGTTGTGTATAGTCAGATTTCCGTTAATGATTACAAAGTCATTCAGTGATTACGTATGGTGTAATTAGTTATAATTTCTTAGAGTGTCTGTGAATTTGTGTGCCTGCTAATTGGATGGGACAGTGAATGTTTTGTGAATCTTTATTTATTGATATCAACTGTAATATTTAAGTTCAGACATTGTAATACTCCACTGGTAATTTTATTCTTGGCATGGTGTGGCTTGCTGTACTTTCAGATTGAAGAGTGTGTTGTGTGTTCGGACAAGAAGGCTTCAGTGCTCTTCAAACCTTGTGGACATATGTGTGCATGTGATGGTTGTGCTGCTCTCATGAAGAAATGTGTCCAGTGTCGTGCGCAGATTGATCACATGGTGCCTTTTGTGGTGTGCTGCGGTGGGATTGGAACCATATCAGATGTACAGGCTGATAATGATGAAGATATTGTTGGTCCCCTAGGTAAGATGCATGGCCACATTATGTAAAGTGAATGATGCATAGTGTGGAGGTAATGCCTGTGTGATCATCTTTTGATAGCATATTTCACATGTGGAAGGACTTGATGGAATATAGTGATAACTTTGTATTGCCAGGATTTGCAGTGAAAGTTGCTAAATAAGTTTGTTTTTTATGATTTTTTATCCAGTATGACATCTTCTTCACTTTATTATACAACACTGAACAATACACGCATTTGTAAGAAGAGCATAAATTATCTGACCTACTGTGCTGGGACTAACCAAAATTTGACTACTGAAGTTGTTCCCAGTAAAGGCTTGCATAATGCCTGCTTTTCCATAGACATCTCTGTTCTTGTCAAAGTTGGTGTACATATTTTTGGAATGAAGCCCCTCGATTATGGCCTGCAGCTTTAATTTCAAAAATTTATGGTGTTTTAAATATGCAATGGAACAGAGGATGTTGCTGATTCTGTGCAGTTGTGTTTGTAGTTCTGTGAGCTTTGTAATGTGTCATTTGTATCTGCAGTAACAGATCATCAACAACAATGAGGGAAGTAAAATAGGCTATTAAAGAAAGTTTGACACTGTCAAGAATTAGAAATGCTTGACCCTTCAAGATGGGACTGATACGTTGTCCTGAAACGTCAGTAATCACCAACGTGCGCCATCAAACATCCCAGAAAAACAAAGGCCTTGACTGCTGTGTGGCAGAAGCCTGAAATCTTGCAAGCTTTGGATTTATTTTAGTTCTTCCATGAGGCTTAGGTTGTTGCATATGTTGAGTGCAGTGGGAAGGTTGGACAGGTTTCGGAACATATTGGTAGTGTGTTTTGAAAGTTTGTATAAGGTGCATTTGCTCAATTGCAGACTGGTCTAAGTGGGTTGTTGTTGTTGTTGTTGTTGTTGTTGTTGTTGTTGTTGTGCGTGCATGCGTGCGTGCGTGATCGCACGCCTGTGTGTATTTTGATGGGTCCTGTGATGGTTGGAGTTTGTGGATTCATATAGGTGAATTTACATTTTTCCTGTTTTGTTTTTTACCTGGTCATTTTTGTTGATTTAATGTCTGATCCAACTGGAAATTTAAAAAAAACAGTCAGACACTAAATCAACAAGGTGACCAGGCCATCAAAAGAGATGTAAATTGTAAATTCACCAGTATCAGTTTACAAGCTGCAACAGAATGATAATCATGCATATTGGTCTGAATTTTGGTTGGGGGAGGAGTAGTGGAGGTAGCAGGAATGTGCTGCCACAGGTAGTTGCCAGATACAGAATGACAGAATGTAAGTGCGTTGTAAATAATGGAGAAGAAATGGGAAAAACAGGCCTTTGTGCAGTATCAACAGAAACAGTTAGAACTTTTATAAAGAATGTGTTTGCACTGACATCTGAAGCTGCTTTCTCACATAAAGAGGATGTAATATGCCTGGAATATCGAGCCCAAAGGTCAAATAGTTTCAATTGTTGTGTGCCTCGAACATTCTGAGATCTATATGTGTGATGCCTATGAATGTTTTCCCACTTCCACTAGGTCACATGTTTGCTTGACTGTTTGACAGGTGGCGTTCCAGTGGAACCGGTGTGCCTGATGAACAATGGCAGTCGAGACACGTCCAACTCTGACATACAGAAGTTACAGCAGCAGCTACAGGACATCAAGGAGCAGACAATGTGTCCTGTTTGTTTGGACCGTCTAAAGAACATGATCTTCCTGTGTGGACATGGTACATGCCAGATGTGTGGAGATCGCATGTCTGAGTGTCCTATCTGTCGCAAGCAGGTTGAGAAACGCATTCTCCTCTACTGAGTGACAGATAAGTAAGAGGAGTTCTTGTTAGACTGCCAACAATAGTCCGAGTTCCAAACTGACACATTATTTTGTAGGCGGTCCAACAACTTGCCCCATAATAAGAACCAGTTTTTGCAGAGGTTATGTACAAAACTGGCATCTGGGTGCAGAGCAATACCCTGGTATTTCTTTTGTGTACTTGCAGTAGTGTTTTTGGAGAGGAAGCATAACATCATGGACTAACCCTTTGCACTAATTTTGCCCTGTTTTGTGGCTGCCAGTTCAAGGTACTTTTTATGCATTTTACACACATCAAGATTTTTAAAATGCTGTGAAAGCAGAAACTTGAGACAGTTTGATACTTAAAAAGTTGAGGTGTTACAGTCTGCAGGTTGTCTGTCATGTTTCTGGATTGCCTGGGTTCTGTCCTAAGTACAGGTAAATGTCACCTCATGACATGCATATGCAAACACAGAGGGAAGGTAGAGCTATAGCTCCTGCACCTCTGCACCCTGGTATGCAAGCAGTGGCCGTGCTAGGGACTTTCTTCTCCTCCAGAAATGTAGTGAGGGCCACAGAGCATGTCTCAAGTGTGGGATTAATGAATTATGCTCTGTTTGTATATTTATGTACCTCTTCTGAATGTAACACTTTCCACAACCCCACAGCAGAACTGCAGTTTCTCACTGCATTGCCTGACACATTTTTACATTCATGTCTCATAATGGGATGAAAATTGTCATTCAGCCTTTCTTTGTTTGTGGATAGTGGCCATCAGCACCTCTCAACGTTGTGGTTTTGTATTTCTCCAACCAGCTGCTATGCTGATTTCTTTTTTACATTTAGGTATTCCAGTGGTTTCAGGTCCTGCTGCTCTCACTGCAGATTGCACATTATAAACCTGTTCACCAGGTTCACCAGCAGCAGAACATTTTCTGCCACCACTTGCATACCTTCCTCATTACATTTGATCATCAACTGGGTCAACAGGACCTTCACTGTTTATGTAGTCACAAATTGCAAGGGGGGTTTATCACTTTTTGAATTACATCACCATTGACTCTTCACTGTACATGTTGCCAACTGTGGCATGGTGAACATTGCATGTGAGAACTAGCCTAATCTCTTGTTACCCAGAAACTGTGTTTTGTCTAGCAGTTTTCTTATGGTGGTTGTGTTGAAGATTCCAGTCTTCTGGGATATGATGATGATGATGATGGTGTGTTATTGTTTGAGTAGTTTCTGATTTTTGACCCTGACATTGAAGGCACCAGATCCTTCAAAATACTGGGAACTACTTGCCCAACAACACAGCATGCTGTGCTGTTGCGTTCTTTGTTTGTGACTGCAGTAACTTCGTACTTCCCCACTTTCAGTCTCTTTGCTTTTGCTAGCAGAATCATTCTGTGAGACTTTATTTTCAGTTAGCTGCTTCTGTGTTACAACATACCTTGTGTGATGTCTGTTAGTGTATAAGTGACACCATAAACACTTTCCACAGCTGCAGCCCAAGTCTACTTGAAAAACTGAGATGAATCCTCATGAGATGCTTACCAACATATAGCCTTTTTGCAGTCTATCAATACAGAAACACATTTAACTGGCTTTTTAGAATGGCACGTTTTGGATACTAACTGTACTGTCATTGTCTGTTGCAGTGTGTCTGCTTTACAGTTACTCATCACATTTTTAATTTTGCTGCCATGAGGTTTGACACCCTGATATCCTGTCATAGGTGGACTTACGTGTGGCATCCAAAAGTACTGTTGGAATTCAGTTTTGGACAAAAATACAAATACTTGTACTTTAAATAATGACCTGTTATTGTATTGTCACCTGGATTATGCCAACTCTGGCCTTCAGTATTATTTCAAGGAATGCTAATGGAATAGTTGTGTCAATCCAGACATTGCACACAAACTGTTGCTGAAGGGGAGTTCTTGTTTGTGTTATAATGGTAGATGTGAGTGTCAAACAGTCCACCTCTTGTGTCATTGTTTGTCTTAATTCCTACAGTCTGTCTCGCAGAAATGTGTGACTGAATTTTCTGCAGTCCATCTGTGGGCAGATATTCATGCTAACTGTCATGTTGCATGGTATCTGAATCTTTTTTGTACTGTTTTTCCATATACTTGCATGGAAACATGCAGTTTGAAGATCACATCTTTACTGTGTGCCAGCAGAAAGCAGTGCGATGCTGTGGGGCAGCTAGGGCGATTCAGGGAGTTAATGTATTTACTTAACTGTAAGCCAGTGTTGTTTGCAGTTGTTCATTGTCTAAAAGTGCCCACCCATTGGCCTAGAATCAGTGTCATTCATACAAGATCAGTATAGTAAGCAGCTTTGCTTACTGGCCTAGTTTATGGTATATTGTGCTACAAGCAAGCTGTGCAACCTACGAATACAGTTAATTCAGTTCCTGTGCTTTTGCTCAGCATTGCCAACTGTAGCCACATAGCTGAATTTAAAGTTACATAGCTGGCAGCATGATAACTACAGCTGATTATTAACAAGTACAGTTGTACACAACATCTTAATGATAAGACTGAGGTGTAGCTTAGTTTGGACTAAGATGGCTTGCTAACATGCTAAGAGTGGTAGTTTGTGACTTTTATATTTTCTAGTGTTTGTAAAAATAAGGTTTGTTTGTATTTTGTGTTACTTTCAATCAAATAATTGTGGTACACTTGTCAGTTGAAACAGCATCTTTGTTTAAGACAGTTGCAAGAACTACTGAAGTTGACAACATAGTTTGTATGTTCAGCTACCAGATGGCAGAAAGATACTTGTACACTGCATGAGAAACTGTATCTTGTCAGAACGAGTCCAACATGTGACAGTACAGGGAATCTGTAAAGTTGGGTCTTGGCTGAAGCATGTAACTCAAGTACATCTGTGCTATCACTTGTAATTCTTCCATAATAAAATTCAGGCTTCTCTTGTCCCTTTACTAATACACTTCCTTACTTACTCACTCACTCACTCACTTACTTGCTGAATCCATGGGGCAGAGTCCTTCTTTAGAAGCTAACCGGTTCTCAGCTCGTCAAGAAATTCACCGCATTGTACGGATTCCAAAAGATTCATTACCGCATTCACAAGTGCCTGGCACCTGTCCCCTATCCTGAGCCACATCAATCCATCCTACTCCCTGAAGATGTATCTTAGTATTATCATTCCACCTATGCATGGGTCTTCCAAGTGGTCTCTTTCCCTCAGGATCCCCCAATAAAAACCCTGTATACACTTCTACTCTCCCCCATACATGCCCCGCTCACCTCATTCTTCTCAGTTTGATATCCTGAACAATATTGGGTGAGGAGTACAGATCATTAAGCTCCTCATTATGCAATTTTCTCCATTCCCCTGTTACCTTGTCCCTCTTAGATCCAAATATTCTCCTCAGCACCCTATTCTCAAACACCCTCAGCCTATATTCCTCCCTCAATGTGAGCAACCAAGTTTTACACCCACACAAAACAAGAAACAAAATTATAATTCTGTATACTTAATCTGTAAATTTTTGTATATCAAACTGGAAGACAAAAGATTCTGCACCGAATGGTAGCAAGCATTCTGTGACTTCTGTCTGCTCTTAATTTCTTTCTGGTTTCTAAAGAACACAATTCAAAATGTGAACACAGTTCTGTGGAATACACTGTGCATAGTCCATCTCCACGGATTTGTAGTCCTAGAAAAAACAGAGTTGAAAGGCTTGTAAACTAAGGGGTGTTTCATTATGTTGTTGCCAGATTTACTAGCATCGTGTTGATCTGGAAGTTGTATTGGAAGTTAGGGCCTTGCTCTCTTATATAACTTCACTGAAATATATTCTAAGCCCTGTTGTGTTTGTCACTCAGTGTGGTGACCAATACACACTGCAACTTTGTGACAACGAATAAGTTATTCTTTTGTCCATGTTTTCTTGGTAACGTTTTAATCCTCTTTTTATCTCTGAATTGTTTGCCTTCTTAGTTTCCAATTTCACCTGTGATTTTGATTTGTAACTTACCAGGTTTTGAAAGACCCAGAGAGGTAATAATTGAATACAGTTTACACCCGGACTTGTAATAGTTTCTTCGAACTTGATTTCTGTACTGTGGTATAGTTGAATCTCATCTGTTTTGTGCGTATTGTGTTATGATCAGCTGTGTGCCAGCCACAACCATCACAAAAGAGTTCAGCTTCTGTATTTCTGCACTTTTTGTTTAAATAGTACGCTAGGTGCAAGAGAGTTGTGCTTTGCTGCAGAATGATGTGGACAGTGTAGATTACAATTTGGTTGTCCCAGTACTTAAGCATAGTGCTATGAAGGCTTGAGGAGGGCATGAGGCAGGTCCTCATATGCTAGTCCTTGGCGCTAGGCAGAGGTGAATGGTCAGCTTCAGTCTCCCTGCCGCATTTCCAGTGCACAGGGTGATAACAAATGTAATGTCCTGCTGTCGCTGTCAGTGATAACAAAATACGCATGTTGAACTGTCTGTTAGGAGCACTTCTGACACTACTTTCTTCTGTGCTAGTGTGACATGTTCATAAAGTTCTGCTTTGCATTTCTCGATACGTCAGTAAATGTGACACCTGCTGCTGTTCGTGGCTGAACCGAATTTGTAAATCATACAAGTCTCATGGTTTGTCAGATTAGTAGTTGCTCTGTATAATTATGTTTCCATTTATTTTGCTGACATATTGCCTTACCTATTGTTGTGTTTAAATTTATAGCTATATTTTAAGGTTTTGCTTTTCAAGTAACCTAAAGTAAAATCACCTTTAAGTAATACAATTAAATGTATAGTGTGAGACTGTAGCTGCTTTTTTGATACAAATATTCTGAAACACACAGCAGAGGCTCAGTGTTCCTGATTAATTGGGACTGATAAAATCATCACAAACACTACAATGCATTTTCAGTATGAAACACTTACTGGGTTCCAATGACTTGAGACAAACCAGTAACAAAAGTATAAAATACCCTGAAAAAACATTAAAATAGCTTGGAAGTTTATTTAAAGTAAAACACAAACACATTTTAGTAGCATAAAATACATTAAATAACAGAAGAAGAGTCTTGTTACATAAAGCATAAGGGCATCAAGCTTATGTAATGAAAGGCAGAGCTTGACTGAGCTGAAAGTGAGCTGTGCTATAGTAGCAGAGTTGGCAAAGCAAACTCCCCACCCATGTGGCCTCATCCCAATTCACTGGAACCAGTAATGAATGCCGGCATTAAACTGGCTGATTGCAAAACGCCAAAGTCCTGAATGTGGAGACTCTGCTGTGTTTAGATGTGGTTTGGTGCTTATTATCTGCTGTATCAAATACTGTTATTATTTGTACAACAAAAATAAAGGATAATTTTTCCTGTACTGAGCAGTGATGCTAATGTGATACAGGTTTGCTGGCACACATTGCAGTACAAACTGTGACTGACTTCACGTGATATTCGACTGCACGAGGTAAGATGTTATACTGAGTTGTCATGCATTATCAGTTTATTTGTTCTTCTTAATTACTCACCTAATGCAGTATAATATAATGCACTTATGCATTATCTGTCATACAACACTAAAACACAACATATAAGAGACATCTAAATTAAATGGTCTAATACTAATGAGACTATAGTCTATTGAACTGGTGCAGTGAAACGGTTCAGTTGCAGTGTCATTAGGAGCACAACAGTGGTCTGAAGGAAATGCCAAGGCATTATTAGCACGGTAACAATATGCTTTTTCCTTTCATTGGTACTGTGATGTGATTTGATGTGATGTGATGTGACGTTATGTGATGTGGTGTGATGTGATGTGATGTGATGTGGTGTCGTGTCGTGTGAGGTGAGGTGAGGTGAGGTGATGTGACTGTTCTGCTCAGAGTGCTCAGTTGATTGCAGTAATCTTTTGTGTTTTTCTCTTCTGTTTTTTTTTTTAATATTTTCAGTGATTTTTCCAAGCACCATACTCTGTTGTTACAGTCTTCTCTTCAGAAAGCTCCCTTTGGAATGATGTGGCATGCATACTGAAGAAACAGGTTTCAAGTAACAACTAGATTCATTATACATGAAACTACAATTCCACCTTAGAGATCTCAACCACACGGTGGCTGCAGTTTGCAGATCTGACTCTGCCCATGTCTGTTATAGCCAGCACAAGAATACTGAATTTGTGCTGTTACTTTGCTGTTCCTTTATTTGCAAGTCCCATGTCACCCTTTTTCAAGTCTTGACGCTCAGAATGAAGCAAATTCTTTTACCTGATTGCTTCAGACAAGTTCTGACTCAAGTGAGTAATGATTAAGACAAAGAACAGTGGCAGTAAGTCATTTAAAGTGTTTTTAGGCGCACTTGCACTTGTAATTCAGACATTTAAGTAACTGGCCAACAAAATACAGTCTTAATTTGTGTCATCCCTGTGGCGTTAATGCAATACATATCAATAAAACAATCAGTCTACACACAAGACTGCATTATAGTGATTCAAAATACTACACGTTTCACTCCAAAGTGCTACATATTTCGGCTGTACAAGACAACCATCACAAGGCTTCACATTTCAGAAGTATGTAACAAAAGGATGTCATACTGCTGTAGCTACACATTCAACAGTAAAAAGGCTAATTTTTACTGTTGAATGTGTAGCTACAGCAGTGTAATTTCCTTTTTTTTATGTGCTTGTGAAACATTAAACCTAATGTTGGTTGTCTTGTACAACCAAAACATGAACCGTTTTAGATTACTGTAACAAAATGTGGCTAACTGTAGGATAGATTGCTATTGAATAACCACTACAGTAAACACATATACTGGATATTTTTTTAAGTCTTAGTTGCACAGCTGAGGGTTTACATCTTGTGCCAGAAAGTCATGATTTAGTTTGTGTCTGCTACGGGTCTCCTCCAGCAGTGTGGTCTGGTCGCCCACGAACCAGTGAATGTCTGCGGAAATGCGCAGTGGGGATTCGCAGCAGAGAGCTGGGCAGACAGCAGCTCTGTCAGGTGCAGTTCCCAATGTGAGTCCAGTCGGGGACCGGATGCGGCTAGCTGCTATTTCGTGTCTGAGCTGTGACTGCCTAGTCAGCACTGCATTGTTATTCCTTTAGATGCCAGGCCCTTGGCGTGGATGTTTGGTCAAGCATTGTTATTCCCTTTGCGAGCTGAGAATGCTGACTCCTTTTGGTGAGCAGTGGAATGCTGTCTGAAGCCTGGGCGGGCTGGCTCTTATCTGGTGGTCACGCTGAACTGCCTGCTCTGTGATTGGTTAGTCAGCAGATGTTGTAGGAGTGGTCAGGCAAATGACTACCAGTTGGTTGGCTGGTGACATTGTATGGAAAGGTATGTCTACAGTCTCTTGTCATTTGACTCTGGAGTAAGTTGTTGCTTGGATCGTTGAAAGGAGTGGTTTATTGAACAGAGAGAAGACGGACAGCTGTTATATGGAAAGGCAGTTTCTGCGCATGTAGGATGTTCCCACAAAAATACACTCCACGGAAAATCTCTAATGGTCTGTATTATACCAAAACTCGTATATGTGTCGGTGTGATACAGACCAATAGAATTTTCCCTAGATGCATTGTATTTTGCTGGTTTATTTATTAAGTATTTGAAGGTTTCTCTCAGTTACTTCGTTACCACAAGCAGTATTTGCTAGACAAAGCATTAATTTACAATTTTCAACTGTTATACGGGGTCCGCCAAAAAAATGTGTACACACTTTAATGAAAGAAAACTCTATGTTGTATAATCGATTATTGTAAATTTACAATATATTTCTGTCAACACAACATATGTATTTACTTCAATATAACATATATATTTATTCTAGCTACATGTTTTGACTCCTATGAGTCATCTTCAGGCATTAATATTCAAGAACTACTAGTACATATTGTCTTACAGTTTTTTATGTCTTAGTCAA
>Ga0209755_10007257_pt1 | contig 12037 bp, 20 predicted proteins | sample TergutCo191P1_FD_187301 | JGI IMG/M metagenome (GOLD analysis project Ga0209755, IMG submission 187301) | Cornitermes sp. P1 segment gut microbial communities from Petit-Saut dam, French Guiana - Co191P1 (SPAdes) (version 2) | ecosystem: Host-associated > Arthropoda: Insects > Digestive system...
TTGCGTAGTGGAGAGCGGACGTTACCGATACATTGGACTGAAGTGCAGTCGTGTTTTGTGCGTGTGAGATAAAACATTCCTTCTCTATTGTGTATTATGTGGTAAGAGATGCGCACAAATTTGATTCCTAGGTTCGTTGTAAAGGAAACACCCAACAAATGACTACCACAAATTGTTAAAATACTACACCATGCAGTGATAAACACTCATGTGTTGATGGTATCAGTATGTTGCCCCGAAAATTGTCGCGCTGTGTATATAAAATATATTCACGTGATTAAAAGACAGTGCATACAAATATACATATGTATAGGTGCCACATGATTTAACACAAAGAAGCTCACCATTTCCCCTGCATACTGTACTGTACGTTAGGTACGATTATTTAGAAAAGCTACTCTTTATTCAACGTCAGCAAGTCAGTTCTCAATAACGAAGGTCTCAGTTGAAACTCTGAGGAACTCAATACTTGTGTGTACATTCGATTAACTTCAAACACCAAGGCCATGCCACGGCTCAGACGGTTAACCTCCCGGTTTTCATTAAAGAGGCCAGGTTTCGACACCAGACCACTGCTTGTAAAACTTATGGTGGATAAGTGGCAAAGTAACAGGTTTTCCTCAGAGTGTTTTTTTAGTTTATCCTATCAATACTGCATGCTTCTCATGTAGCCGTCCTGAAATAAATTTCTTAGAGCCTTACTTCATATTTATGTTATTTTTATTCCATATTTATTTATATGCATAATAACCACTGCCACATGGTGACAGTCCATTTGCAGTCAACTATATTATATATATTTATATATATATAATGATGTTCTTACCAGTAGAACAACAGACCGAAATATATATATATATATATACCTTCAGAAGAACAGAATATGAGAGCGTCGGCCGGACGATCAGTTCCACATTGTTTTTCTTCGCGTCACGTTGACTGGGTATTTCCTTACGTGCGCAGACAGCAGCAGAACTGCGAGACAGACTGCCAGGATTGAGACGATCCTGATCATGGTGTTGTGTTGTGTTGTGTTGTGTTGTGTTGTGTTGTGTTACGTTGTGTTACGTTGTGCGTTTGAACACGAATTTTGTGTGTGTTAAACGTCATAAAAAACTTTGACTTTTTCAGTGTTACATATATCGTGATGGGCACCGTACCTGCATACAGAGAAGACACTGAGCATTCACATAACGCACACCTTCAAAACAACAGCGCACAACAGAGACCATCTGTTACCTATATACACAGCACGCTAAGGAAAAGCAGTGAACCAATCGCACGCATACATTAACCAGTATGACACAGCACTTCGAGTTGCACTGCATAGTTACGTGCAGTGTAACTACATTTAGATAACACACCAAGAATCGAAAACTGACTGGCACATTCACGTCTTACACAGACACACCAGTGACAACATTGCAACCGTAACAGTTCAGCGGACGGACATGTAGTTGTGCTGCCCTCTGCTTTCAGTTTCTGCTAGCCTTCACTTCAACGTCCACGTACACAAGGCCGCCCTTGTTTTGTAAAATTTTTAAAGTTCAAATTTACAAATTTCACGAAATCTTCAAACTCTGTTTTTATTATATAATACAAATTTATGACGTCCATTTAACCTACGACCATATCTCGTCCTAACATGTAACTGCAATATGTATTTCCCATATTATTGTATTCAACCGGAAGATGGCTTTGAACCGAAATAAGTTCATGAATGCTAATTAAAAATAAAGTTCTGTATAACCTTGAATTATATTTATTTTATTTACTAGTACATTTAAACAACAACATGGATGACTTGTCTAACAATTCTCCTTAACTCACACCTGTCCGCCGAAGAATGTGCACGGCGTCACATGACAGAAGACTGTGGCTGCATTAGAAATTCAGTTGCTTGTTTAATGATGCTTTGTGTGTGTGGAATTGAAACAGCGTGAATGGTGACAGTCTGGCCTCAACTGAGGTTGAATTTTCCCCACTCATGTTGGTCTTTTGCTTGTTGAGGTTTGAACCATAAAAATCCAAAATATGAACCACAAGTGCTACCCTTTGAACTTCAAGTTTGGTATCAGAAATTCGAAAGCCGGAAAGAATTTGAGAAAGTCCTAGAAAAAATCATAACTTTATGGGGAGGGGGTCGTGTTGTCTTCTATAGGATCTGTAGGTCAAGTGCGTACTGTATGTACATCCACTCAAAACACTGTGTCGTACTATCATAAGATTTTACATAGTCTCTAAACCAAAATGTTACTAAAGAGGCGCTTTTAAACATTTTGAATTTACGCGCAACACCGACCCTGTGTAATCGAATATTTTATCGCCCGAATTGGAGGTCAGTTGAAAATGGGGAAACCCACACAGGGTTTCACGTAGTTCTGTTTTCCGAAGAAACTAATGAAAATATATTTTTATTATTCGTAGTACCTAATGCTAGTTTATATTATTTAATGTGTTGATTAAACGTAAGTACATTCTGATAATAATTACGTTTGTAATGTGACACCGCACCGTTATAACTTCCTCAACACAGTGCCAATTACCTGACCAAACACAACCATACAGATCTAGAATATCAGTAATTTATTACGCACTGCTACGTGTTACGGCTATCCAGATCAGCCATCGTCAGGTAGATGTCGGACACGCAAGAAGAATACGAAGGAAGGCATGCGCTCCTTTACAGCGTTACGAATTGTGACAATATTACACTGACAGTGGCTTGTGATAGCCTTAAACTGGAACACTCTGCGTGTATCGCTTGTTTTTAAACCGTATGCTTGATAATAAACGGAACCCTTCTGTCGAGCCAATAAAACAAATCATATATAAATTACGGTTGTTAATAAGGCAACTTACATGACTGTTTCAGTAACGTTCTGTTTTATCAGAAAACATACAGCAATATTCAATTGAATGGTAAGTCTGCCTTCACCCTTAACAGAAATTTCCAGACCACACTTATACATAAACATTCCAGCTAAAGACACGCACTTCTGTTATCACCTTACGCTTTAATCGGTCTATATTGTGCCTATATTCTATTAAAAGAATATAAAATCATTCAGTAAGCAATATGACAGATTATGTGTAAAATCTTCCTCGTTTATTAGTTATACCGTAATAACCCACAACTTTATAATACATTTGTTACTGGTCTTCAGTATGACAGCTGCAGACCGCTCGAAGTGCTATCGATATGCAGGAACGTGTCCAGCTGACAGACATTTATATGGACGGGGAAATTTCGTCACTGTACCGTACTGCGATATATATTGTTCTGAGAGACACAGACTGCGAAGGTTTTGCAATTACTTGTTTTATATCCTTTATCTTTCACCACACTTTACCTTGTTTTTATTTAATTTATTTTACTGTTCCTACAGATTGTAACGAACAAATTCCGTAACACAATTATGTATTAGTTTTAACCTTATCGCTCCGCTGTTGGAATGATATTGTTATAATTCGTAACAGACTAAACAGAGGCCTCTCTCCCTCTACACGTAACATTTCTTTTTGTATAAGCGACCTGTACTTGACGATGGCTGATCTGGACAGCCGAAACATGTTGCAGTTTATAATATAGTACTATTTTACTAGATCTGTATATTGTGTTTGGTCGGTAACAAGCAACTTGTGCTCATGTTTCTTCCATGCCACAGCAGAACAGATATTTTCACAATGCCAGTGACTTCACTCAAATTCAGACATCAATGTTACAAGCAGCACTGGTTTCTATATTTCTTATTCTGACTTCTTCTACCTCCTCATTGTCGATGTACAGGGTTGTTGTTGCTCCTGGTCACACTCAGTGACACGCAATCGTTAGAAATCCTCTAAGCATAGGATCGGCCATTCGTTGAGTTCGCTACTTAATAGAACTCACAACAGAAATATATCCATTCCTCCGGGAAGGATTTGAACCGCAACTCCAGATATCAAGTGGACGCATACTCACGCTTTAGACCACCCGAACGCCGGACCTGCGCAGTATTCCTTTATCTAATAATAGTTCTTGAAATCAACACGGAAAAATATTTTCATTCCCTCGGAAATTAAATTAAACTTTCCCATTCGTAAAAATGATGTCGAATATTAAAATTATCCCTCAACAGCTAGGTTATGAACTGTAGGAGATTTTGTTGGCACTGTAAGAGTGTCAAGATATTATGTCAGGTTAATGAATTCTCGAATGTAAGAAAAAGTTTTCATCATAATCATCATCAGTAATCTGTCAAACGACAGTTCCAAAGTCTCTTGCAAAACGGTTCCTCCACATAGTGCGATCTACATCTTCCTCCTTCAATTCACATTGTCCTCTCATGTCCTTAAGGTCGTCCAGTAACTTCTTACGCATTCTTTCTTGTCTTCTTGTCACTTCTATCTGTCCCTTTATTTTTCCTTCAATAACTTGTTTTAGAAGACAGTTTCTACTTTAGATGTGACCAACCCAGTTAGCCTTCCGTTTTATTATTTCATGTAGGATATTCCTCTGTTCATTGACTCTAAGTAACACTTCATCTTTTCTCACATGATCGGTCCAACTGATCTTCTCCATTCTTCTCCAGCACCACATTTCACAACTTTGCAGGTGTTTCTGATCTGTTGCTCGGAGCGTCCAAGTTTCAGCACCATACAGAACAATACTCCAGACATAGCACCTCACTAGTCTCTTCCTCAAATTTAAGTCCAATTGGCTGGTAAAAAGATTTTTCTTCTTGTTAAATGCTGCTTTTACCATGGCAATCCTGGATTTAATTTTACACGTACACCTTCCATCTTCTGTTAACACGCTACCCAGATATTTAAAACATTTCACATTCTCCAGTTGTTTTGATCTATCGTAATTATTATTGGGGAGGGTTGGTTTGAAATTCTCATTACCTTTGTTTTTTTCAATTTAATTCCATGCATAGTATCTACCAGTTTCAATTAATTTATCAATCATGCCCTGTAGCACCGTTTCTTCCTTAGCCATTAACACAAGGCCATCTGCACATTTCACAGTCTGAATAATTTGCCCCCAACTTTGCAGTCTCCAAGCCCATCCACAGCTCCCTCGGTAAGACACTCACTGTACCAGTTGAACACAATAGGTGACAAACAGCATCCTGTCGAACTGCTCTTCCATTCTTCACACTTCTTGTCTCCCCTCGGTCCAGTCGTACTTTAACCTTCTGCTCCATGTACAGGTTGCTAATCAATCTTCTTTCTCGCCAATCACTGCCAGGTTATCATTAACATAAAATTCTTTAAATTAGCTCGCTACAAATTAATAGGCAAAAGCACTCAAGTCCAGTAAGAGGGTGACTTTAGAGTTGTTTAAAAACAAAATTCAATAATTTTATTACTTAATCAACAAAAGGACTCAGAAGCAAAAAAAATAAAATAACAAAAACATAAAATAAAATTAATGTTGATTATTAACCCCTACTTGTTTCCCCATCGGACACCCATCTACATATGTGTGTGTGTGTGTTTGTGTGTGTATATATATATATATATATATATACATGCATTCCTTTAATCCATCAAACAGCTACAAATCTTATGGGATACGGAACAAGTTATTTAATGTCTAACTCACAAATATGCACTCAATATTCGATATTAGGCAGCTAAAATCATAATTTTGTACACGTTAAAATATTATTTAATGTAGTTCAGTAATTAATTAATTTATTACATTAATTTATTTCTTTTGAATCATCACCAGTCCTTCTCCTTTATCGGTTAATTTTAATATCCATCAATCGAATAAAAAGATTTATCAATTAGAAATATTATCAAAGCTTCTATAAAGAGATTCTTATTAAAATTTGAAACCAACAAAATAAACAAAATATTTATTAGACACACAATACTTTTAAAAAACGCTAATTGCTACATATTTCGCTGCTCACCGGCCCATCATCAAGCAGTGCACAGCTGGATAAAACAATTATTGAATTCTTTCATCGCTTTCTGCACGTAACGGGACGCAGTAAATTGGTCAATGTGTGAAAACATTAGATGGGTTTGTGCACAGTAATTGGGAGAACTGTTGGTGTGGGTGTGTTTACGGTACTGCATACAGGGGCTGATGAAAGGTTTGTGCACAGTAATTCGGAGAATTGTTGGTGTGGGTGTGTTTACGGTACTGCATACAGGGGCTGATGAAAGGTTTGTGCACAGTAATTGGGAGAATTGTTGGTATGGATGTGTTTATGGTACTGCATACAGGGGCTGATGAAAGGTTTGTGCACAGTAATTGGGAGAATTGTTGGTATGGATGTGTTTACGGTACTGCATTAAAAGGCTGATGGACGGTTTGTGCACAGTAATTGGGAAAGCCGTTGGATTGGATGGGTTTACGGTATTGCATACAGGGACTGATGAACGGTCTGTGCACAGTAATTGGGAGAATTGTTGGTATAGATGTGTTTATGGTACTGCATACAGGGGCTGATGAAAGGTTTGTGCACAGTAATTGGGAGAGCTGTTGGTATGGATGTGTTTACGGTACTACATAAAGGGAATGATGAACGGTTTGTGCACAGTAATTGGGAGAAATTTTGGTATGGATGTGTTTACGGTACTGCATACAGGAGATGATGAAAGGTTTGTGCACAGTAATTGGGAGAGCTGTTGGTATGGATGTGTTTACGTTACTGCATGCAGGGGGTTATGAAAGGTTTGTGCACAGTAATTGGGAGAGTTTTAGTATGGGTGTGTTTACGGTACTGCATACAGGGATGATGAACGGTTTGTGCAAAGTAATTGGGAGAACTGTTGGTATGGATGTGTTTACGGTACTACATACAGGGGATGATGAACGGTTTGTGCAAATTAATTGGGTGAACTGTTGGTACGGATGTGTTTACGGTACTGAATACAAGGGGATGATGAACGGTTTGTGCAAAGTAATTGGGTGAACAGTTGGTATGGATGTGTTTACGTTACTGCATACAGGTGCTGATGAACGGTTTGTGCACAGCAATTGGGAGAACTGTTGGTGGGGATGTGCTTACGTTACTGCATACAGTGGCTGATGAAAGGTTTGTGCACAGTAATTGGGAAAACTGTTGGTATGGATGTGTTTACGGTACTGCATACAGGGGCTGATGGACGGTTTGTGCACAGTAATTGGGAGAACTGTTGGTGGGGATGTGCTTGCGTTACTGCATACAGTGGCTGATAAAAGGTTTGTGCACAGTAATTGGGAGAACTGTTGGTATGGATGTGTTTATTGTACTGCATACACCGGCTGATGAACTGTTTGTGCACATTAATAGGGAGAACTGTTGGTATGGATGTGTTTGCGGTACTGAACACAGGGGCTGATGAACGGTTTGTGCACAATAATCGGGAGAACTGTTGGTGTGGATGTGTTTACGGTACTGCATACACGGGCTGATGAAAGGTTTGTGAACAATAACTGAGACAACTTTTGGTATTTATGTGTTTACGTTACTTCATACAGGTGCTGATGAACGGTTTGTGCACAGAAATTGGGAGAACTGTTGGTATGGATTTGTTTACGGTACTGCATACATGGGCTTATGAACGGTTTGTGCACAGTAATTGGGAGAACTGTTGGTATGGATGTGTTTACGGTACTGCTTACAAGGGCTGATGAACGGTTTGTGCACAGTAATTGGGAGAACTTTTGGTGGGGATGTGTTTACGGTACTGCATACAGGGGATGATGAACGGTTTGGCACAGTAATTGGGAGAATTGTTGGTGTGGATGTGTTTACGGTACTACATACAGGGGCTGATGAACGGTTTGTGCACAGTAATTGAGAGAATTATTGGTATGGATGTGTTTACGGTACTGCATACAGGGGCGGATGAACGGTTTGTATACAGTAATTGGTAGAACTGTTCGTTTGGATGTGTTTACGGTACTACATACAGGGGCTGATGAACGGTTTTTGCACAGTAATTGGTAGAACTGTTCGTTTGGATGTGTTTACGGTACTACATACAGGGGCTGATGAACGGTTTTTGCACAGTAATTGGGAGAACTGTTGGTATGGATGTGTTTACGGTACTGCATACAGGGATTGATTAACGGTTTGTGCACAGTAATTGGGAGAATTGTTGGTATGGATGTGTTTAAGGTACTGCATACAGGGGCTGATGAACAGTTTGTTCAAAGTAATTGAGACAACTTTAGGTGTGGATATGTTTACGGTACTGCATACAGGGTTTCATGAACGGTTTGTGCACAGTAATTGGAAAACTGTTGGTATGGATGTGTTTACGTTACTACATACAGGGGCTGAAGAACGTTTTGTGCACAGTAATTGAGAGAACTGTTAGTATGGATGTGTTTATTCTACTACATTCAGGTGCTGGTGAACGATTTGTGCACAAGGGTTGAGAGATTTGTTGGTATGGCTTTGTTTACGGTACTGCATACAGGATTTGATGAACGTTTTAAACAATTTTTTTTTGAAACTGTGCACCCCCTGATGTTGGGCGGATGAGGTCTGGAACACTTTAGATTTAACGTGTTATAATATTATTTTATATGTAACAAATTTATGTGCGTTTTGTTTCTTTTAATTGTAATAATTGAATCATAATGCACGGAATGGGGAAGTTAAAAATTAAGTTTCCTTATGCACCGGTTCTTGTGATCGTTTGGTTTGGATACAAGTAACACGACACCATAACAATAACAACTTATTTCATAAATCAGCCGTTTTCACATAACTCTCAGGATACACCTAATTGTTGTTCAATCCTAAATAAATGTACGTACTTCTTACACTGTCTGTACTTCAAAATCATGACCATATATAGTGGACAACGATATGTAGTCTAGTTGCGGCTGCACGACACTGACCAGCTCAACTGTTGCTACAGGATGGTTCAAGCAATACGGCCAGAGTGAGGGTAATGGAAACCGTCTGAGGAACAGGTAGCAGTTTGGAGGGGAGAGAAGGGAAACAGGTTAAACGCGAAAACAAAATCTCCAACCCAGTTCATGTATCCGAGTTCGAGGCTCACCACGGCAAACTTATTTGTTGCTAATACAGCGAAATATATATTTAATACATTACATGTCATTATACATGCAAAATGGACTTCATTCTTTTAACTGTTAAGTTAGCCACAGGTCTATGGAGAAATAGTCTTCTCCTAGTGTTTATATTGTGAAATGAGGAATTGTTGGTGAAATAGTCAAAGATTTTGTCAAAATTCTCATGAAGTTTTGTATATATTAATTTGGTGTAGTTAATATTACTAATGTTGGAATTACATGGAATTCTAGTTTTAGTTCCGGTCATGATTCTTATGGCTTTCTGTTGCATCTGAAATGCCTCCACACTTTCTGATGTGTTCGGCCACAAAGTAATTCCATATTACATTACGGAATGGAAACAAGCCTAGGATACCGTTTTAAGTGTAGCTACATCGCTAATCAGTACATGGATCTAACTATATAGGAAGCGCTGCTCGTATTTTGTATTATTAAACTAAAATGTGTCACTGATCCTCTTCAAGCATATGCGCATAAACATTTACGTACTGTGTAGAACATGTATACAAACATCTAATTCTATGTATATGACCCGAAGTGTTCTAGTCTTTAAATGTTAGCTTTAGATACAAGATCGCCTCTGCCCCTCGACACCAATGATCTTAAAACTCCGTCGACCAAGTCCCTCTTTGCGAACGTAGTGGAGCCATGTAAACCTGAGATATACTCTAGGTTTGTGCTAAAATGTTAGAGAATTCATATATAAATTTTACTTCATTACTCACTCCATGTATTCCATGCCAAAGAGTCCTTCCTGAAAAGCTAACCGATTTGGAGCTAGTCAAGAAATTCTCCGCATTTTGTGGGACCCGAATGTTCATTACCACATTTACAAGTGCCCTCCACCTGTCCCTATCTCGAGTCACTTCGATCCAGTCCATAATCCCACATCCTACTTCCTGGAGATCTATTTTAATATTAACCTCGCATCTACGAATGGGTCACCCAAGTGACCTCTTTCTCTCAAATCTCACCACAGAAACATGTTATCGCCTCTCCTAACCCCCATACGTGGTACATTCCCCATCATATCATAATTCTCGATTTTGCCACCAGCAAAAATTTGAGTGGAAGTACTCAACATTAAGTTCCTCTTTATGTAGTTTTCTCTAATCCTTTGTTACTTCATCCTTCTTAGGCCAAAATATTCTCCTCAATAACCTATTTTCAAAAACTCTTAGCTTAGGTCCTTTCCTCAACATGAAGGACAAGGTTTCACACCCATACAAAAGAGTAGACAAATTATAATAATGTATATGTTAAAATTTATATTTTTTGATAGCAAACAGGGACACAAGATTATGCACCGAATGATAGCAAGCATTAAATGATTTCAATTTTCTCTTAATTCTTCCTGAAGAGAATTTGGATTTGTTAAATTTGTTACTAAATATTTCAAATCTTCTACCCTTCAAAGGAACTATTATCAATCTTAATACTATGACTTGTTAAGGCATTCTGATCTCGCGAGTAGATAGCAGTCCACATTAGGAAAACTGCTTCCGGCGGTCACGTGATGTAACAAACATGGTGGCGGGAGAAATGACCTCGTGAATGTCTTTTGCGGTACATGGAACATTACTGCTTATACAATGTGCAGCCAGGCAACTTTTTAGGTAAATCAAAATCATAAGTGTAACATTCAAACACACAGTCATGCTTTGACATCAGTACTGCAATAGTCTTGTATGTCACACGTTTGTTGATGCACACAATACCGTAATCCAGAGAAGACAACTGCATTTTCTTTAACATACATTGCGCAAATATTATTTCGGATGGCAGTTTAGGAAATTGTCGTGCTTCAATAGATATTGTAACTGTTCAACCACCAAATGTTGAATGAAAACGGTGTTACGTAACTACCTTAAAATCTTAGTTTGTAGGAAACTTGAAAGTGCTCTCTTTATCAGCAATACATTTTTCAACATAATCAGCGTAATTTAACATTTCACTGCCAAACACGTAAACACGAATTTTCTTCACAAAGTTTAGAACACCGTCCACATGACTAGGGCACAGACCAAATGATCCACACAACACTATATCACTGTTCACGGTCGTTACAATATTATTCACGAACCATAACCACTTTGTGTTTTGAACTTGAAATGTGTCACACTAGACACCTTGTCCAACAATATTATTCAAGTCTTCACATAAGCGTCCAATGCTACAGTTTGGAAGGTAGCAAACGTTACGAAATGCTAGAAATTCCATTATATATAACTTTTGGGACTGACGACAGTGAGGCCTGCTGGTAAACTACGAGACCGGACCAGGCTACTACCTGCGAAACCGAGAGTAAGTGTTTCCCCCAACGCAAGCAGGTTAGAGTATGCACACTGGCACTCTTACCCGGTATAACTGTAAACGAAATAGGAACGGCTGTACCAAACCACACCCGCTGTACATTACTTTGTTCGAGGAGCATGAATCATACGAATGTAAGGCCTTTTATATGTAGTGCATAAACACATTTCGGACTCCATATTGCATGCTCCCGCCAAGCGGAATCAGTAACTTTCCTTCAGACCAACACCGCAATGTAAACAGATTGTGTGGTCTTTTTCTCCTGTACCAAAACAATTTTTATTAGCGGGGTTTTTAACAAAATATTCGCATTCGGGCGGTGAATCTCCCGAATTGAGGGTAAAGGGGGCCGTTCCATTGGCTACAATTGTTTCGTCTTATCACATGTTTAAGGTTCTAGGACCTGAAGCTATAAACGAACGTTGAAAATTAGTACGGAGTTATCCAAGACGCATAAATAACAAAGAAATACAAATAATAGTACTCACTGCGTTCAGGCAACGAATTCGGTCTTAACTCGAATCTAGGCCCACACACATTGCGGCTTCGGGTTGGCTGATCCTACGATTTATAAGACCGGTCGTTAGAATAGGAATGTTTCCAACACACAGCCCCTTAGCGAACCCGCAAGATGGAATCCAGTGCTGATGTTCCCTCAAGGTACCATCTCCTTCCTCCCACTGA
>Ga0209755_10007258_pt1 | contig 12037 bp, 9 predicted proteins | sample TergutCo191P1_FD_187301 | JGI IMG/M metagenome (GOLD analysis project Ga0209755, IMG submission 187301) | Cornitermes sp. P1 segment gut microbial communities from Petit-Saut dam, French Guiana - Co191P1 (SPAdes) (version 2) | ecosystem: Host-associated > Arthropoda: Insects > Digestive system >...
ACATTTCTCTTGTTTCAACAGCTCAACATGAACATACACTTGCAACTGTAAAAATGAATCTCACAACATACCTATTCTGGAACTCCATAAGTTCATTGTTAATTTCTTCAATGTTAACCTCACCCCAAGGGATGTCATAGTAACTGCTTACACGATCAATGACATCATTATAGAGTTTGTACAGTTTCTGCAGTAGATTCAGTTCCTTGCGGATTGTGCCCAATTCCGGATAGTCTGTTTGGGGCATTCCAAACAATTCTTCTCCACTCTGGTATGTCTGTAGTTTTCGCCACATACCATCAAACTGATTCTGAAATAAGCAATTCAGTACTGGAATGTGAAACACCATTCTTAAAATACTTTTTCACTAGCACAGCCCATGCTGAACAAGGTTTGGTTGTATTTAGGCACTGGACTGCAAACCTCTTGCTTCCCATCATTGCACAATTCTTCAGTTTCTTTTCGTACACTACATGAGTATTATGTTAAGCCCAGACACAGATTCAATGTACTGGACAATGAACAGAAGAGCACAGGTTTCCTGAAGAATGTCGAAAACATAGTAAAACCAAATGCTGGGAAGAAAGAAAGTCAGAAAAGGAAGATTTTATACTTGTATATATATGTATTTGGAAGCAGCCATGTGAGGGAAAGTGGACCCAAGAAGGACACCTAGGCACTGAATATGAAATCACAAGTATTTTTAAGCACAATGCACATCTTACTAATGTTGCTGAGGATATGAGGAAGCTTGGTAATAACCTTATCACGCCAGATCATATTATTATAGTGGCAGAGCCAGGAAATAGCCTGGGTAGAAATTACCATTACTCAAAATAAAAAAGCACGGCAAGCCTTGGAGAATATACTGGAAGGTGTGGAGTGTGAATCTAAAGCTTAATCGGGCTCTGTTGGGGTGTGGCAACTCCCACATTCGTGTTATTGAAAACACATCATTTCGAATGGAAGACTTCATAACACATGGACTGCATCTAAATTCAGGGGTCAAAAAAAAGCTTACACTTCTTATTCCTAAGAGTGTAGGTGATAAAACATGTGTCATGTACTAGCAATATTCCTATTATCACCAGTGAAACAGCCTCTCCTGTTTTAGTTTCAAAGCAAAAGCACAAAGGTGGCTAAAATGTATCAATTGTAATTACATAGAGTTTAGAAACCAAGACAGAACTGTAGATTAATTTCATTCACTACAAATCTTTCACCAAAACATCAGGGGGCTAAGCAGCTAAACTAATGAATTAATAAAACTCTTGATAACAGTAATCCCCATGTACTACATTTTAGTGAGCATCAAATGGAGAAATAGGACCTGCTACATCTCACATTAGCAGGATACATATGAGGAACAAGTTGCCACTGTTAAAACATAAAGAAGGGCGGTGTGGTGTATTTTTGATTGTAAAGACCTGTATTTCAGCAAGATTAATATTTCACATAAATGTAAAGAAAAGGATTTGAAAATTTGTGCCATTTAACTTGAGACTTTCATCATATTAAGCTTATACAGAGCCCCTACAGGAGATTTTAATCAATTTATAAAGAATCCAGATGATGCTTTGATATATGTGTATAAACCTAAAGCAGAATTTTTGGTTTGTGGAAACATAAACACAGATTATCTCATCGAAAATAACTGAAAAAACAACTAGACTCATTACTAACAACATACAATCTGTTCCACAGATAATTTTGCAACAAGAATTCAAGGCAACTCAAGAAATGCCATTGATAATATATTTGTGGATAACAGTAGAATAAATTTATTCTGAATTTCCCTTAATAAATGGCCCATCAGACCATGATTCTCAACTTCTCACAATTACATTAAATATTGTAAAATCTTAAGAGAAGTTATACGAGAAGCTACGAAACAACACTACAGTACACTTACAGAAAAATTGAATAACAAAATAAAAACAACATGGAGCATTATAATGGAAGAGAGAGAGAGAGAGAAAGTACATTCAGTGGAACAGGATCCCACCTAACTTGTGAATGACGAAAAATTAAAGAATCCAACAGATGTAGTCAACACCTTCAATAATTCATTTACAACAATTACTGAAAAATTAAACATTCAACAAATAGAGAAAGGAGATGTTATCTCAGTTCTAAAAGATTAATTTCCTGGAAACTTCCCCAGCATAAAAATAATCCTAATCACTGAAGCTGAGATTAAATGTACAATACATACCCTAAAACCAAAAAAAATCATAAGGTTATGATGAAAGAACATATAAAATATTAAAGCTTTTGCATTTCTCATTAGTTACCCATTAAGCCACACTTATAATCACGTGCTATACACAGGTACTTTTCCTGACCATCTTAAAATGTCAGTAGTAAAACCAATTTATAAGAAAGGAGAAAAACTAGTATGGCAAATTACAGTCCCATTTTATTATTAATGGGGTTTTCTAAGGGACTCAAGACAGCTATGCACAGTAGATTAAGCCAACACCTGCATACTAACAACATACTGGTCAGAGAACAGTATGGTTTTAAGAAAGGTATATCAACTACAACGTTGCCTTCAGACTAACAGATAGTTTATTCTAATCTATTAACCAGATAATGCATGTTGCAAGAATTTTCTGTGAATTGGAAAAGGCTTTTGATTGTGTGAATCATTAAATTTTGTTAACCATATTATATTTCTATGGAATTTTCCAGAGAGTCTGAAGATTCAGGTCTTATTTAACTAAAAGAAGACAAAGTTGAAGTAAAATCACCTAATAAAGCTCAAAATTTTTTCTCTGACTAGAGTACATTGAAACAAGGAGTTCTCCAAGGATCAAATCTAGGGCCTCTATTGTTCATAATATATTTAAATGACCTTCCCCTATGTATAAATTCTGTACCAGAACCAATATCATTTGCCAATGATACTAGTGTCATAATTTCAAGCAGAAATTTCAGATATCTGTTCGGTGTCAAATTTAGTTCTCTTACATATGATTAAATGGTTTGCTGCTAATAATTTATTTCTAAATTTAAATAAAACAAACATAATGAATTTCATAACAAAGAATTCATCACATTCTACATTACAAATTGGTTATACATAAAAGTATGTAAAAGAGAGAGTGAATATAAAATTTCTTGGTCTACAAATTGATAACCACATAATTGAAAGAACCATATTGAGCAAATGATTTTCAAAGTTAAAAGGAGCATGTTATGCCATTAGGTTGATGGTCTACATCAACTTGCTATGCATACTTTCATTCTATTACAAAGTATGGAATAATTTTTTGGGGTAACGCTTCCATCAGTTCAAAGATTTTCACTTTACAAAATAAATTCTTCAGAATTATGGCTGGTGCACAACTAAGAACCCCTTGTAGAGCCTATTTAAACAATTAGAGGGTCTACCTGTTCCATGCCAGTGTATACTTTCATTAATAAACTTCATTATCAATAATCAGGAAATTTTTCAAACAAATTTCATCTATACACAATATTAATACAAGGAATAAGTATCATCTTCATAGACCAAATGCCAACCTACCTTGTTTTAAAAAAAAATACATTCTATGCTGGCATAAAAATTTTCAACAGTTTACCACTTAGCGTGACAATACTCAAGAATGACAGCACAAAATTTAAAGTAGCCTCACAAAATTCCTTATATACACATGCCTTTTACTCTGTAGATGGAATGTTTATGTGTAAAGATGATTTATAACACTGTTTTTGTAAAATGTTTGTAGTATTTTACACTGTAAATTTGAATATTTGTGTATTTATGACTTGTTCCACATCCTACTGTCTGTATGACACACAAACATATCCATGGAATGTAAAAATATATGTACGTATGTGTATGTATTTGGAACCAAAAATACTTAAAATTGAGCTCTGATTGAAATTGTATTTAATCACAGTACATTAATTAAAATAATGCTGTGATTGCTCCACAACACAGTGCTGGTAGAGGGTAGATGATCATGTTTCTTCAATCCCCAGCACATACATAAATTTTTCTATCTCTGTCGCCATAGCCAGGGACCCACCCAGCCTCTCTCCCAGTGGGAACAGCTAAAATATGAAGCCAAACTCTCATCTGTGCCTCCAATCAAGACTTGACGATCTTACAGTGGGGTTGATGAAGATTCAAGTCTTATGGGAAGTTTCACCATGTTAAATGGTACAGAGTTGTCAGCGTTTCAGAGGTGTGTAGTGCCTCCATCTTCAGTGTCATGTAGCCCACTCTTCTTGGATGCCTGATCCTGAAGGTGGCGGCACTACACTACTCCAAAATATCAGTAACCATTTACCAGCTGCAATGGCATAATATTCCAGAAGTTATGAATCTTCATTATATCATCCCCATATGTGTGTATAACCAAGCACAGGAGCAACTTGGCACTGAGATTTCATATTAAACAAAATATTAACTAGAATATTAACAGAAGTATTGACAAACATAAAACCAACCTGGAAAAGTAACAGTCTGTCAGAGGCCTCACGTGGAGTAAGACCAGGCATCATTGGTCCAGAAGTACGATAATCATGACAATACTGAACAGTATCACAGCGGAAGCATTCCAAGTTATGGCACAGGTCATTTGAAAAGTGTGGTTGCAGGGACAGCAACAAACAATTGGTTTCCATAGCCCGTGCTATCAACTGCTGCCATGTGTAGCGCAAGTTGTCCACCTGCTCCAAATCTTCCCTGTCTACTGGCAGTTCATATCTTGTTACAACATTGAAAGCCTCCTGCAACAATTCATCAGTGCATTTTATTTAAAATAGAAGTCATTTGTACTAAAACTCCAAGAAGCAAAATCCTTTATTGAAATCTAATAGTCACTCAGGTCAGCACCATATTCCCCCTATTTTATATAAATCAGAGAATCACTACTGTATTTGCTTTGTTTCTTCATGGTTACCATGCCTCAAAATGTAGCCCTGTAGAGCAGGATAATTTATTTGTATTATAAGTCAATTATACAGACTGCATGGCTTTTTTCATGACCTCATCTTCCCTTATATTGTGTTCAATTAACTGCAACCTTATTAACATGATAAAGCATTTGCTAGTAAAACAAAATATCAAGCAGTTTCAAGAGAAATAAATACCTGTCCAAAACCATTTATTATAATTTTCCAACATATACAACAGCACCATGACTGGTTTTTTCACCTGCCCACAAGAAGTGTGTGGTCCTACTCCTGGAGACCTGCTCACAACTGAACTGACCAAGCAACACTAATGAACAGTCATGTCTCCAGGTTGTTTACATAAAACATGTTCTGTATTTGCCAGTTTAAACTTACCACATGGGAAGAGTCACTTAGACTGCAAATCCAGAAATGCTTATGACTTAGTCTCCACCACAATGACATGAACTTTTTAAATTCCATCACTGAAGGGAAAATTGTATATGTACTCCCCTTCCTCTTGTTTTGAAATGTAAAGTTATAAAATCTAAAAGAGTTTCTTCTTTGATTTCAGTAAATCATGAATCAATGAATATAGGTACATGAACTTTTGTGTACAAACACATCATAAATGCAATTTAAAATTGATAAAAACTTATTGCAATGTATTTACAAATAATACACAGCAAAGGAAGAACCACTTTCAGGTTATATCTGACAAATTCAACATACTGGAAATCTGTATTATTGGAAATCATACACAGATTGATACGCTATATTGAACAGTTAATACTTGACTGTTCAAGCTCCCAACACAGAAGGAAAGATGTATCATAAATTCTTCACAGAAGTTCTTGTTACACATCAGCAATGTGATACATGGGTTTTACACACATATCAGCTATGTAACCAGTGTTGCAATTTGGAAACATTTCAAGACATAAAAACACATAAATCAATCAGCCACAAAACACATTATAGAAAATATTTCCTCCCTCTCAGTAAAAAATGTTTCTATGAATTAAAATTAGAATTGTAGAGTTATGTTGGTATTTTATATACTACGGACAGGTAAGTTCTGATAGCACTGCTGCAAGTAATTTATAATATATAATTATAAATACAACAATAAATGGGTTCAGGATCCAGCTTTATCAAAACCAAGGAAGGCACAAGCATACATATACCTCAATAGGATCTATCTTCAATTCCATATCAACTTCTTGTTCCCTTATCTTCTTCAAGGTATCCATCACCATTCGCACATCATCCAGATCCCTGATTGGGCGCTCAAGTTTACGATCCATTTCGTTTATTACAGCATACACATAATCCATCTCACGGCGATACTTCTTCTTCAGCACCTGACCAATGCGATGGGTACATGTTTTAATTTCTGTCAGTAGTCCAAACTTGAGACGTTCTGTGAAAATAAAATATTTTTAGCTCATGTGCTTTCCTTCATAAAGAGGGATATGTAAAAATTCCACATGCCCCTCTCTAGCTCACCACTAATGCAATGTGATTGACAGTACTATTTCAACACATGAAGAAAATAGTACTTACAAATGTATACCTTGGTAACAGTAATTGATAAAAATTAATGTATTAACAGTGTATTACATTTATAATTACATGCAGAGTTCAGGAATCATGCACAATACATTTCATACAGTAATATGATCCACACAATTCTTCTATGCAATGTCATGATAAAGAATTGAGTGTTTGACTGACACACAAACACAAGTTAATAGGAAACAAAGCCTATCAACCTTCTGATCAAGACATAGTCTGTGTTACTAATGATGACTTACTGACAGCTTATTTGAACTGAACCAAATAAGAAAGCTTATATATAGTTTTTAGTTCTCACCTGTTGATACAGCAAGGCAACTACCAAAAACATGTTGATCTGGTTCAGTAGTCAGATGAGATTCCAGCTCACAGTGGCGGCGTAACCAGCTTTCAAACTCATTCAGGCTTGCATTCAACATTTCCCTTTTGTTCTGCTCATTGTTCTTCCAGAGGAATTTATATGGTGCCCAGTGGTTTAGAAATTCTCCCAATTCCTGCAAATTATTTACCAGTCCTCTGGTCATCTCATGCATAAAAGAAAACTGAGGAACTTGGATAAACCTAATAAACTCTGAAATTGTAATTTCAATGTAGGGTTTTTGTGCTAAAATATATCAAATGAGTATTATGGAAAAATACAATAATTCTTCCAGTAAGTAAATCATACAAATAACAATAAGAGATCCAAGAAGTTACAATATGATTCCTTTACAAATAAAATTAAACATTTCTAACTATAACTCATAAAAACAAATACAGAACACGTAATGAAGTAAATATGGAATCAACAAATTTACTCCACACTCCTACATGTTTCGGCCCTACAGCAACATCTTAAGAAAGGACATTTAATATTAGCAAAAATTATTGTAGCATACAAGTAGGACAGTTACATCCTGAGGTCAGTTGACCTCTTACATATTCCATAAAAATCCCTTTAGTGTCCATGTATTTTCCCTGATGGAAATATCTGTGTCAGTGCTATGAATAAGGGACAACATGAAATGTTATGCCAACTCTAATGATATTGTTTGGTAAAATATGGCATAAGTCAAGATATATTAGAAGTTTCCTGTCTAACAGTATATTATAGCTATAGGTGTCAAATATATGGTGTACAGTAGCAGCTCATGTGTAATTCAATAACTGCAATGCAGAATAATGTAACATTAACTTTTGAGATAACTGAAAATCAAATTAATGGCTACATAGAAGACTGCCAGTGCTTTAATGCTGGGTTAGTAAGAGATACTCCTCGACACCATCATTTTGAGACACACACTGAGAAACAATGAGTTCCATATCCAGTGGGCAGGCTTACTGGAGGTTAATGTCCCTGTGACAAAACAGCCAAATCATGAAACTGATCACTAAACACAATTTAATGTGGTGCTCCACAGTATACTGAGATCTGATGCCATGTTCCTTATACACCAATGTGGCATGGCACTTCAGAACATTGGCATTCATATTGTTGCACATAAAATTAAGGAGTTCCTGTAACTATCCACTGACAAAATATCTCCTTACTCACGTATTTATTCTGCAGAAGAATTTTTAGTACAAAGCGATGAAACAAATTAATAATTTATTGTAAGTAACATTATTACACACACTTTTTATTATTATGTACTTATACAATTTGCACTTTGTATATTGTACTTTTGCGGTGTTTATATTTTTTATATTGTTGTTGTGTTCTATTATATTGATTGTTGTTGTTTACTTGTAAGTGATGATGATGATGATGTGTGTGAAACAACTTCAGATACACATTTTATTGACATGTTTCATAATCAACCAACATGGGACACAACTTGGATCTTTGAAGTGCATATGAAATGTAAATGTAAATTAAAATGTAATGTAATGACTATTACTTGAAGCAGTATAGAGGGAACTAAGGTAAATTTCATGCATTCTTAACCCTGGCACTAAAGACAGGTGAGGTGTTAGTTAGCATTGTGTGCTGTCCTCTTTAAGCCCAGGAAAGGAAAGGCAAATCTTCTTCCCCCTTGTGCTTAATGACAATGCCATGAAAGCCTGCACAGAATGTGGGGATACAGCTTCATGTTTAATACACCTAAGAACTCTGGCCACAGTGTGCAATAGAAAAAGCTGAAATGAAAGTATGATAAACTACGTAACGGACGATCAGAGGACAGATTCTGCCTGTCGAACTTAACTTTGTTGTGAAATACAGTCTCTTACCAGTTTAACATACTGTGTGCATGTTGACAGTAAAGAAAGCATCTTGACAACCTCCTTGTTCTCCATCACATGACTGTGGAAGTTCCTTTGCTGAACAGGGAAGGCTGGACGCTCTTCTGATGCCAATCTGTACAGATGCCGTCGCCTTGTTTTTGGATCTTCATTGCCATGCAGAGGGCCCTGTTCTAGCCGGGTAAGCACGTCAACAATGACCTGCGTCTGTGAGCCAGCCAACTTAGACCAGCCCACCTTCTGCTTGTGCATTTATGGAAAGTGCAGGAGGAAAGAGGTTTGGCAAGGAATGTTACAAGAATGTGGTATAAAATTATAAGAAATTTGAAGTGTTCATGCTCATGGCAGTAGTAAAGGTAAACAAAAAAAAATATTTACATGGGTTTTGATGGGTTACATTTATTTCACAATGGTTCCAGTGGTTTGAGAAATTACATAGGTTTATAGTTGGTTTACAACAAATAGCACGTGACACAAAGGTTGTTATTTACAAGGTGGTGCAATGAATGGAAAGGAAGGATAAGACAGCACACAGACACACACAAACACACAATGAGAGACAGTGACAGGGATGAAAGAAAGAAGAAAAAGAAAAGTTACTACCACAGTAACTACAATTTATATATATGACTATTATTTTCATATTATTCACCCACCTCTTTGTCTATTCCCCACAACAGTATGTTCCATCCTTCAGAAAGAAACCCCTAAAAATATTTTATAATACTTCACTAGAGTTGAATGAAAAAGTGAATTTTGTCTGCATGGCAGACCTCTCTGAATACTAGTCAGTTAGTATATCCATTCTTTACAAACAAAACATATTACAGATAAACTGAACTTACATAATTACAAGTGTTATTTTAAAATTTCACATATCAGAATACAACGTCTGTTACCTAAACCTGTAAAGATTTCTCTGAAAATAATGCCAGATTGAGGTTTTATGTCATAATTATGCAAACATTTATGTACATAAAAAATTCAACAAATAATTAAATATGAAAGAATCAGATGACATACTGCCAGCAGACATCCAGCTTACAACAGTTTGTTTTCGTTCTCTTTTTTTAACGTAGTTACCTTAGACTTCTCAAATAGAAATTAAAGTTGCAAAAATACAAAATGAAATACCAAATAAACAAGGGAAACAAATTTCTGAAACTACTGCTCATATTCCACATTTAAACACAGAACAGGAGATGTATGTAAAGAAAGTGCCTATACACAGATGAAGCAAGCAGAGGGAGCATAAGTGAGCTTCAGAAAATGTACGTGCTTGTGGTAAATGTCAAAGCATCAACAGTGAAATAATAGCTATCTATAAAAGCATGAAAGAATTTCAAATGTTACATGAAAGCTTGTGTCTGTAAAAGAAAGGCGACTTATGGCAAATACATTTAAGTGCACAATTTTGGTGACAACTGTAAGTATGCACAGTACAATAACGTATTTCTAATTCTGCTAGAGTAAATAAATGTGAACAGAAATGAAACACCGAATTTGTCAAGATGTACCTTATATTAAAATTAAATCAAGGTAGCTGAAATCAGAGTTCTAGTGTATGAAATAATACCCTACAAGCAAAAAATGCTCCAGCAGGTGAGCCCCATGAATACTAATAATAAGTATGTCTCACAAAAACAGTGCAAGATTAAAGAGCTACTCCAGGAGTCATCTGTCTTCTTGAACAGTTTTTTGTTTGCTGATTTAAATACATTTTCCTATTCAGTTGGTATATTATTTTAGCACTTCTAAGCATATAAGAATGTTGATGTCTCTGTTCTTCTGGCATGTGATGAGGTGTCACTAGATAATTTGTTCCCAAAATTGTCAGAATTCTTCTTCAAGATTTCAACCCTTGAAGACAGGCCCATTACAATATTTCAAAATGTCCAAAATCAGTATTTACTGATGCAGTGTCACATTTCAAAAGATCAGACATTCAACCACACCACTGCAAAACCCTAAAAACTTGCATATACAAACGTTATTACGTTTTGGTTCTAAGGTTGTTTGGTGCAGATACATGGTGACCGATAAACTGCCTTTGAATTTTAAATAAATGTAATAAATGTGCACATAATACTGAAGACAAAATGTGAAAATGGTTGTTAGAATAGATTTAAAAAAAAAACTAATTCAAGGGTGGTTTTTATAACACCATTTCTTTCCTTGTTACTCTGCCAAGAATAAAGAATTATTCCTGAATTTCAGTGGCAAAGTTTACTCCAGTCTTATTAAGATTAATGCAACCAGTGGGATCTTAACTTCACAAGATCAGAAAAATCAATTAAAGAAGTTTGTCACTGGCTTGCATCAAAATACGATAGCAATCCTTGCTCCAAGTCTCTCATCATGTTTGTAACACTATTTAACATTTGAATTTGTACCACACATAAGCAAATCAAACATGTTAAGTAGATTTTACCATAAAGTTTTAAAGTCAACTATTAAAAAATCTTGACAGTAACTGTTTAGTTCAATGGACTATGCATTCAGTACTCAATGGATAGCAACTATAAGACTACTCTTTATGCTCTCCTACATTTAAACTACTGTCAAACCATAAGCATGAAGTCGTGTGTCCAGCACCTGTGGGACCTTGCCATCAGTCCACTGCCCTATGCCCTTTGACACATTAGTGATGAATTTCCCAGCAGCTATTAAGGCCTCTTGCACATCCTCTAGACTTGGTCTCACCACAACCCTGGGTATCATGAGTGTGGCATGCAGCAGGAACACTGGCTGGACATTCATTGCCTCTAAAAATTCAACATATGTCAGGCCCAGTGACCAAGTGCAATCTCACACATCATACATCAGACAAGTAATAAAACAGAACAACATTTTTCAAAGCTAAAGCTCACTACAATGTGTATGTATTATGAAATTTGAAATTTCCTGTAAATATTTAAAACTTCATTTGAAAATAAATTTTACACTATTATAGTACACTTTACTTTAATGTATCACATTTTTTTCCATTATAGTTCTCTCTTACATGTTTCAATCATAAACATCATCATCATCATCAGACGCTACCAGTTCTTCCAGTCATCCCCCAAGTTCAATACTCAACGCAGATGTTCACCACAATAACAAAACCCGGGTTAACAATCCATGGATCACTCAGAAGGCCAAAAATAGTAACAAGGGCACTAAAAAAGTGATACTAATTGGTGACAGTCACACTAGAAACTGTTCGTTCTCTCTGCAGGATAACCTCAATAGTGATTATCAAGTTATGAGTGTTGTAAAACCTGGTGCTAAAATGTGTGAATTAGTGAAATCCATGAGTGAAGAACTGAAATCTCTGAAGGATGGT
>Ga0209755_10007259_pt1 | contig 12033 bp, 6 predicted proteins | sample TergutCo191P1_FD_187301 | JGI IMG/M metagenome (GOLD analysis project Ga0209755, IMG submission 187301) | Cornitermes sp. P1 segment gut microbial communities from Petit-Saut dam, French Guiana - Co191P1 (SPAdes) (version 2) | ecosystem: Host-associated > Arthropoda: Insects > Digestive system >...
CCGTTTATTGAATGGCTGCCAATTGTTGTTTTTTACACCGCGAATATATTCATTGGTCGTCATTGTTTTGAACCATTGCACAACCGTTCCCAACACAGGACAAATGCGTAATTCTGGGCAAACACACGGGTTTGCCCCTACGATAATTTCATTTTTACCGGCATTTTTTTGTTGTTGTAGGGGCAGACCCGCGTGTCTGCCCTTGTATTCGTGTTCGCCCTGTTGTTGTTCGCCGTATTCGGTTTTTGGGCAGACACGTGGGTCTGCCCCTACATTCACAACGATTGCGTGAAAATGATTTGGCATAATTATATATGTATCTATTTTTATACCCGTAAAATTTTGTGGTAATTTAACAAGCCATTTTTCAATCATTTTTCCAACATCATTCAAAACCATTTTATCGTCTGCAATTTTGCCAAACAAACATTGTCTGTCTTGTGCGCAAATCGTCACAAAATACATTCCTGCCTGTGAATAATCGTATTCTTTCAGGCGAATACTGCGGCGGTGATGGGTGAATGGGTCGTATTTCATTTACAGTTCTTCTTTCTTTGCCATTTGATACGCCTCTTTGTTTTCTGCGCAATGCTTTTCCACCTCTTGTAGCCAATTTTCATACCAATACCAAGCGTTTACAACTTTTACACCATATCCTTTAGCAGGGTCTTTTGCCATCTTTGAAGTCCAAAGGTCTGTATGTTTTTTAATTGTAAACCCCATATATCCTTTTTCTTTCATTTGCGCAACTATTTGCTTAGGAAGAAATTTAGGTTTTTCCCTATCTTTAAGCACAACATATTCCTTGTTTAAGCATTCTGCTTCTGGTGAATTTGCTGGAATAAATTCTATTACTTTATCCGCTTGCCCTTTTTTGTTTACTGTTTTGGGAATAAACAGAACTCGATATGAATATTGGGCATCATTAAAATCATCGTTGCTTATTGATATGTCAAAAGCATTTATATATGCTGCAATGTGTTTAGGTAATTCCGAAAACTCCCTTAATTGTGTCGTTTGCTCTTCAGAAATAGAAGAAAATTGCAAAGAGAAAGACAAGTATTTATCAATCCCAAACTCTTCGCCAAAAAGTTCTTTTATGTATTTATTGTAGTTAAGGCAACACGCTTGAAATCGCGCACTTAAATAATCGTCTATTTGAGTTGTCATTTGGTGTTCAATTTCGTGCCTCAATCCGATTAAGAATTTTAAGTTTGATTTTGGGATGTTTTCTATCGGACAATGATCATCATTCAGGCATCTTTCAAGTTCCCAATGTTTGTATGCTCCTTGTTTTGTTTTGTCATATTTTTTTCTTTGACCTGTTTTTTTATAGTATTTGTAATCGACACCCTTTTCCCTATAATAAGCGTGCAAAAGATATGTCCAAGCAATATTTGATAGAACAATAAAACTTTCCGATTTAAAAACTATGTTAGGGTTATTGAAAATTTGAACAGCACAAAGCATTGACTCTACAGATTTTGTTAAAAGTTCATTTTTTACACTCCAAATTTTCCTTTTTCGCTTGTCAGCCAAGTTCCACCTCCCCCATCACCTTCACCGTCTCCCTCAACACCAACACCATCCGCCGATAATGCCGAATATCCTCAAAATCTAACTTACGCCCTTTCCTATCTTTCAGCCACTTCTGCGCAGGTTGATAACCACCGATATAAAATTCCCACGTCTCTGCAGGAACATTATCAAAATACTGCGCCGAGTTTATCCAAACTTTATTGTCTTCATATTTCGGCGTTTCAATTTCGTCGCTACCCGAAATCGGATAATCAGCCGTGCCTTGTTGTGGCTCGACATTTTCCAACAAGTGTAATTTGCGAAGTTTTTCGCCAAGTTCAACTAATCTTAAAAATTGTCTTGCGGTTTCCGGGTATGGAATGCGTGGGAAATCTATTTTCAGGAATTCTTTGTATTTTTCACGGTAGGTCAGCGAGTGAAGAACTGCGTAAACATAATCAAATATTTGTTCGGGTGTAAGCGGTTTTTTTAGTTGCAAATTTTTTTGAATTTGCGCGACAATTTCTTTGTTTAAGTTTGCTGATTTTTCTGTTTTACCTAAAATTTCGTCGTAAAGATAAAGAGGGAATACTGAGTTAGAGTCATAAGCGCTACAAAATTTATGTCCTATTATTTTATTGCTAATAAAAACACAATTATCTTCTTTGCTAATCTTAGGAACTACCAATCCAACATTTTCACCTTTCAAAAAATGACGCATAACATTCCCACGTGGCATACAATGAAAACCTTTTGAATTACCTGTATAATAAGTATATCTTATATCAAGCGGACGATAATTTACATTAACAATTTTACTGAAATCCGGTTTAGAAGTCAAATCTTTTTGAGCTCCTGCAACACTCCAATCTCTTGCATCTTTTCCGAGATTAAATTTTTTCCGAGCCGTTTCAACGTCTAATCCAATAAATTCATTTACCGTATCTTTTACTGCGTTTGCTGTATTATGTATGGTCAAATCGTCTCGTGCAGTTACAATACCCACAGAATTTACGGGAAATAATTCTTGAACACTGAACCCTTTTTCATATTCTTCTTTTACGTCGTAATTTTTCGGCACAAAGAAATATTCGGGGGCGGACGGTTTTAGTTTCGTAAAAGGAATTTCAAAAAAATTGTTGTCTGCCAAATAATCGTATTTCTCGTTTCGTCTGCCGTAAATGTCAAAATGAAAAACTTCGGCAAGTGCGTTTTGTGGCTTGCATCCTGTTTTAACGAAAACATTTATTGATACACCTTGTTGAATATCGAACACATTTTCGTCTTTGCTTCCGTCGGGGCAAATCTCTTTTTTCTTGCTGTTTCCGTGCAAATCAATGATATAAATTTTATCAAAACTTTTCATCAAATTCCAGCGCATTCCTCTGAATGTTGGATTATCAACAAAACTGTGATTATTGATGTATGCCAATACTCCCTCATTGTTTTTATCCACAAAATGTTGCCCCAAACGAATAAATTTGCAATAATCGTCGTTAATCCATTTTTGGTTGCGTTCCTGCAAAAGTAAATTAGTGTCGGGCTCTTTTTTGTAGTCAAGCATAAGGCGCATAATCCAATCGCTTTTGTTTTGACTTTCTCCGCTATACGGCGGATTTCCGAGAACTACCATTACGGGAGTGTCGCGTTTTATGCCGTTTGCTTCGTTTGCTTCTTGTGCCAAAAATCTTGCGAAAAGCGACTCTGTTCCGCTGTGGTGTTCTTCCAAAGAATTTGTTAAGTAAACACGCAAACGCTGATTATCCGTTGCATTATATCCTGTTTGTGTCAGCAAATGTTCTAATTTAATATGCGCCATTGTGTACGACGCCATAAGCAACTCAAATCCGTTTATTCTCGGAATTAAATGTTCTTTCACGTAACTTTGCCACATTCCGCTTTGCCCGCGAAATTTTTCGTAAATTTGCCTCACGGTTTCGGCAAGAAATGTGCCCGTCCCTGTCGCAGGATCAAGAATTTGAACCTTATGAATTTCTGTTTCGGTCGAATCCGCAGCGTTGCCTGTTTTGCTTGCTGCTTTGATTTTTGTTTTTGAGGTATCAGCCAAACCCATCGGCAATTTGAATTCTTTTTGTAAAATTTCGTCCACCGCTCTTACGATAAAATTAACGACTGCTTGAGGCGTGTACCACACTCCGCGACTTTTACGCAATATCGGATCGTATGCGGAAAGAAAATCTTCATAAAAATGTATAATCGGATCGTTTCTGTTTGTTCGTTCGCTAAATTCGTTTTTCAACACTGACATATTTGCAATACTAAATGTATCGGCAAGGTCATCCACAATCCAACATATCCGCTCGTCCAAGTCAAAACCTGCTATGTTTTGGAATAGTTGGCGTAAAAACGGGTTTGTTTTCGGGATAAGATTTGCGGCTTTTTGACGGCTGAATGTATCGGGATTTTTGTCGTGCAGGCGAGCGGCAAACAGACCGTATGCAATGGTTTGAGCGTAAACATCTGCGAAATCTTTTTGGGTTATGTCTTGTATCAGAACTTTTTTGAAAGCCGCCATTTGTTCCGCAAGATTATTGTCGTCGTCGGTTCCTAATATTTTTTCTATTACTTGCGCCATTAGTCGTGCTTTTCCCGCCATCATTTTAGCAAGGTCGGCAGAAGATGTAATTCCTTGCGGATGTATATTTATAAATTCGTTTATTATTTGTTCAAATTTTTCAAAATTCTCTGCTTTCGGTAAAATTTTATCGCCCTTAATTTCGGCAATTTTTACGCTTTCGACAAATTCACCTTTTCTGTAAAGATGAAAATCAAGATAATCGGTAAAAACAATGTTGTCAAGCGATTGTTTGTAGCGGTCAAATTGCTCTTTGTTCGCCTTGCCGTTTGTTATGTCTATGCCAATATCTTTCGCCTCAATATATCCGATTGGAATATCGTTTTTAGTGACAATATAATCCGGAGCGCCGCAAGCGATGCGTTTAGGCTCATTTGTAAAATTTACACCTTTCACATTCACCAACGCTTCCAATAATCTCAGCAACGCCGGACGGAAACTATGCTCTGTGGCATTTCCTCTTTGATAAATACCGTTAATTTCGGTGATGTACTTTGTTATTTCGCTCGACGGCATATTCCTGTCTCTTTTTTTGTTAAATGACTTCATTAGTTAGACACAAAAATACATTATTCCACCACCTTCCCACAATAAAAAATCAAAATTCAACAAAAGAAATACTTATCTATCAATCACTTAATTTCTCAATTTACCATTACCGTAAACTTACTCCCCTTTCTCCTCCGACAGGCAACAATTCTGCATGGTTCCGTCAATCGAAAGTTCTGGAGCTGTCGCTTCGTCTATTCGTTCGGGTAAGCCGCATTTTCCGTATTTCCCAAATCATACAAATGCAAATTTCAATAAAATTACGGAATTTTACTAAAAAACCGCAATTTTGATTTGGCATATAGTATTTTCCTCAACAAAAGTAGTGTTTGGAGATAAAAAAATGTCGAGTGTTAAAGGTAAAGCAGGGTTGCCGTTTCCGTTTATAACAAAGCATGTTATTCCGTGTATGTTTGAAGATTTGCAAAGAGCGAAATTGCTTCGTTCGATGTACAGACGGTATTTTAAGAAATACGACCCTGACAAAAATGTTCCCATAAGCCAAATTTCGCTCAGAGTAAACGAAGCGTGCAATTTGCGTTGCGCAAGTTGCGGACAATGGGGAGAAAACGGACACCTGCGCTTAAAACAGGAAGCCGGCCATAAATTGGAACAGCTTGATTTTGACGTGGTTAAAAAACTTGTCGCCGACACCAAACACGACTGCCCGACTTACTATATCTGGGGCGGCGAACCTACTTTATGGAAACCGCTCGTGCCGCTTTTTCAAGAGCTTGGAAAACATAAACTTTACGGTTCCATAGTAAGCAACGCGCAGGCTCTTGAGCCGATTTTGGAAGAGCTTATAGACACGGGCGCGCTTATGATTTTGTTTTTGTCGCTCGACGGCTGGGACAGCGAATCGCAAAACCGCATGCGCTCTCCTGCAAGCGGGTCGGGCTCGGATAATTTCGAGAAAATAATGGGCGTAATAGATAAAGTCGATGAAATAAAAAAGCGTAAAAAAATAAAATATCCGATGGTTATGCCGATTACTGTAATTTCCAATATTAATTATATGCACTTGGCTAAAATTCACAGCCTTGTTATGGATAAAACTCAATTGCATCCTTATTATTACGGCTGGTATATTACGGAAGAAAGAGCCAAAGAGCACGAAAATGTTTATCAAAAATGTTTCGGCGAAATTCCCGTTGCGCACCGCGGTTATTTGAAATCGTGTTTTAACGACGTGGACGCGGAAATAACTTCCAAGCAGATAAAAGAGCTTATCAAAATTTCAAAAGGACATCAAAGCGTTCCGCAGATTTTGCCCGACATTTACGAAAAAGAAGACATTGAACGATACTACGGCGATCACTCGTGGACTTGCGGATACGACAAATGTCAGAGCATTTACCATGTTGTCGAAGTATCGCCGGACGGACGCGTTACGCCTTGCCGCGACTATCAGGATTATACCGTAGGAAACATAAACGAGCAGCCGTTTTACGAAATTTGGAACGGCGAACGGTATAAAGAATTCAGAAGGCAGCTTGCCAAAGGGCTTATGCCCGTGTGCAGTCGCTGTTGCGGTTTGCAAGGTTTTTGAAAAGGACGAAAATTATAGAAAACAATATAAAAAAAGGCCGAGTGGGGTCGGGAGGAGATGGTATGAGTGTTGGAAAAGCGGTTTCAAAAGACGGGGAACTGACTTCTGCACAGAAAGAGCAGATGGAAAAAATTGAAAAACTTGATTCGGCTGCGATTACGCCCAAAGAGAGCGTAGAGACGCAGAGCGACGAGAAAAAAAACAAATCGGGTAAAGCGACAAAAGCCCAACTTCGCGAGATTTTGGAAAGCAAAGAAGTGGTTGCCGGGACGATTACCGGAGTAAACAGGGGCGGATTGAACGTAAAAGTTTTGGGACACGACGCATTTTGCCCGCTTTCGCAATTCGATACAAAAAAGCTGAAGCCTGAGGAGCTGAATACATACCTCACTCAAAGTTACGATTTTGTTATAGTGAAAATTGAATCTAAAGGAACGAACGTTATTCTTTCGAGAATCCCGCTTGTAGCCGGCGACGTCGAAGGAAGAGTAGTCGAAATAGAAAAGCTGGCTAAAAGCGGCGGTACTGTTTCGGGCGCGATTTCGGGAATCCTTATGGACAAAAACAAGAAAGAAGAAACCGGAGCGTTCGTCGATTTGGGCGGAATTGAAGGTTTGGTGCATATTTCGGAACTTTCGTGGTTGCGCGCGGCAAAAATCAAAGACGCGGTGACAATCGGCGAAGAATATACATTTAAGGTGCTTTCCGTAGAACGCAAAGATCCGCTTACCGCCACAAAAGTAAAACTTTCGCTCAAGCAGGTCGGCCGCGACCCTTGGGAAGGTCTCGAAAAAACGTTAAAACTTGGACAAAACGTATCCGGCACGGTATCGAGAATCACCAACAACGGCGTTTTCGTTTACTTGGAACAAGGAGTCGAGGCGCTTATCAGAACGGAAGATTTGAGCTGGGAGAAATTCAAAAAAGTTTCGGACATCGTCAAAAAAGGACAGGAAATCACTGCGAAAATCGTAAACATCGATCTTGAAAAACGTCACTTGGATTTGTCGCTCAAAAACGAAAAAGACGATCCTTGGACTGACATTACAAGCAAATACAAAGACGGAATGACTCTTAAAGGAGTTGTCGCCGACGAAAAAGAATACGGATATTTCATCGACATTGAACCGGGAATCACCGGCCTTTTGAATAAAGCGCGCATTGCGGGCGAAAAAGGCAAAAAGGACAAGCTCTGGAAAAAAGGCGAAGAAGTTGAAGTTACCGTTCAATATATCGACACGGAAGAGAGAAAAATCGTTCTTTCTTTCGGCGAGATTGAGCATTCGCCCGTGCAAATTTCGGATCAACCAAAAAAGAGAAGAGAAAGAAGCAATAATTCCTCTTCAAAACAAGCTCCCATGACTTACGATACGGCGAAATCCGGCGAAGACGGAATAAGCGAGTTTGCGAGTTTACTGCAAAGCGCGCTCAAAAAATAACCGACAACATTATTGTGAATCATAAAAAAAGGCGCCGGAAAAATCCGCGCCTTTTTACTTTTAATGTAAATCCGAATGCTTGTCTATGCTTTAATAGCGTCAGCCGGACAAGAATCTACGCATACGCCGCAATCAACGCAAGTATCCGCATTAATGGCGTATGTTCCGTCTGCTTCACTGATTGCGTTCGTCGGACATTCGGGAGCACATGCGCCGCATGCCAAGCAATCGTCAGTAATTTTGTAAGCCATAAGAGCACCTCTCTTTTGTAATAAAGTAAATAACCAAATCCACCGGCAATAAAATAAGATATTTCCAATCCTCTTGTCAAGAAAAATCGTCAATTGGCAATATTTTCCCTATTATCCGAGAAAAAACTGCAAAATTGAAGCGAATTTGCCTTAAAAAACTTCAATTCGGAATGTATTCTTAGGTTTGGCACGCATTTTGCATATCGGATGTAGTAAGGAACAAACATTTAACGAAGGGATTCATTATGAACGGCATTATTAATAACATGCAGACCGCCGGAGCAGAGTACTCCGAATACTTGAAAGGTCTGCGCAAAGAAGGCGTTCCGCAGGATGCGAAATTGCAAAAAACCGCTGAAGGCGAGAAACGCTCAATCGACAGAGTCGAAGTTAATGCAAACAAAGCGTCGGCGGCAACTTTAGACATTTTCGACAAAAGTTACACGAACGGCATCGTCTCGATGCTCCTCAGCAAAATCATGCAGGAGCCGAGCTTGGCCCTAGAAGCGCAAGGCGGTTTACAAGCAAGCAAGGTAGCGGCGCTTTTAGAATCGTAAATAAAAGATATCTCCTTAAACCCATCCTAAAACAAAAGAGCCGAACTCCAGCGAGTCCGGCTTTTTTGTCACTAATATTATCCGCCGGTCTTCTCTCGCCAATGCTGCGGGAGGGAGAGTACGAGAGGGATACTCCCTCTCGTTTTGCAACGGTAATGATATTAGGGATAACACAAAAAGGATATTTGCAAAATATTGCAGTTTAGTTTTTTGTTGTCACAAAACGAGAGGGACAAAGTCCCTCTCGGACTCTCCCTCTCGCGGCGTTAGCGAAACAGAACGTAGAAAAAACAGACAACAATAAACTAAACAGCTATAATATTAAATCGCAGTAAAAATCCGCTTATCGCCGCTGCCACTTAAAACGAAATTGAGACCTCAAGGCCGAAGTTCGATTGATGACTCAGAGCTTCGTTTCGCCCTCTTATACTTCGGTTCAGGTCATAAAATACGCCTGCAACAACATTCCTCGTGATATTGTAGGCAAATCGCGGACTTATGCTTATATTTACGTCTGTGAAATCTTGACCTTCGCCCGTTTTTTCTCTGAGTACCGGATTGTCGTTGTGGGTTCTGTCGTATCTTATCGTAAGCGAATAGTCCATATCTCCGTTTATTTCTATCACTTGATCTCTGAAAAGCCTCATAGTTCTGCCTCTGCGACCCGGAACACTGTAGTTGGCCGTCCAGCTGTTTTGCGCGTTTCGGCGCTGAGTCAGAAGAGTGAGGTCTTTGCCCCAATCTCCGTTTTCGTCAAATTTGGACTGATAGGTCGCGGTCGTATCAAAGGCCAAATCAAGCTGATAAGTAAAGCCGAGGCCGATTCTTCTGAGGCGGAAAGTAGTTCTGAGAAGCGGCGTAAAACCCCAGCTTATTATGTCGCGCTCTTCCATGTTTACATCGGGAACGCCGGATTTTTGGTATGATCTTCTGAAAGAATATCCCCAATCCAAACGGAATGTCGAGAAGTTTTGCCTTACCGCTTCGAGTTGCTCAAACGCCGAGCTGCTCAGTCCCAAACGAAGGTCGGGGAAAATGACTGTAGTGTCGAAACGCTCTACTACAGGGGTGACGTTGTAAGTTCTCGTCCATCCCAAAGAAATGGTGTTTATGGAAATATCTATGGGGCGCGGCAATCTCAGCGCGGTTGAAGTCGTTATGTTCTGCGAAGTGTTTCGGCTGTCGTTAAGGTTGCCTTGAGCGATGTTTTCCGGCCACCAATCGTTTCTGTGTTGAACGCCGCCGAACGCGCGCGCGTCGTCCATGTCGCCCGTCATAAAATCTCTTAAGGAACGGTTGAAAAGTCCGAAAGAATAAAGCATAAATCTGCCGCCCGAACGGTTAAGCCCGTAATCGAGATAATCCATATCCAAGCGCGAATTTGAAAGGCGCATAGAGGCGTTGTAAGCGAAAGTTACCGTTTCAAAGCCGACTGTTTCGAGGCCGCGCGCCATGTTCGACATTAATTGCGAAAAGTTCTCGCGTTCTTTTGATATGCGCGCAATTCCTTCAAAAAGCCGCCGAACGTGAAAGTGTGTGCTTGTATTGAACGAGCTTGTTATGCCGGTTCGCATAAAAGTCGAGTCGTTTATGGTTTCCATGTTCTGCGAATAATTTCCTGCGGAGTTGGACGTAAGCGTAAGCCAGCGCGTTAATTCGGGCGTAAATTGAAGCTGAATATCTTGGTTTCTGCCCATTTCGCTGAAGAGTATGTTATAAGCTCCAAAATTTCGGTCTAAGCTCAGCACCGCTTCCCGCGCAAAATTTGAAACGCCGCTTTGCTCCCAATTTCGGATAAATCTGTCGAAATTTCGGTTTATGCCGACGTTGTAATTTATGTTCACAAACGGATTTATGGGTTTGTGCGTTATGTTTAAGCTGTGGCGCATTCTTACCTCTTCGGTCGGGCGCGAATTTATGACGTAAAGGCCGGTTGTATCGATAACGTCGCGCACGGACGAATACGTTTCGCGGATGTTATAATCCACGTCGAATAAGTTGAAATTTATGCGTTCGGGAAGCAAATTAAACGTCAAACTCTTCATTCTTCTGGAAATATTGGGATTCGTATTTGTCGCGAGCGGTTGCCACGAAAGTACGCGCATAACTTCGGCGGACGGTGAAAAATCGTAATTTACGCCCATAAAATGAGTCTGGCTCGCGCTTAATTCGGCATGGTACGCGCCTTCAAAATCATTGCGGGAGATAAGGTGTCTTTCGGCTTCGGGAATAAGTCCCATTCTCGCCAGCGAGTCTCTGTGGGTCACTCGGTAATCAAGGCCGATTCTGTAGGAAGTAAGTCGCGGCACTATTCTTTCGGGGCGTCTGTTTTGACGAAAACCCGTGAAAGCGGTACGGCTTCTTCCGCGCATTTCGTATTCTTCGGAAAGGGTTGTGCGGCCGCTTTCGGGTCTTCCCGTCATTACCCGTGCAAAATCGCCTCCCATATCCCACAAATTGTCGGTCTTGCCTTCTTCGTTTCTCAAATTTATGTCGCTGTTAGGCCGCATTTCGGGACGTTCTACCGTTGTTCTGATTTCGCCGCCCAAAGGTATGCTTAATCCCATCCTGTCGGGAAAAAATCTGTTAAGATGAAGGGTGCCGCTCATTCCTGAGCTCATTTCCGTTCGGCTGTCCGCAAGAATATCCTGATTCATCATTCTGAAGCCCGCGTCCTGATACCTGAAATCGAAGGAGTTGTCCATAAAGTCCGACCATCGAAGCCGCATGGACGCGCGCGCAGCCCAGCCCGACCTGTCCCCTATTCCCGACGCTCTGAATCCGTTTATCCGTAAATCGAAATTTTGGGCGGTCTGCGAACCGTTTTCGATTCCGAAGGCAATCCATGATATATTGGAAAGCGTGGGCGAAATTCTGGTTTCGGTGTAAACGCGCAAAAATCCGTGTTCTACTTTTATCGTAGTGTCTATGCTTCCGTGTCTTTCGCCGCGGCTGTTAAACCATGCAAGTTTAAGGTCGGTCAAATCTTCCAAATCCACGGTAAAGCCCGCGCCTCTCCAACCGAAGGTTTCTTCCAACCGACGGGTTCTAAATTCGTAAAAAGTCGAAGAATCGCTTCCGAAGCGCAAAACAAACCAATTGTCTTTGTGTTGCGTTACATTCTCCATTTCGTCCATCGCCCAAAAACGTATGGCGCGGTAATTTGTCAGGTTCATCGCTTGCGAACCGTCGAACCGTCTGCTTACGAAAGCGCTTTCGCCGCCGGGTAAGTCGCTTACTTCGAGGCGGAGCGTATAGTCCACCGCCTGTTCGCCGTTTATTGTGTCTAAACTTTTAAGCAAAGGCGGACTGTAACCGGGGGTAGAGCGGCTGTCGAGAATGCTTGCGACGATTTGGCCGGTAATGTTTGCAACTCCGCCGGGCTCTTTGGGATAAACCTGTTCGCGCCAAAGGTTGCCCACAAACTGCAGGCCTTCAAATTCCAAGGAATCCAAACCGACGTTTACGTTTTCGGAGATTCCCGTCCAAAGCATTCTTACATGTCTTATGAAACGCCAGCCGTTTGTGCCGTCTTCGCCTTGCCATTCGGCGGTCGCGTGAGCCGCAAATA
>Ga0209755_10007260_pt1 | contig 12033 bp, 4 predicted proteins | sample TergutCo191P1_FD_187301 | JGI IMG/M metagenome (GOLD analysis project Ga0209755, IMG submission 187301) | Cornitermes sp. P1 segment gut microbial communities from Petit-Saut dam, French Guiana - Co191P1 (SPAdes) (version 2) | ecosystem: Host-associated > Arthropoda: Insects > Digestive system >...
ACACACACACACACACACACACACACACACACACACACATATATATATATATATATATATATATATATATATATATATATTTACCCATATCCATTAGTTCAGTATACGTAGTTTTCCTAAGTAAAACTCTACATCAATAATCCCCCGTCTGATCTATCAGTCCACCCATCCACCGACTTAGCTATCTACCTACCTGCCTGCCAATCGACTAACCAACCAACCTACTTACCTACCTTCGTAGCTACCCATCTACCCGTCAGTCCGTCTATCCATTCGTCTAGTCCAATCTAATCTTACTTATTATAGGCCAATGAGACCTAGGGCCTTCCATTCTCCGGGTTTCAGAAGTGTTTAGTAAATAACGGGCAGGACTCCCTAGACGAGGGATCGGCCCGTTACAAGGCATCTATCTATACAGAACAACACAAACACAGAAGATACACATATCCACGATCGAAGTAATATTCGAACCCACTGCAGCATTCAGTATAAGGTAGTGTAGTTCACACAAGTGCGACCACTTCGATCGGCACAACTACCCAACAACAAATGTCCATACTTAATTGGATAAAAGTCTCACCACCCACCGGGATTTGAACCGCGGATCATCCCGCTGTCAGTCTCTACAACAACTACGCTACCCTAGCCACTTAATTTCATACCACAGACGAAATAAGCTGATTTTAACTGACTGGGTGTACACGACACGCTGACCACAAAAACCATGTGCAAAAACTGCAACATGCAAAGCCTTGGTCGGCCTGTATTTGCATGCCAGGCAAGAATGCAAGAGACCCAGTTTGTTATCAGTTTAAAATAATGACGTTATTTAAGTGAGGCTGAACTTCCGATTCACTAACACAGCCACATTTTCTCGCATTCCCACTTACTCGCAATCCTACCAACAGTAACTATGCGACGATCAGGCCCACATTCGAACGTAACCAGATGTACAAAAAGCATGCCAATAATTCGAATTTTCTTCAAGGCTGTGACAAAATATTTGCGTCCACACTTGGAAACATCGCATCAGCAAAATAAAAAAGTGTTATGTTTGATGTTACCATAACTTCGATGAAACGTTCTTTTTTGGTTGCTGGCCACACCACGAGCAGAAGCCATCTTTACGGTACACATATCTTCAGTGACATAAACCTGCAAACTTTCAGTGTGAATGTCTCATCTGTCCATACAGAAAACTGAAAATTTGAAGTAGGCTTACACAAGCAATATGGATTATAAACAGGTGCAAACTGAACGAAACGAATATAATAGTGAGAGTCATGAATACCTGAAGAGAAGTGATGGACTTGTGATTCTTTGTGTTCTATGATTTGCAATTTATTGTACTTTATTAAGCGCAGTTGTGTGTTAACCTTTTAAAGCTTAATGATTACGTGATGCACCAACAGGTTTAACATTCAACAGTTATACGCTCTCCCCACACTGTATTCATGAGTTTGTGTATTTATCCGAGAACAAATAGCGACTTGTTCCACTTACACCATAAACTGATTGGTTTTTATAACCGAGATGAAAAGTGTTTACTGCGCGGTACGGACTGGGTCTTTAAATACAGCAATCTGCGCTTCGTCGTTAAAGGGTTAATATACTGAAAATAATTCCGTAACATTATCTTAATCTTATAAACATTTCCACTATATTTGCGACACGCAGCTGCAGACAGACAGACAGACAGACATAGAACATACACGGTTCTAATTCCCTTCACTAAAACGCAGCTGCAGGCACGTGTGAATGCGCTGCAGGGCCGGACCCGACCCGGCGGCCGACTACTTTCTATATAAAGCCTATGCAGCAACGAAGCCTTAACAAAGCTTGCAGCATCTGAGAGCCATCTCCTTTTATAAATCTCTTAGGCGAATACCTATGTTTCGGAATAACATTCTACCTCCATCGTCAGGTTTGTAGGATTAGGTCCATTTGGCATAGCAGAGACGAAGGTGACAGTACGGTTCATTTTTACATAGCCTTTCCACCCGGTAGATGGAGTACTTCCCTCCAAAGGTCCGGTATCCATCCAAAAAATTACACAGTCCCATAACCAAAAACAAAACAACCAGAACAAGCCACACCACGGAAATATAACAAAAGAAACATCAACTTCTAGTACGTCACAACACGACAGACTGCGAAAACCCGGAAAAAAAAGTCAAAATATCTAGTCTACGAGCCGTGATTCGAACCAGGGACCTACCTAGTAAGATGCACAAGTTTCAGGCATTCGATCGTGACATTCTGATATTCAGGGCAGTAGATGGGGATACTGATTATTTCTGATTAAGTAAGAACGACGCTGTTGCTGACTGATCCAAGAAATGTAAAATCTCGTAAGCTTCGTGAGTTCAAATAGCAAGCAACCAGTGTCGTTATTATCAAGACAACCTTGTGCCAGAATCACAGTTACAGACACACCTTATTCAACTTGTGCAGGCCACTGTAATAGCCGTTAGGCTTCCCGTGCGGCACAGTTACGGTCAACAAATTCCAGTCTAGCTGCCCCACTGCACTTCAATGATACTAGATCGTTGCTATGGTGCCCCTGACCACGGTGCAGCCAGGCTTGCACCGAGGGTTACCGATTACCATTCCAATTTTACTGAAACATTTGCTATGCACTGTGATAATCTTCACAATGGCGACTCCACAAAAATTACAGCTCTCTGTACAGAGAAGCCATAAAGAAAACAGAGATTATTTTGCATAAAATAATTAACAGGTACACCGTCATAAAACGCACTTCCGGAATCCTACATTCGTTACCTAAATTTATATTTTATCGAAGTATACGAATTTGGGTAGCTCCCGGCGAAAACTCAGTGTCTCTAAAACCTACCTATTTGTTTCTCTTTCCTCTCTCCGCCTTCCCCTAATTTCTTCCTTGACTTGTTCATCTTATCGTCCTCCAGCTCCCCTTTCCTTCCTACTTCTCCTTAGCGATAACGCTCAAAACAATATCGTTACAGGACAACAACAGTAAAAATATCGCCCGAGCTATGTAAATTGTCACAACAGATTAGTTTTGCCAAGATATGTTGTCCCTTGGTACAAATATCAGCAATGGTGCGACAAAATACATATACAAGAATTTCTCAGCCGATTTTATAGCCTTCAATGAGACCGGCGGAAACGTGTCGAATTTTAAAACTCAAGCACACACGATCAAAATGCTAATACCGAACATCTACCAAAGGAAGCTTTTCTGTGAACTTTATTAACGAAGTTCGGCCTACCTCTCGGTTTATTAACCAGTGTTTCATGTCTTCACGTAAAGTTCCATTACACGAAAACTTCTAAGAGCGAACCCTGCTTCTACATAACATAAAGGTAAGCACAATGTTTCAACTTCATAGGTTGCAGCGTCTCAAACAGGTACCTTAGCTTAATGCGCAACTCTTTAAAAAGAGGTTTACACAGCAGGCCTCTAAGAGCCAACAGGTCGTTGGAATAACCGGACTCCAAGTACAAGTAGTGTGGGTCTTCAGTGCGCTCCAGAACACGATCGGAAACTTCTCTCACTAACCTTCAATTTGAATAACCAACACTCAGTGTGACTTCGCCGGCAATGTTAAAAACGTTAGCCTCCATTTCACAGAGGAACTCTTCAACGTGTGCAGTGATTTTGCAACACCTGCAATTGGTTTACAGCATCTTGTAAGAAGTAAGAATGACAGAAAGGTGAACTATCATGTATAATTCCTGGTCACTATGAAAGGCACAAACAACAAATTATTACGAAACACGAGAGTATTTTCCACCATGCGAAGATGGAGACACGCGTGAATTTTAGACTGACAGGATCGACATGTCCAAAAACATAACTGACTTGTATCTCAGATCTTATCGAAAGGGCCATGTACACAAAACTACGGTGCTCTACACCAATTCCTACGTACCGTCTTCCATTTTGTGCAAGAGAGGTTCGAAGTGCATTAAGCAGTACCTAAATGAACGATATGTACACAGTCGCAAGAGAAATTGAAAATATGAAGCTACAAGACCTCATGCCTTAATTAGAACTTCCAATTACAAATGTTTACTGCGCTCTTCTTTAAAATAACAACCATTAAGAAAACGGACAGATCTGTATTCTTAACATTCATCTTACACATCTTACGTAATGCCGTATTCTATTCGACCTGTTCTGTTCTGTTCGTAACATACAGCACTGCGCTACCTCACATTCCACCTGTACGTGACGAGCGTCACTGCAGTGTCCGAGCAGTGGCGGAACACAGGCTGCTGCTACAAGAGAAGGGCCTCCACGGCCGACCTGCGAGAAAGTACTGCAGATGGACAGGATGCCAGCAGCGCTGCCGGTACATAGTATACAGCAATATCTCCCCATCCACCAGTTCCAGCATTCGCGGTGTTTCCGCCAATTTCGTATTGAAGTTACGTGAAAATTTGAATGCCCCAATCGTAAACGGTATACAATAGAAAACAAGAGGCATTACTTTGTGCACGACTAACCTACGTATTATCCTCCCATTCTTTCCTGTAAAGTTTTTCACTTGAAGGACAGAGTCTTTGAAAACCTAGAAGAAGAAGAAGAAGAAGAAAGAAGAAGAAGAAGAAGGACAACCAATTCTCCGTTCTTAGGACGTTTTCATAAGGATATTTTGAAGATACCGCATCGCAAAACGTTTAGGATTTATCAGCATGCCACGCAAGCCCTTTACTGCTCGTGCCTTCCATACATATGTAAGTTCTTTGTGTGTCTAATGAGTTCCTCACTAATGAAGCCAGCGAATGCGTTTCAAAGGAACTCCTGTTGTTATTACCGCCTTCCGTGTACTCATCTTCTGTTAATCGATGCCATCGTCAAGTGAATTCAGGATACAAATACAGTCATTAATTTAACATGCAATGCAGTAGTACCATGGCTAGCTTCACCACACAAACCTCGTTTTATGAAATTTCCTGATGTCACGGACAGATATCAAAAGAGGTTCAAATCAGGTCACGCAGCACTTTATTAAATGCACAACAAGAAAAAACTGTGAGTCGGGAGGCTATGTGAAATTATAGCCAACTTAAAGGCTTAAATGAAGAAAGAAAAACTTTCAAATGTCCTCAAAAAATTAATTACAAAAGGTCATTAGTCCGTCCGATTTAGTTAAATCTTTACGTTAATAAAACACGAATTGGTAATTAGTGAGTACTGAAGAGTGGTGGCATCTTCGCCCCGCTGTACCTCCCAGCGTGTACGAGCAAGCACGAAGTTCCATGCCCCCACTCTTCACCACTCCATCTTAAGGACTCATTCATTCATACCAGTAATACCTCACATTTCCACATGTCTGCGATTTGTCATTTGTAATGTCCAAAATCTGGAGTGCAAATGGGAAAACTTAAGAATGTGCTCTCATCTCGCAGAGGTTTAGAAAGTTTTAAGATCAGCTATGAGATTTATAATAACACATTTAACTGAAATGGAAAGTAAGACGCTGAATACTCAAGTGTGATATGAAGTAATCAATACAGTTTACCTCAAACTTTAGTTTAAGCATCTACTGTTCAACACAGCCCATATTTTGTATGAGCAATGGTGTCAAATACGCAATATATTTTAGAAGTATAAAATGGATACACAAATAGCAATAGTAACAATTTTATGCACTTTCAAAATACCATTGATTGTATCATTTTCTGACCCCTGTCACCCGACCAATTCTCTACACAGATGCTGTTCAACAATCGGAAATACATTCAGCGGGGTTTCACTTCCCTGTACTGCCGTCCATAGTGAAACGACGTGACGCTCAGGAGCGGACGCTCACCGACAACTGTACCCAGCGCTAACACATAGAGCAGTCGAAAACTTGGCAAGTTTCCCACACAGCAATAACATCCTCTCCAAACCTGCAATGCTGCAGCAGCAGTTCAGTGACAATTATATGAACATTTTGCTGATAAAGTGACAATACAGCGCAAGAGGGTAGAGGTAATGTGGGGTCCTCATTCTCTGACTGCTTATCTCCATCTCTAACGCTTCAGTGACGAGATTACAAAGACCACTTTAATTTGTTCACGAAGTAGTCAAGATGGCGTTTCGCGCAGGAATAAGATGAAGCCAACTTGGTAGGTACAGTACGCTGTGATGGACACTTCCACAAACGCAAACTCCTAGAGATGCCCACTCTTGTGCCTAAGGACTGTGCTATCAACACTAACACTAGAAGTGTCTTACAATAACTGGACCCAAGCATAATTATCTATCACAGTTCTCGCTTGACACAGCACTCACAGCTCTCCGGAAAGTAAAACATTTAGTGAAAGTCGTTCGTTCAGCCGAATGCTTTTGGACACATCGACGTAACAAAGATTTACTAATTTAACAATTTTACAACTAGATGCGACTTATTCAGCTTATTACATTACTTAATAAGTCGCATCTAGTTGGAAAATTGTTAAATTCGATTCACGATGCACGGACCCATGTACATAAAATTTAAAGATTTACTACTTCTGCATGTAAATGTTGAACGAAGCTAAGAATATATGAATTTATAATATATCACCCTATGATGAATGGAATGGACGTGGAATGAAGTGGATGTACTACCGGAGTGCTGTTAAGTCCTTAGCCCGACCAGGAAGGACACAAGCTCGGAAGCATGCTAGGGACCTGCGCGATTTCAATAATATCGAGGAGCGAGCTGTGATCAAAGTTTTTTTTTCTGCAAGACAAGGCGCCGAAGGAAATTAATACCATTCTGACAGAAACATTAGCTTGTTCCTTTCCTGGTAGTGTTAAGGACTTATCAGCACCCCTGTACATAAACTTCGATAGAACATTGCGAGACCTGCCCGAAAAAATAATTAGTAAAACCAAGAAACAATCAGGATAGCCAATTTTGGCCCGAGATGTCAACATACAGCCTCCCGAACATGAAGCTGTTGTATCAAAGTTTTATTTATTCACAAACTGACGCACTAGTGAATTGTCTTTAAAAACATTAAATTTACATTAAAACAGCTCCGACATGTTTCGGTGTTACAGTTACACCATCATCAGGGACCGCATTAGTTTGTGCTTACTAGAGTTACAGTTATTAAAATAGCCTAACGACCCTTATAGGGGTTGTACCGCACCGCTAACCTTTAAACGTTGCATTTTATATATTTATTCAACAAATATAGGTACTGAATATTTTAAACATGGTATATACTCTCAGTTTTTTTTCTTAAAAAAGCAGTTTGTTTCATAATTCTAACGTATTTGGTTCCTGTATTATCCAGAGGGTGTGGTAAAATTTAAAAAAAAATAATTCCGGCGCCAAAAGGTTAAAATACATCAGTGTGTGGTTAATGCGGTGGTGGTGTGGTAATGTGAAAAAAACAAAACGAAGCTGTAGTGTTGCCCACATGGCAGCGATGATCGGTTGCAAGCACTGGCCCATATAATTATACATCAACCGACGAACATAAAGGCACAGGAACATATCTGAGATCAACACACACCCACCGAGACATTAGGAACAGCTGACTGCGGCGATTCTAGAAATCAGAAAGTTCTGGTCACAGAAGTTCAGTCACACAATTTTGTATACATGAAACAAATCATGTGCATAAGGTTCTAATAATTTAAACGTTAAAATTAAGTCACGAGGACGATACGTTCATCTAACTCTACAAAGGGAAGTATACATCCCCAAAATTGTTCAACAATTAGCCGAACAACCTCAAAACAATATTATGTATGTCGAAACTCACGCGCAATTGTACCTGGGCTGCGGTCGTGGGGCGAATACCCATTAAAACAGTAAACAGCAAGTACACGAGTAAAGGCAGTCAATAAATTTACATCAGATCACCAGTTTGGTTAAGAATCGTCTGCTGCGTGATAACGACACTCAGCAGACGTTGTAGATATTTTTATACTTCATTTTATAAATAGGATAAAATTATTGTAAGTAGTACTAGTACAACAATCACATAAATTGATTTAATTTCGTAATGAATAAATTGAAATAAATAAATAATGTGAAATACTGAAAAGTTGCGCGTGCTTACTTTATGATTACAGAAGGTAAAGGTAAAGTGATCCCGTTACAGTCCGGTGTGGCACAGAAGGTTGGTAGAGGTATAGCTCTACCCTTCCATGACCGCGGGACTAGAAGGGGGTGAGTGGTCAGCAGCACGCCCCGGCCCCACTTTACAGGAGGAGGTACGTAAAATGTTACACTTACTGGAATCATGTCAAGTGACATCTACAGTTTAGCCACATATACACTAGGCACTGCCAATTACAGAAACAAGCTATGCATTGTACGTGTAACGTAATAGTGTAGCGCATTCGCCTAACGTTTGTACCTCCTTGATAACCCTAACAGCCTGACAACATCTCAGTTGAAGACAGCGTATTTATGGCAATTTAATGTTACCTTTAACAATACGACGCACATCGGTCATGTTAAGTACATGACATTTTTACCCGAGTGTAACCAAAATTTGAACTCTCGAGACAGACTTGCATAGAAAATCCAATATAACAGTTCACGGAACCCCGTCCAATGGGATCCATGCTGATATACGCGGACGGACAGGCGGACGAACATTACAAAGCTATAGTGCAGTGCATGGTTTTTGGTCGGCTGAATTTTCAAACGGTAGGCTGGGGGCGAATAATAACGCCGCGACAGCGCCGTGATTGTTCTAGACCTCCTTTCTGTCTCTGTAAATACAACTGTCTTTGTTACAGTGAAGTTCCAAGCAAATAAACACCCACGCCTCGCCACTTCACCACACTCAGTAGGACCGACCGCCAGCTCCCCTAACTCCTCCCCGGCCAAAAACCACACACTGCGCTACAACAGGCACCTTTCGTGACGGGCGAACGCACCTAAAAACTCAACCTGAAACCTTTAAATCACATGAGAGAAGTAACACGATACAACATTAAGAGAATTGTTCAGAAGATGTGACGATGTGTCGTTGGGCGAAATGTCCCCGACGTTTCGAAGGATCCGCCATTGAAGATGAGACAACTAAGAAAACTCGGGACGTCTGCAACCAAAAACCCAGCGACGCGGCGTAATATGCCTGAGGAAAAGATACCTGATCGTTGACAAAGACTTAAATCGAGCCTTAAAAAAAATTAACCTTTAAAATTGGACTGCTGTTAACATTGCAGTGTGCTATCACGGACTACTGATAACATTGCAGTGTGCTGTCACGGACTGCTGATAACACTGCAGTGTGCTATCACGGACTATTGATAACATTGCAGTGCGCTGTCACGGACTGCTGATAACACTGCAGCGTGCTGTCACGGACTGCTGATAACACTGCAGTGTGCTATCACGTACTGCTGATAACATTGCAGTGTGCTATCACAGACTGCTGATAACATTGCAGTGTGCTATCATGGACTGCTGATAACATTGCAGTGTGCTGTCACGGACTGCTGATAACACTGTAGCGTGCTATCACGTACTGCTGATAACATTGCAGTGTGCTATCACGGACTGCTGATAACACTCCAGTGTGCTATCACGTACTGCTGATAACATTGCAGTGTGCTGTCACGGACTGCTGATAACATTACAGTGTGCTGTCACGGACCGTTGATAACATTAGTGTGCTGTCACAGACTGATAACAATGCAGTGTGCTGTCACGGACTGCTGATAACATTTCAGTGTGCTGTCACGGACTGCTGATAACATTGCAGTATGCTGTCACGGACTGCTGATAACATTACAGTGTGCTATCACGGACTGCTGATAACATTGCAGTGTGTCGTCACGGACTGCTGATAACATTACGTACACATGGTGTAAATGGAAATTATAGTCTTACAGGTTTAAAAACATTGTGGAGAACTATGAATTACAAAATAATGTTGGTAAACTATTCAAATTAAATCAGAAACCTGAAAGTAATTGAACAAAAGGGAAAGAATGTGCCATAATTGTAATAACATGTGTATATATTCTAACTTGTTTACCTCTTAAAAAAGAACCCCGCCACTGCTGGATCCTGATAATGATCAATACTCCTCACACAACTTCATATTATGACCGAAACATCTAATTAGGTTAACTTTATGAAAGAGCATTTTTTCCCCATGACGCAACAGCCCCGAGTGGGCCAGGGCCTCCTCACTGTCGAGGCTTCACGATCACACTCAGACACACCACATTCGGTAGGACTCCCCGGACAAGTGATCATCCCGTCGCAGCGACCCCTACCTGACAACACACAACTCGCACAAAAGACAGACACCCATATCCCCGGCGGGATTCCAACCCACAATCCCAGCAAGCAAGCGGCCGCCTATTCACGCCTTAGAACGCGCAGCCACTGTAACTAAACAACGTACTCCATTATATTCCAACTTAGTCTGCTGACTGACGTAATGGCTGCAGTCCAATTCTCCGTACAAGAACCCAGGTCTTATCTTTTTGTAAATCAAATGATGTAGGAGTACTTCGGAAATGACATTATGTCAATGAGAAGTAAGATAAAGAAGCTGATATAAACACAGAGACTAGAGCGCTGTCCCCAGTCACTCAGCATTAAAGCCCTCAAAGGCAAGTGGGATTCGGCATAGAAGATACCAACAAATGACAATCTGTACCAAACAAATAATACAACCTGTCCTGTCCGTTCATTCACTAATCCTTATATCCTGTTGGTCTGTAATGATACTGAATATCACTGAACACTGCAATGAAAAAGTTGGAACTCTCCAAACGCTGGTCGTTCAGCCAGAACCAAACACTTTATTTAATACAATGCACCCAAAAGTTACATAAAAATGAGGAAATAAATAAACACAGCACCTTATGGACTAATTACACTCTTGTACGATCTCATATACCGTTACGAGGATGTAAAATGTCGTGGAAGTTTGTGGCGTATTTTGTATGCTCCGAATTTATCATGTTCTCTTAAAAACCCTTGTTTAAAGCTCTACTAAAACAGAACTCACCAAGGGCAGAAATTCATACTGCTTTTGTTTCAGAACAGCCAACAATGGAAAGCAGAACTCCGAAGAGCATAGGATTGCTGGATAAGAGTCAAGATTACAAGCAGATATTTCAAGCATACCAAAGTTTGACATGGAAGTTCAATCTCAAAACTTTAACGGACAGATGGCAGTACAGGACTGATTAGATACTTAAAACTACTTGCAGAGCTTAATGTCCAAAATGAATAGACACCACTAAACTAGTCTTTCTCTTTCCTTCCCGGTGAAATCATCTGAGACATGCCTGAATTGTCAGAATGCGGTGTAAGTTCAGGTTTTCCAAATCTCACTCAAAGATACACAAGACAAGTCAATGAGGCGCCAGACACTTAACGATTCCTTCTAGGTAAATGAACAACACGAAAACGAGATCTTATGAAAAAGCGAACTCAATCTTCGTTAGTCAGAACATTCGCTCCCTTATTACGACCCCATCACTGCGTCCTACTGCAGCCTATCAACCTTCACGCTCAGTTTCCTTAAGACTCATATTAATATCATCATCCTAATACCTACGTCTTTGGGACCCCAGACCGCTTCTGGGCCACACACAGCTCATGTTCAATAGATACCAACGTATCTTTCTCTGCGACTAAACCAGACGGGGAGCACAGAGAACGACTCACTTCCACAGTGTCAAGGTTAAGAATAAGTGGAGCTATACCTCCACTCTCCAATGACGTCACGGTATATCATTTTACTTGTGCCTCAAGGTTTCCAAGACGGAAAAAAATTGTTTCAGACACTAAAATAATTCAGTCTTTCACAACATTCAAGTGACATGCGAAATATATGTACAATGGCCAGGAATTAATATACGTAGGTACCGGAGAGAACTTTTATATGGCAAAATGTCCAAAGATACTGTGTGATTTATATGCTGCCTTTCAACTGCAAGCAAGAAAACCAGAGAATTTAAATAGCACTGGGCAACAGTACAAATACTGTGAACATAAAACAAGAGAAACCAACTACCAGCAAATCTTTACGAAACTGTTCATGTTCAGTTCCATGCACAATTTATTTTTTTTT
>Ga0209755_10007262_pt1 | contig 12032 bp, 9 predicted proteins | sample TergutCo191P1_FD_187301 | JGI IMG/M metagenome (GOLD analysis project Ga0209755, IMG submission 187301) | Cornitermes sp. P1 segment gut microbial communities from Petit-Saut dam, French Guiana - Co191P1 (SPAdes) (version 2) | ecosystem: Host-associated > Arthropoda: Insects > Digestive system >...
CCTTTGCTCCGCGCTTCCTGCGATTGGACGTTAAACGAAGGCGGAATTATTCCATGGTATATTTTCTATGACGCGAAAGACGATCTTGTGTTCTTTGACATGGCTTCCAACGCGGTATTGCGCATAACAGACAGCGGTTTTCAGCATGTTATTCCCGAAAGATTTTTCAGGCAATTGCAGATAAACGGCGAGGAACCCGCATTAAAAGGCTTCGGCCTGCATGATAATATTTATGCCGGAGTTTTCGGCGAGATAGTATGGATGTATGACGGTATAAATTTTTCCGCTTATGACGGCGATATTCTTCTTCCGCTGTCCGAACGGTTGCGCATAACGATCATTCAGATTTTTATGGTACTGGGAGCGATCGCTTTTATTGCGGGGTTCTGCGTGCTTTTTATCGGAATCCTTGACGGCTATATCTCGCTTTTTATCAAACTGACAGTTGTAATTATTCCCTTGTTAATAATCGCGTTTATAATTGTGTTTACGCTGACATTTAATATAATGACAGAGCAGCTTACCAATTCGCTTTACAACGAAATGACAGGGCTCGCCGTTCTCTCCGCGAAATCCATAAACGGAGACGACCTTGATAAAATAAATTCAATTAAGGACGTTCACAGCGGTGAATATAAAAGACTTGCGGTTAAAATCAAGGAGATTGTCGGATACAACGCAAATCCGTGGAATAAAGCCTACTACGCGGCTTTATATAAAGGTAATAATTTTGAATATATCGTTGTGATTTCCGAAGAGGAATGGAATCTCTTCCGTACTGACGAGCCTGTTACAGGCGATGATCTGGTCAGATTAATGAGAGGAGAACCCAATGTGGATACTTCCGAACTGTTTAACGGGAAATGGACTTTCGCGAACGCGCCTGTGTATAATTCAAGCGGCAGTATTGTAGGAAAACTGGAAATCGGCGTTGACATGACAGGGCATGAAATCGGAAGCGTGATGCTTAAAAGATATGTCGCGTTCATAGTTGCACTAATCTGCGTGATAATTCTTGCGGCTCTCTGTGTTTTAATTTCTGTAATTATAAAACGGCTTTCCGCTGTCGGAAAAGTTTTGAATAACATTGCAAGCGGCGACCGGAGCGCGCGCGTTTCCTATGTAGCCCGCGACGAACTTGGAAGGGTGAGCAAAGGCCTTAACAATATGGCGGAGGAGCTTCATCATCAATTTGAGCGCATAACGCGCCTTAATGAATCCACGATCCGCTTTGTTCCCGTGCAGTTTATGGAGCACCTCGGCGTTTCCGATATTACAAAAATGAAACTGGGTGATAATGTTCAGCGTGACATCAGCGTATTGTTTTTTGATATCCGTTATTTTTCGGTAAATTCCGAGATGATGACGGCTCATGAAAATTTTATTTTAATTAACGAGGTTCTCGGTATTGCGGGGCCGATTATCCGCAAGTACAACGGCTTTGTCGATAAATATATCGGCGATGCAGCGATGGCGTTATTTGTAAACGGTATAGACGCGGTCCGCGCCGGAATTGAACTGTATCAAAAAATTGTCGTAGATGAAGAAACGAGAGTTAAAATCGGAACGGACGGCATAAATATCGGCGTTGGAATCCATTCAGGATCGGTCATGATGGGAATAGTCGGCGAAAACGAACGCCTTTCCAGCACCGTGATTTCAGCTAACGTGAACCTTGCTTCCCGCGTCGAAAGCCTGACAAAGCAGACAGGCTCAGGCCTTTTAATAACGCGCGATACGCTCAATCAGCTTTCCGGCCGCGAAGAAGAATTTTCATACAGATTTATCGGCATGGTGCAGGCCGCGGGCGTTAATGTAGTTGTCGGATTATTCGAGATACTGGACGCTCTTACTCCAAAAGAAAAAAAATTCCGGCTTGCAACTAAATCCGCTTTTGAATCGGGAGTGCGCAAATACCACATGAAGGATTACGCTGCCGCTATCCAGCGTTTTGAAAAAGTTTTAGCCGCAGACCCAAGGGACATCTGCGCCTCTCTTCACCTTGAAGAAGCCCACAAACATTTACAAAACCCTACACTGCCGAGCGTTTTTGTTTTTGATAAAAAGTAACAGCCGGCTATTTTCTTTATATTCATCAATTATGTTGAATCTAAATAATATTTTTTGTAAAATATCAGCATGAAAATAATCACCTTTGGCGATGAACTATTAAGACAAAAAGCTGAAAAAATCAAGGATTTTAACGAAGAGGTTGCCAATACCGCGAAGCAGATGCTTGAGATCTTAAAAATTGATAAGGGGATTGGAGTAGCGGGGCCTCAGATCGGTTTTATGAAAAGGATTTTTGTGACGCATGTAGAAGGAGATATTGGGCGTATTTATATTAATCCGTCTATTCTTGAAACATCATTAGAAACCGCAAAATTCGAAGAAGGCTGTCTTTCTGTTCCCGGTATTTTCGCGAATGTGGTTCGTTCCGAGTCTGTAAAAATTCAAGCGTGGAATGAAAAAGGCCGCCCCTTTACTTTAGAAGCAAGCGGGATTCTGGCGCGCGTTATCCAGCATGAATATGATCATCTTGAAGGGGTGGTTTTTCTGGATCGGGTGCCGGAAAAAAAACGCGAAAAACTTATCGCAAAATACGAGAAAAATCAGAAGAGCGCGGTTAAACCAGCGGGCGCGGAAAGTAAGCACGGCGCATAATGAGAATATTATTCGCGGGAAGTCCCTCCATCGCCGTTCCTTCATTGACTGCGCTTGTTAAAAGTAAATCTGTTAATTACAGGCTTGCCGGAGTTCTGACAAATCCTGACGCTCCGAAAGGCAGAAAAAGCGTTTTGCTGCCGTCTGATGTTGGAGAAGCCGCGCAAGCGCTGCAATCAGAAGCTGAGTTTCTTATTTTTAAACCTGAAAAACTTGACGCGGCGGCAAGGGAGCAGGTTAATTTAATTAAACCGGATCTTCTGGTTTCTTTCGCTTTTGGACGCATTTTCGGGCCAAAGTTTTTAAGTCTTTTTCCGCTCGGCGGAATCAACATTCATCCAAGCCTGCTCCCGAAATACAGAGGGCCGTCTCCTTTGCAGGCCGCGATTATTAACCGCGACGCTGTTACGGGAATATCGATACAAAAACTTGCGCCTGAAATGGACAGCGGCGATATTTTGGCATCTAAAGAGTTTCAGCTAACGGGACGGGAAACCTCTGCTTCGCTTGGCGAAACCGCCGGCGCTTTGGCCGCTTTAATGCTGCCTGAAACGCTCGAAAGAATCGCCTGCGGAACCGCGGATGCTGTAAAACAAAATCACAATGAAGCAAGTTACTGCCGCCTTATTACAAGGGACGATTCTCTTATTAACTGGAATCAGTCCGCCGCCGAAATTGAGGCAAAAATCCGCGCCTTTACGCCCTGGCCGTTATCAAGGACTATTCATAACGGGCGTGAATTATTTATACTAAAAGCGGGTGTTTTTAAACATTCCGCGGAAGGAAGAGCAGGACAGGTCTTGGGAATTGATAAAAAAGATGGTATAATTATACAAACAGGCGGGGGGGTTCTCTGTGTTACAGAGCTCCAGTATCAGGCAAAAAAAGCGCTTAATTGGCGCGACTTTCTTAACGGCGCCCGGGATTTCGCCGGCGGAAATAACAATCCAACGATGTTAGGATAAAATATATAAATTACCTGATTAGTTTTCAGGTGCAATAGACGAGGCAATTATGGGATTAGGTTTTAGTTCAATCGAAGATTATGTAAAAGATCATCTTAGACTGTTTATTTTTTCGGCTCTCGCTTTATTGGTTCTTTTGGCAATTGCGGCAGTCGCTGTTTTTTTTATCGCTGTTCACGGCGAAGAACAGACAATGGTTCCTAATTTAATCGGCAAGGAACTTGCCGAAGCGCTGATCGAAATGCAGGTAAAAGAATTATATCCGCGCATCGATCTTCGTTACACGCAAACATCGCGGGATAAAGGTTTAATTCTGGAGCAGGATCCGCCTCCGGGGCATATTGTCAAGGCAGGACGCCGCATCCGCCTTGTTGTCAGCCAGGGCGTAATTGTGGACAGAGTCGAAAATTATGTTACGCGCAATATTGATGATGTGCGCATGGACATGATGACGCTTCTCAGCGCGGCGGGAGGAGTTCCTCTTATTTCCATAAAAGAGCCTGTAATGTATGAATATTCCGCCGAAAGGCCGGGAACAATTCTTTCGCAGAAACCCGAACCCGGAGTCTCGATATCAGGCCCTCTTACAATGGAATTTATCGTAAGCAGAGGCCGCGATAACCAGACAATAACAGTGCCGCAGTTTACGGGGTTATCAATTTCCTCGGCTTTAAACCTTATATCCGATACAGGAATAAATTTCCGGTTCACGCAGAGAGAAAGACGCGAAGGCGAAAGAGGAGAGACTGTCGTCTCGCAGTCGCAGACAGAAGGAAGTTCAATCACAATCAATACGCCTGTTATGCTGACTGTAACAGCGCCTGAAAATATTTCAAGTTACGAGGTGTTCGGTATATTCCACTATACGATACCTGAAAACCCGTATCCGCTTACAGTGCGGCTTGAGGCGATTAATCCATCCGGCGACAGGGAGCGTTTAATCACTGTTAACTTTATGGGCGGAGAATTTACTGTTCCTTATAAACTGCCGTCCGAGACAGTGCTTATTCTTACAATGCTTAACCGCGAACTATTCAGAGAAACAGTACGGTAGATTTAAGATTTAAAATATTTTGTTTTAAATCTCTTTTAATTTAAAAGCGATCTTATTGTTTCTATTTGATTTTTTAAGTTTTCTATTTCCCGTGCCTGCGAGGAATTTACCGTTTGTAAATTTGATATATTCTGATTTAACTGCGTTCTTTCATTTTCAAGCGATGTAATTGTTCTGTTTCTTTCCGTGACATTTGATTCAAGGGCAGATATTGTTCTGTCTTTTTCTGCCGCGTTTGTTTCAAGCGATGAAATTGTCCTGTCTTTTTCCGCGCCTGCCGCTTGCAATGTCTGCAAAGAAGCGTCTTTTTCCGTACCCGCCGCCTGAAGCGAAGCGATTGTCCTGTCCTTTCCTGCGGAGCTTGTTTCCAGCGCGGTAACAGACGCGCGCAAAGTTGAGACAGAATCCTGAAGTTCGCTGAAGACGCGCGCCTGATTGTCGCTCCCTGAGTTTAACGCGTCAATCGCTTTTCGCAGTTCGTCATTATCCTGTTCAAGCTGCGCGTTTTTTTCACCTAACAGAATTCCCGCGTTATTTAAATAACTGAAATTCCGCAGGTAAACCACTAACGCTTCCATTGAATTTATCGATTGATTATAAAATTCTTTTCTTGCCTGAAAAGAACGGGATGCGGCAAGAGAGTTGCCGTTATTAAAATCGCGCAGGTTTTCTAATGAACTCAGCGCCCGATCATATTGGCCGTCCTGAATTATGTCAGCTAAAAACGCGAATCCGCCCGAGATTTGCGCGTCTATTGCCGCGATTCTGTCCTGTTCGTTTGTCAGTTTTTGAAGTTCCTCTACAGCGGAATTAAGCTCGCCTGATGTAATGTGCGAAGCGGCTGTAAATTCCTTTGTTCTTTCTTCGAGCTTTGCGCGAAGCACAGATTCGTTAGACCTTGATTCTTCCAAAATTAAAGCTCTTTCTTCCTGCAGCACAGAAAGATCATCGCGGTATTTCTGCCTAAGACCAAGAAGCGTTTCCTGACTATCCGCCTGTTCAGAAGTCATTTCAAATACTGACTGAAGGAGTATAAGCTGTGTGTCCACCTCGCCAAGGCGGGATGCAATGTTTGATATTTCTTTGTCCTTTGCGGCTAATTTTTCGGCGGTGTCTCTTCGTAATTCTTCTATCAGCGCTTTTTCTGTCAGGTTATAAATGGCGGTTCCTGTCCTTGCCTGCGCGTCTGCTTTTAAATTATATGAAATTAAAAAAAACGCTCCTGCCGCTATAATTATTACAGCCGCGATATTTACAGATAACGGAAAAAACGCTCCTGATTTTTTCGCTTTTAATCCTTTGTTTTCTCCGGCGTTATTCTGAGAGAGCAGGCTGCGGTTTTGTTCGGTTATTCCGTTTATCTGCGTAAGAATTTCATTCTGTTCTTCAATTGAAATTCCTGAGTTATCATCCAGTAATATATCGTTATTGCCCATAATTTTTCCTTAATTATTTTGTTTTCATTACTTCGACGCCGTTCCAGTTATCAGGCGGAGGATTTACTGCGTATTCCCTGCATCTGTTGTAAAGACTCTCCGCGTTAAAATCTTTAGGCAGCAAATCAAGCGCTTCCTTGAATTTCTGCGCCGCTTCGCCGAAAGAGCGGCGGTAGTATAACTTCATTCCGGTATTATGAATTGGCCACGCTCTCTGTTCGTTAGGTGAAAGTCCGCGCTTAACAGTAAATATTTTAACGCCCTTTGTTTTTCCCTTAACCGCGACCATATCAAGAAGCCTGTAATGAAGGCCGCTGTCAGGAGACGCGCTTCTTAATTCTTCGAATAAACTCTCTGATATCAAAATTTCAGAATGATAGGTTTTTGTAAGCCCCTCCATTCGTGACGCGAGGTTTACCGCGTCTCCTATTACGGTGTAATCCATCTTGCGCTCGCTTCCGATATTGCCGACAGTAACCTCGCCGTAATTTAAACCGATGCCGATATGAAATTCACACTTGCCAAGTTTTTTTTGGTTTTCGTTGAATTTCGTAACAGCTTCGATCATTTCAAGTCCTGATAAAACAGATTGAAGCGCGTCATCATCATGTTTTTCAGGCGCGCCCCAAAACGCCATGATTGCGTCTCCTATATATTTATCAACTATTCCGTTTCTGTTATATATAATATCAACCTGTCCCGTAAAATACCGGTTCAATGAATTTACAAGATCATCAGGGGCCATTCCCTCGGAGATTGTCGTAAACGATCTTATATCAGAAAATAATATAGAAAGTTTTCTGTTATCGCCTATCAGCATTTTTTCAGGCGACGCGAAAAATTTTTCAATTACGTTATTCGGAACATATTTCTGAAATATATGGCGGATGCGTTCTTCTTTTTTACCGGCAAGAACGGCGTCAAACGCGTAACGTTTAATCTGAGAGTACGCCCTGTCAAGTTCTTCTGTCATTTTATTAAATGATTTTGCAAGCATGCCTGTTTCATCGTTATACTCAACATCGACTCTGGATGAAAGGTCGGCGGTTTTTATAATATTTTCCATCGCGCCCGCGATTTTTCTCATTGGGTTTGTCAGTCCCCTTGTAACCAGTATAAGCAGTAAAGCCGCGAACGCGGAAGCCGCAAGCAGGGTAATTATTGTCTGGATTGTTATTGTATTTGCGTCGGCGTAAAAAACATCTTCTCTCTCGCTTATAATAATAAACCAGTCAAACGGAGAAAAATAAAAAGCCTGAAATATTCTTTTTTCGCCCGCTATAACCGCGGACTGAAGCCCCTGATTTTCTTCAATTAAAATATTTTTTAATAATTGTTCTTCTTCGGGCGTAAGCTGCAGCGCAGATGTTGACATTGCGATTCCCGAGCGCGACTTTTCTATCGAGAAAATTATTTCTGATTCGCTGAGAATTATGCTGCGGCCGTAGAACTCAAGTGTTTTTTTTGCGGCTTCGATCATACCGGGGTTTTTCGCGAAATTATTATCGATTAACAGCGCCCATTGATTATTTGAGTATTTTTCCAGCTCTCCCAGCTTGAATCCCATAAGCTGACGCGCAAGACGGGTAACGCCGTTTACCGCGTGAAAATATGAAGCTGTCTGTGCAAGGAATAAAGGAACGATGATCAACGGCAGAACGACGAGAAACATTTTTAGCCGGATTTTCATATAATAATTTTAATTGATAAAAAGAAAAATCTCAAGCCAGACCCATAAAATCCGAAAATAATAGTATGAAACGTTATAGCATTAAATGTATGCCGGGTAATTTTGAGTATATCGATGTATTAAAAGAATCGGAAGATGAGTACCTTGTTCGTTTTACGCGCAGCAGAAACGGAAATATTAAAACCACTGAAGAAACGATCGCAAGGCATCTTTTTAATGTCTGTTTAAAAACCGGTTACTTAAATCCGATGTCGGAAAATTCTGTCGCGTAATATCCGCGGTTCATTATTAAATGAATAAAACAGAGTGGTACAGGGACACTGAGTTCTGGCAAATTTTTTCTCCTATTATGTTTGATGAGGCTCATTGGGCGGAAGTACCCTTAGTAGCCGACGCCGTTACGCGCCTTTCCCGTTTTAATTTATACGGCGAGACATCAAGCGCCATGTGGAAAGAGCCTTTGGAATCTCCTCCTAAAATTCTGGACATCTGCTGCGGAGTCGGGCGGGTCAGCTGCGAGTTCGCGCGCATGGGTTTCTCCGTGACCGGAGTGGATATTACAGAGTGTTTTTTAAATACCGCGATAGAAGACGCTAAATACGAAAAATTAAATATTGATTTTATCCATTGCGACGCAAGAGAATTTGTCCGCAAAAATTATTTTGATACAGCAGTTAATCTTTATATTTCCTTTGGATACTTTTCCGATCTGAAAGATGATTTAAAAGTATGCGTAAATGCTTATGAATCGCTTAAAAAAGACGGTTCGTTTATTATAGAAACTCTCGGCAAGGAAATCGCTGTCCGCGATTTTGTCGAAGCCGAATGGTTTGAACGCTCCGGCTGCACTGTGCTTACAGAGTATAAACCTGTCGATTCATGGACATTTCTTAAAAACCGCTGGATAATTTTAAAAGACGGAAAAAAAGTTGAAAAAATCTTTACGCAAAGATTATATTCCGCTTCCGAATTAAGAGCGCTTCTGCACGAAGCTGGTTTTAAAAATGTTGAAATCTACGGTGACTGGGACGAAAGCCCGTATAACCAATACGCCGCCAAGTTGATCGTTGTTGGCAGAAAATAAATTATAATTAAAACTGTTCCAAAACATCAATTAATTTACTTGTTGGTAAGTCGCCAGTAAAACATGATCGTAAAATTTTAGTATATTTGTAGGCGGGAGCAGGCTCAACGTGATGTCTCACGCAAAAATCTAACCATGAGCTCAATTGTTTTTTTATTTCCCATATGGTAAAATTAGTCATCACAAATAAAAGGAGACGATTAACATGAGTAAAAAATTAAAAGCAGGAATTATCGGATGCGGCGGAATCGCGGAGCAAAAACACTTAACATCAGTTTTAAAAATTAAGGAAGCGGAAGTTACAGCTCTCTGCGACATTATACCCGAGAAAGCGCAGGAACTGAAAAAGAAATTTTCGCTGAACGACGCAAAAATTTATTCTGATTATAAAGAACTTTTAAAAGACAGTTCCATCGATGTTGTGCATATCTGTACTCCCAACCGTTCGCATTGTCCTATAACCGTTGATTCACTTGAAGCGGGGAAGCATGTTATGTGCGAAAAACCGATGGCGGTAAGTTTTGAAGAAGCGAAAAAAATGACGCAAACCGCGAAGAAAACAGGAAAAGTTTTAACAATCGGCTATCAATACCGCTGCAATCCCGCGCCCTTATATTTAAAAAAGGCGTGTCAGCGCGGCGATCTTGGGGATATTTATTTCGCAAAGGCTCATGCTATAAGAAGGAGAGGAGTTCCGACATGGGGAGTATTCCTTAAGGAAAAAGAGCAGGGCGGCGGTCCTCTTATTGATATCGGCACTCACGCGCTTGATATGGCTTTATGGATGATGGACAATTATAAACCTAAGTCCGTAACCGGAAGCGTTTATAAAAAGTTAGGTGACAATCCCGACAGCGGAAATATCTGGGGGCCGTGGGATCCCAAAGAGTATACGGTTGAAGATTCGGCGTTTGGTTTTATTACAATGGAAAACGGCGCGACTATTATTCTGGAAGCAAGCTGGGCGCTCAATTCGCTCGATGTCGGAGAAGCTATGTGTTCGCTCAGCGGAACCAAAGCCGGAGCCGATATGAAGGACGGTCTCAGGATTAATTCATCCGATCTTGGAAAATTAATGGTTACAAAACCTGACCTTGCCGTAGGAGGCGTCCAATTTTATGAAGGCAAATCGATGGAAGCGAAAGATATTGAGTGTCATAACTTTTATGACGCTGTTTTAAACAGAGCTGAACTTCGCGTAACGCCCGAACAGGCAATGGTAGTTACTCAGATTCTTGAAGGCATTTACGAATCCGGAAAAACAGGCAAACAGGTATATTTTTAATTTTACGCAAACAAGCGGAGAGAAACAATGAAGTTAGGTGTAATGACTGTGCTGCTTGGAGCGAAACCCGCGCAGGAAGCTTTCAGTTATCTGTCATCGCTTAAAGTGCAGACAGTAGAAATAGGAACAGGCGGATTTCCCGGAACCGCGCATCTTGATCCAAAAAATTTTCTTGCGGATTCCGGCGCCGCCGCTTCTTATAAGGAAATGCTGAAAAGATACAATCTTGAGATCAGCGCGTTAAGCACTCACTCTAACCATGTGCATCCGCAAAAAGAGATCGCCTGCAAAGCTCACGAGGATTTTATCAATACCTGCAGAGTCGCTCAAGCCTTGAATGTTGACACAGTTGTTACATTTTCAGGCTGCCCGGGGGATCATCCGGGAGCGAAATACTCTAACTGGGTTACATGCTCATGGCCTGAAGATTTTCAGAAGATTCTTGATTATCAATGGAATGATGTGCTTATACCCTACTGGCAGTCCGCCGTAAAAGAAGCGGCGAATTACGGCGTTACGCGAATAGCGCTTGAAATGCATCCCGGATTTTGCGTTTACAATCCGTCGTCTCTTTTAAAATTACGCAGGGCGGCGGGAGACGCAATCGGCGCGAATCTTGATCCAAGCCATTTATTCTGGCAGGGAATTAAGCCCGCGCAGGCTGTTAAAGCGTTGAAAGGCGCAATTTATCATTTTCACGCGAAAGACACTAAACTTGACGAAGTGAATGTTCAGGTTAACGGAGTGCTGGATACGGGTAATTACGCGAATGTTCTTGACAGAAGCTGGGTATTCCGCACAGTCGGCTACGGCCATGATTATCTTCAGTGGAAAGAAATTATTTCCGCGCTCGCCGCCTCGGGCTATGATCGTTCAATCAGCATTGAACATGAAGACAGCCTGATGAGCGTCAGCGAAGGACTCGAAAAAGCGGTGGCCTTCCTGCGTGAGGTGCTAATTTTTGAAGAACCCGAAAAAATGTGGTGGGCTTGATTATTATTTTTATATTTTAAATTGTGTCTTTAAGGTTCTCGGTGCCTTCGATCAGCGCGCCGAATCCGAATTCAAAATTACCCGATCTGATATCCTGAGCGAGTTTTTTCGCGTTTTTGTCCTCCTGCGGCGCTTTCCCTGAAGCGGTCTTTGCGTTTCCGGCGGCTTCTTCTTCGGCATGGGATTTGGCGATTGTAATTGCCTGACGGGCTCTTTCAGCAAGTATCGCGTTGCTGCTTCTTTCGCTGCTCCCCTGATTGAACTGTCTTCTTTCTTCTTCTGTGATATTTGCCGTGGTAACAAAACTGCGGACAGTTTCTGTTTTTTGTTTCTTAAGCACATACCGGGAATTGTCCACTTCCGGCATAGCTGGATCTTTTTTTGTGTGTTTATCGCTTTGAAGGTGAAGGATATCCTCAACTGATAAAATTCTTTTTTCTTCTTCTTTACCCATGGCGGTATTATACTTGATTTAGTTCCGAAAATCAAGCGCGATTATTTTTTACAACGCGCCGACTACTTTATGCGGCAAATATGGTTCTTCAAGGTATTTTATATCATCTTCCGTTATAATAACATCTAATGATTCAATATAATCCTCCATATAATTAATTTTTGTTCCGCCGATAACAGGCGCGGCTACATAAGGTTTTGATAAAAGCCAGGCAAGCGCAATATGCGGCATTTTTTTCCCGTATTTTAAGGCGGTTTCGGCGAGTCTATCGGCTATAGGTTTATCAATGTCCGCGCTCTTTAAATATTTGGCTTTATATACAGGATCAGTCTCGCTTCTTTGACTTCCGATAGACCAATCACGGGAAAGGCGGCCTGAAGCCAGCGGTGAATAAGGAGTGCAGGATA
>Ga0209755_10007263_pt1 | contig 12031 bp, 11 predicted proteins | sample TergutCo191P1_FD_187301 | JGI IMG/M metagenome (GOLD analysis project Ga0209755, IMG submission 187301) | Cornitermes sp. P1 segment gut microbial communities from Petit-Saut dam, French Guiana - Co191P1 (SPAdes) (version 2) | ecosystem: Host-associated > Arthropoda: Insects > Digestive system...
ATATATGGGTTCAACTTGCGGTTTTGCTTTATCGATTCCGGTAAAATTCGTAAAAAAAGTGAAAAATTTTGGGGAAAGAAGAAGAATTTAACCACGAACCACACAAACCACTCGAACAAAAGAACTTTTCTGAGGTAGTTACTATTCAATCATTAATTAAGCGCATGCCTAGAGAACTAATTAATAGAGGTGAGGCTGGGCAGTATTTCCTAACCAAGCCAACATATACTTAAAGCGCATGCCAAAAAACTATTATACAAGGCGTGTGCGTGAAGCTTGCGACTGCGTCTTTGGCAGGATCTATAGGAAGCCACGCCAAAGCGTGCGTTAAACGCAGTCTGCCAACCTAGCAGGCGCAGGCTTTGAGTACACGCCTTGATTATATTGCTTTAGGTATACGCTTGCTTTTTTACACATGGATACCAATCGCTTCTCTAATTGCTTCCACAAGTGTTTTTCTGTCGGGGAATCTTCCGGCAAAACCGGGGATTTCGACAAGTAAGGGGTACTGCCCTGAAAGCTGCCAGTCGATCATGTCATCGCCTAACCAGTCTGCTGTTTCTTCGGTAAGGATCAAAACGCGGCATTTCGCGCTCTCGTCTTTTTCGCCGGTGATTTTTTTAAAAACATCGATAGCTTCTTCTGAATCTTTTACCGCGATTCCGTCTATGCCGATAAAACGAAAAGCGGTAACAAGTTCTTCATCGCCAAGAAAAAAATAATCCACGCTTTTACCGTAAATTTAAATTACAGGAAAATAATTAAAAGCGCTACAAGGAAGCCCCAGAGACAGATACCTTCAGCGAGCGCTACAAGTGGAAGCGCCTTTCCAAAAAGGTCGGGGTTTTCGCTCATCGCTCCCATTGCGGCGGAGCCTATGCGTCCAACAGCGATACCGCCTGCGATACAGGAAAGCCCAACTGCGAAAGCCGCGGCAATGTGCCTCAACGATACAGCTAAAGACGTGTCAGCGGCCTCCGCGCTGTCTTTTTCTTCAGCAAACAACGATACGCACATAAAACCGCCAAGCAGCATTAAGCAAAAAATAAGCATTATTCGTTTCATAAATTACTACTCCTTATTCTTAAAACGGAAGGGAGCGAACTCCACTCCTGTTTCAATAAAAAATTTATTAAAGAACTCATAGTATTGCAAGCGCATAACCTGAATAGCTACAATTAATCCTTCCAACGCTATTATTATAACATTACCTATTATCATTATTAAAGCGGCTGAGAACGCGCCAGAAAGACCTGAACGCGCCATTTCTTCAGTAAAAAAGAATATAACAAAAGAAAATACCGCGTGAGCCAGGGCAAAAGCGCCTACACGAAGGAAGCTTAATGTATTGGAAAAAAATGTTGATACTGTTTCCAGAATTTCCGCGAATCCTTCTATTATGAAAATTAAAAAATTATTTCTTAGTACAGGTTTTTTACCCGCTATGACGCGCCATATTATCTCTCTAAAAAAAATAAAAAATACCGGAGTTAAAAATCCAATTAAATCATAAAGCTCAAATTTTCCTCCCAGAATAACGCGTATTATTAAAAACAAGGCGTACCAGAACAATAAAAGCCCCGCTAAACCTGTTTTGGAAAAGAAAGCGCTTTTGTATTTTTTAAGCGTACAGCGGTTAAAAATATTAATAATAAGCCCTAGAGAATTAACAATTACACCTATAGCGATAGTAAATCCAAAAAAGTAAAATAATTTTGTTATACTTCCGCCATGCCCAGCCATCGGAAGGATATGGAGAATTCTGTCCATTGGTTTACCGGTAAGCGCTTCTGTAATAAATCTTGTCGGTTTTACAAGAGCGTTTTCATTGGCAAAAACAGAACCGGCGAGCAACCCCATCACCATGGAGGCTATACCCACAGAGACAAGCACAGTAGAAAACTTCGCCAAATTTTTTGGCATTGTTTTACTTTTTCCCGCTAGTATGCCAAGAAGCAATAATACAAAGCCCTGCCCTACATCACCGAACATGATGCCGAACATCAGCGTAAAAAAGAAAGCGACAAGGGGCGTAGGATCTATAGTGCCGTACAAAGGAGCGCCGTAAGAAAACACCACGCCTTCAAAACCTCTTACAAAGGCGCCGTGCTTAAGCGAGACAGGAACTTTTTCTTTCCCATCCTTTATAGAGGGTACTTCTTCAGGCGAAGACGCCGAAATAGCGATTCTTCCAGCTGTTAATTGTGTTAAATCTTTTATTAATAAGGGCAGCATGTCAGAAGGTGTCCATCCCGAAAAATGAAACAAGCTCTGTGTTTCTGTAAATTTAGTTTTTACATCTTCTATAATCATCGCTATGCGCCATGAAGAAATATATTTTTTAATCTCCGTTTCCATTTGAACGCGAAACTTTTCCTTATTATTTTTTATTTCTTCAAGTTCTTTTTCTAAATTTTTAAATTGTTCATTAAGTCCTTTAATTATATCCGCCGGGATTCCGAATGAATTTCTCGATATAGGCAAAGGATCAAAGGATATTTTTTTTAGCTGGGTATCAAGGGCAAAGCGGCCTTTTTTTGAACTCGCCGCGAGAAATAGATTTTCTTCGTCAAGTGGAATTATTATCGCTCTTTTTCCGAGAGCTTCCCTCAGCGAAACAGCGTCTTTAGCGTCAAAATACCCTACGCGCAGGGTAAGATACGATAGATTTTCAAAATCGGAAAACGGAATATTCATTCTGGAAAAAGCCTTTACTTCGTTAATCGTTTCTTTAATATTCTGTTTTTCGCTGAATAGTTTATGCTCAAGTTCTTTTAAAACTTCAATTTCGCCGCAAATCTTATTCACAAATTCTTCGGACGCGGTATCGGGAATGGAAACATCATCATTACTCTGCCATTGAGTATCAGCGTCAATTTCTAATCCTAAAAAATCACCGGCGCTAACAAGTCTTTCTATTGTTTCTTTTATACGAATCATTTCCTGACTATCAGCGTAACTTTCTTTATCAGGAAATTGTATCGACGCTTTCTTGCCTATATATTCCAGAACTATATCTATATCACTTTTTAAAACCGAAAGATCCACAAACATCATTTTACGCGGACGAATCATCAGGCTAACCTCATAAGTTTCATATTGATACCTCAAGGAGCTTAAAAACGCTTGAACTATCCATGCCAAGAGAAAGACCTTCCGCGAGACTTATTAGAAGGTCTTCTTCATAATGTTTTAATTTGATAAAACAATAAATCGCGCTTACAGACATGGGCAGACTATGAAAATTATGAAACCCGCGATGATACAAATATTGGCTAGCTGAGTTTTGGAAATGACGAGGATCTACAGTCCAATGCGCGGCGGATTCTTCATGGTTTAAAAATCTTTCCCATCTCCAGCCCTTCCATTCTTGTCTGACATCAAGCGGTAAATCCATAGCCATTTTTACTTCGGCGGCGATTCCTTTTTGATAAACGCCGCCAAGCAGCCTTGAATCCATTAAATACTTGCTTATTTCTGTTTCGCTTTTTTGATAAAAGCCGCGCAGACGCAAAACCCACGATGAGTTTAAGAGCGATATTTCATCGGAAATAAATTTGGCGGCAAGTTCGCGATCTTCACTGTCAAGCTGCCACAGGCAATCGATCAATCCTTTGTAATATTCAATTGAATTAGCCGGAATTGTCTCTTCATTTGATCTTGCCGGAGATTCCACTGCCTTCATTCGGGTTAAAAGCCTTGGCGGTTCAGCGAAGGAATTAATAACTGATAAAATCTGACGCTCAGATTTATAAGCGACGCGTTTTTCAAGATCACGCAGCAATTCTCTTCCGGGAAGTTCCCTGTAATTATCGGGGAATAAAAGTTTATCAAGTTCGTCTAATGTATGAATACCATAAAGAGAAGCCATCCTTTTACCAAGAAAAGATTTTCCGATTATCCAGCTTGCCTTGGCATAAGCGTAAGGTGAACTTCTCCACATATGGCTTCTTTATCCCTTATCTATTAATTTGTTTATAAGACAATTAAACTCTTGCGTGTTAACGCTTACGCGTGATATTTCATCTTTATAATTATCAAGCTCTCTTTGATATATTTCTTTTATTCTTTCTTTTTCGTCTTCGAGCATTAGTTTGCGTTTATCAATTTCCAGTTTATTTTGATCTTCGTAATAGGCTCTGTTTTTTTCTTCGTTTTCCTGAATTCTTTTGTCTGCCTCACCTTGCGCCTCATTTACAAGGGCAACCGCTTTTGCCTCTGTTTTTAATAAATGCTCAATCGCATTAGTATTTGCCATGTCTCCCTCCGGTCAACGAACTTTTGGAAAATAATTATATACGCCGCGCCAACGACGCGGCTTGCGCATGGCAGCTAATTTTGCGTCGAAAGCAGTTCTTCGAATTTACGCAAAATTTTAAACGCGCTCCCCGGATCTTTTTGAGATTGAAGCTCAGTTTGAAACTGCGGAATTTCTATAAGTTCTGACAAATGTTTTAAAAGCCTTAAGTATTTTTCGGAATCTTCAAGCGGAGATATCAGCATAAAAAGAAGATAGACAGGCTCGCCGTCTAACGCGTCGTATTGCACACCCTTACGCGAAATGCCAAGCACACCGCGAAGAGTTTTTACAGCGTCTGTTTTTCCATGGGGGACAGCGATACCCTTATGTATCCCCGTAGACATTTTAAGTTCCCGATTCAATATTGAGTTTAATATATCCTCGTGAGAGTCATTTTTATCGGCGTTACAATAATGAGCTACAAGTTCCTCAAAGGCTTCGTCTTTGTCTTCCGCTTCAATATCAACCTTGATAAACTCAGGCAGAAATACGTCTTGCAGAATCATGGAAAACCTAAGACTTAATGATCATGACCGGTATGATCATCATGATCGTCATGATCTAAAAACAAAATATTATCCGATGAATTATTTTCGCCGGGATTAATGACACCTTCCCAATAACTGGTGTTCTCTTCCGGGCTTGCCTTCATGGCTTCTTCAATAACACCCGCTCCGCTGGGAGTACGGCTAAGAAGGGCGAGACCAAGGCTTATGATAAGAAACATTGAGCCCAATACAGTGGTTGCCCTTGTAAGGACATTACCTGAACGCGAACCAAAAGCGGTGTCCGCTCCGCCCGCGAAGATGCCGCCAAGCCCGCCGCCCTCATCATTTTGAATAAGAACCAATAAAACAAGCAATATCGCGTTTATAACGAAAAATACGAGTAAAACTATACTTAAAATTCCCATTTTTACAGCTCCGAAAAAGAATATATCTCAGTTTATATAAAACTGATAATTTATGCAAGTCGAGGCTGTTCCAAAACTTCAGTTTTTGGAACAAGCTTAGCCTTAAGGTTTTACAGCGCTAGAAGCTGCGCTGCGAGTAAACCTTGCTGCCGGGCGGCACAGACTGAACTATCCACATATTGCCACCGATGACGCTGCCATGCCCTATCACAGTTTCTCCGCCAAGAATTGTCGCGTTAGCGTAAATTGTTACATCGTCTTCGATAGTTGGGTGGCGTTTTTTACCGCTTTCGCCTTTTTTTACGGAAAGCGCGCCAAGCGTTACACCCTGATAAATTTTTACGTTTTTCCCGATTATCGTTGTTTCTCCGAATACAATGCCTGTGCCGTGATCGATAAAAAATGACTCGCCTATTTGCGCGCCCGGATGAATATCGATTCCTGTGCGCCTGTGAATAAGCTCACTCATCATGCGCGGAATTAAAGGCACCTGACGCGAATAAAAAAAGTGCGCGATACGGTGAACAACAATCGCCTGAAACCCGGGGTAAGATAAAATTACTTCGTCAGCGCTCATTGCCGCCGGGTCTCCGCGCACTGCGGCTTCCAAATCTTTGGCAAGGATTATTCTGATTTTTGGCAATTCCTCAAAAAATTCTTCAATTATCATCGCGGCTACCGCACGGCAGCCATCATGTCCGCAGCTCAATTCGCCCAGCCGCGCGGAGAAGGCAAGGCTTTTTTCCACTTCGGATCTAAGCGCCAAGGAAAGATTATTAATTTTTTCTACGGTAAATATTTTTAAACTCTGCTTGCCTGTATCAAGATTTTCCAAATAACCGGGAAATAATAATTCTTCCAAGCCGCGAGCGATATTGTCGATACTTTCCCTTCCAGGAAGATTAATCGAACCTGAATGATTTACCATGCCATGAGATTCGTAATTTTCGAGCAGAGCGCCTATGCTTTTTTCTAACCTGTTCATAATAATTCCTAAGAAATTTTACCACGAACCACACTAACCATCACGAACCTGCTCTCCGATATCTTAGCGGAAGTTCGTGGTGTTCGTGTGGTTTGTGGTTAATCATTCTTCTTTCTTTCCCTTCTTTGCCTTGTCTACAAGTGTAGAAAGATCTGAGCCACCTTTGAAGCGCAGCACATTTACCATAAAAATATTGAGCTTATTTACAATGTTCGGCGGCAGAAGGTTACCGTCAATCTCAACAGAAAGTATCGGGTAATTGCGCTCCCTTGCCCAAGGCGTAAACAAACCTTCGATTACTCTGCCGATAAGACATGCAAAGGGGCTGATGTTTACGATACCGGAATAGCCTTCGTCCATCGCCGCTGCCGCCGAACCTGAAGAAACAGCGATCTCTGAATTGAGTTCCAGATTAACAAAGTGCTCAACCGTGTACTTCATTATCTCCCTCATGTCGTGAGGCGTTTCAGGGATAAGCCCTGTCGGCTCTAAAATATGAAGCACCTTTTTTTCTATATGATGTTTCCACCATTCTTCTATTTGCAGTTTCTTTAAATCGCGTGAAGGCTTGGAGAACAATCTTGTTCCCGGCTTTCGCAGTTTAATTAATTTTTTAAGCGCGTAATCGCGAACAAAGTCCAGGTAATGAATCCATTCGCTAATGCCCGCTATTTTTACAACGATGCCGCGCTCGCTCATAAGCTCGATCAATTCGCCTACCGCGAAATCATCGCGGCGCACATAAATCTCGCCTACAATTAAAACGCGGGGGCAATCGGCTACTTTTCGCTTTAACGGAATCTTTTTTACATCTTCAGCGACATTTTTAAGTTCTTTCCATAAATCATCGGGGTTATGTTCAACGGTGTGCATTAACTTGCGCCATGAATGTTCAAATTCTCTTTCCGCTTTTTTTGGGTCTTCGGCTGTCGCTAAAAGTGAACATTGAATATCTTTTAAATAGTCAGATAACACAATCCCCTTCCACATATTTTTAGCAAAACTGGGACCTAGTTCCGTGTAGGAATTATCAGCGGAAAGAATAAAGACGCAGACATTTTCCAAACGTAAATCGCGGAAAAGATTTTCGTAATAAACAAAATACTGCCCCGTACGACATGGGCCTGTTGTTATCGGCACAAAGAGAAGATAAATCTCGTCCTTGCGGTATTTGTCACTGAAGAAATATTCAAGAGCGCTTCCCAAAACCAAATGACTTGGAACACATTCCTTTCCTGAGGCGTGAGCGCGCGCCATTTGAATAGTTTTTGTTGTGGCAATCGGCATTGCTTCGGCGTTGTATCCCAAATTGCGAATCGCCGCTCCCATGTACTCTGTAGAAATATTTCCCATGTTGGAAAGCAGAATCTTTACCCTCTTATTATTGAACACAGGAATTTTTTCGCCTGTTTTTATATTGTCTATGCGAAGATCAAAATCACCGGCGTCAGTTTTTTCACTGACAAATCTAAGTCCGTTATCAAAGCGTTCGGCTTCAATATCGGTTTTCTTAGCGCGGTAACCGTCGATTATATCGAGGAAGGCTTCAACACGGGTATCAACGCCCGCGTCCGCCGAGTGCGAATCGAGTTCCAAAACGAGGAAGGGTTTTTGCCCCATCATCCATTTCACGTAATGCAGAATGAAGGAATCCGGCGCGCAGGAAAAGTTTGTAATAAATGTAAGGTAAATATTGTCTTCTTTTTTAAGCAGACTCGCCGTTTTTAAATCCTGCTGACCATAGAACCAGTACATATTCTCAAAAATAGTCTGATTCTTGAAAGGCAAAATATCGAAGGGAATGATTGAATAGCCGCGTGTTGTAAACTTGCGCGGAATTCCCATATTCGCTTCAGGAGTAAACGCATTGTAAGGGCGGCCAAGGATCGCAATAACAGGGCGATCCGCTTTTCGCGCGTCCTCAAGCGCCTGTAAGCCCATTTTCTCCGCTGCTTCAAAGTAGGCTTTTTGCTTCGCCCACGCGGTATCGAACGCCGCTTTTGTTTCCGCTTCGCTTATACCTAAGAACTTTGTCATTACGCAGAAGAGTTCAAGCGCTTTTGCTTCGCCGAATTTAAAACTTACAACCAATGGCAGCCACTTTTTAGCGTCAATATCTGGGAATGCTTTTTTCATGTAATAAGGAAGCGCCTGCGTTATGGGACAAAAGTTAGCGTGTACTTTTTCTTCGTAGCTTGGCATGTCGCGGAAATGTGGAAGCAGCACAAAATCCGCACCCTTATCGAGGCAGTCCTGAATCGCTCCGTGCGCTATTTCCGCCGGGAAACAGTATTGAGCTTCCGCCCTCGCTACGCCTGCGTGCGCGACTTCTGTAGAAAGCACAGTTTTAATTCCCAACTCATGGAAGAACCACGAGTACAGCGGATATAAAGTATGTACCGAGAACGCTCTGGGAATTCCTATCGTATAATTTCTTTGTGCTTTTGTGTTCTTTGTGTCCTCTGTGATCGGCGCGGCGAATTCCTCAAACAACATCTTCTGCCGTTTTTCTACATAATCAAAAACAGGTACGTCGTTTACCTTCTTTCGCATATTTGTGTACTTGTTACAACGGCCGCCGAACATATACTTGTGATTATTAACATTGAGCACCTGTATAGGGCAGAGATTTTCGCAAGCCTGGCAGGGGAAAACTTTTTCATAACCTATATCGCGGTTTATGATGTCGTCGATAATTACAGTCTGCTCTTCAAGAAGCCTTTCCTCACGTTTGCGTTTCGCGAGCAAGGCAACGCCGAAGCAGCCCATAAGCTCCGGCGAAGGCGGAACAAGTATTTCCTTGTTGAGTAACATAGCGAAAGCGAGAGGCACTGCCGGGTTTTTCGCGACGCCGCCCTGTAAAAATATTTTTGCGCCGATTGTTCTGTTTCCTACAACTCGGTTTAAATAATTGGACACGATTGAGCATACAATGCCCGCCGTGATATTTTCTTTTCCGGCTCCCTGCTGAAGCGCGTTTCTAATATCGCTGTTGATAAACGCCGAGCAGTGTTCGCCGAATTTACACGGCGCGTTAGCGTCTAACGCGATGGGACCAATATCTTTCGCGCTGTGGATTGATAAATCTCCTGCGGCGGATTCTTCCAAAAATGAACCTGTTCCCGCTGAACATGCTTCGTTCATCGCATAGTCGATTGGAACGCCGTTTTTTAAAAGCACATACTTCGCGTCCTGTCCGCCGATTTCAAAAATTGTTTCTACACCCTTGTCAAAATAAGTTGTACCGACAGAGTGCGCAATAATTTCGTTGTATACGCCAGGCGTTTCCAAAAATACGCCGAGTATTTCACGGCTTGAACCGGTTGTACTGACAAGGCGAATGTCGATATTTTTACTGCCTGTGTCGGCAATTACTTTCTTCTGAATAATCGATAAACATTCTTTTAAGGCTTTAACAGGATCGCCGTGAGTGCGCCCGTAATGGCTCGCGACAACTTCATCGCTTTCCATATCGACAAGGCAGGCTTTGGTTGTGGTAGAGCCGCCGTCAACGCCTAAAATATATTTACGTCCGGCTTGTACCTTGCCATCGGAACTATTAAAAACTTTTACTTTATCTTTCCAGTCGCGCAAGGCTCCCAGAGCGCCGAAACGAATTTCGTTTGCTTTAAGCAAATAATCTGCATGAGGAAGGCGGCTTCCCGAATTGGGAGCCAGAACCGCCGCACCCAATGCTTCAAAAACAGGAGCGCTGTCCGGAATTATAAATTCAATCTGCGGAGCTTTCTCGCGGATAAAACGGATAATGTGGCGGTTAAGTGTGATGCCGCCTGTCAGCACTACCCTGCCCGATGTCACCTTCGCGCGTTTTAAAAAGTCGATTACTTTTACTGCCATTACATCGGAGAGCGAAAGAACGATGTCGTCCTTCGTCGCTTCGCGCTTGTTAAGGCGGTGGGTGCAGTCGCTCTTCATGAAAACAGAACAGCGCGTGGAAAGCGAGTGCACCTTCGCGGTGTCAGGAACCTTGTCGATGTCATTAAGAGTCATGTCCATGCGGGCAAGCTGCTGTTTTAAAAACTCGCCTGTACCGCTCGCGCACTTATTGCCGGAAAAACTATTTACGATTTTACCGTTATCATCGAGAGAATAGACAATGAGGTCTTCGCCGCCCATGCTGACAACAGCGTCGGCTTTAAGCTCCAGGCACTTTAAAGCCGCTTCGACGCACAAGGGTTCCAAAGTGCCGCTTACTTCAAACATGAAGCGGCCTTCGTTACCTGTAACAAGGGCTGGTAAACCCTCACCTATCTTGCCTTCCGCTAAAAGCTTGTGAACCGCCGCGCTAAAATCGCCCTCATGCGGGGTTGCTGCCGTCCATACCGCTTTGTTGTCGTCCAAAAGAACCATTTTAAGGCTTGTTGAGCCAATATTTATACCAAGTGACTGCATTTGGATATTTTAACAGGGATAGAAAGGAGGTTCAAGTGTGAGGTTTTTATTCCTCCCAGGGGTTAATCAGCTTGATGCCTTCGATACCTTCAAAATCGCTAGTGTTCCTTGTTACCAATGTCATATTGTGACAAAGAGCTACAGCAGCGATAAAGGAATCATCATAGGGAATAGTTTCTTTAGCTTTCGCGCGAAGCTTTCCCCACTCTACAAATACATCGTTATCGAGAGAAACAATTCGATTTTTAAAAGATATCGGTAATTTCATATAAACCCAGACAGTCAAATCATGTTTTCGCTTTCCTTCAGGCATTCTTTCTATTCCATAACACAGTTCACCAATAGTAAATGCAGATAAATATATATTTTCACAATTAAAATAATTCAAAAAAGATAATACTTTAAAATCGGCATTCGGTTTTATTGTTTCTGATATAACATTTGCGTCCAATAGGTATTTCATAGTTCAATCTCCCTGGGATAATGTTTATTTCTTGGAGGTAACTCCAGTTCTACACCATACAATGGCGAATTCCTAAAAAATTCTACAATTGACATCTTTGGCGTAGTTAAGCTGATATATTCGTCATAAGACATAACAACTGCCTTTTTTTCCCCATGTATTGTAACAAATTGAGGGGTTTCAACAGCCTTTTTAACAACTTCGCTGAACATCGCTTTTGCCTCCTGTAATTGCCACTCTTCCCTGTTCTTTGGTTTTGCCTTGCTTTTTGGCTTAGCCTTTGGTTTCACTTTGGTCTTCATAGTTTACTCCAATTAAATCTGACTAGTATGACTATAATATAGTTTGATATATTTGTCAAGAAAATTTAGGTGAACACAAAGGCTTTTCATTGACATATATTAAAATAATAAATAATATGGATTATTGCGCAGTTTTGCGCTATTTTGTAGTAATACAGTAAAAAGGAGAATAAAAGATGAAGAATTTTAAAATTGCGTTAGCGGTATTAACCATTATGGTTATCGCGCTCTCAGGCTGCGCGAGCAAGCCAAAAGTAAGGATTGTAGAGCTCGAAAACAAGGGCTCAGGTATGGGTGTTTCTACTCCAGACTGGATTAAACTCTATACAGCCAGCGGTATTACAAAGGTTCAGGCTCAGTCTGAATTTAAAGAAAAATATTGCGTAATAGGCGAAGAAACAGGCGTTAACAAGCAATTTGTTCTTGCTTGGGCGGATAATTTTTCCGCGCAGCAAAGAATCGGCGCTATGCTTCGCACAAATATCGCTTCCGAGTATCAGGCTCGCGTTCAGGGCGCGGCGCAGTCGGTAGGCGGATCAACATCTCAATCACAATCAGGCACATACGAACAGCAGATTAACAATGTAATTAACGCGATTGTAAATGTAAGCTATTCAGGCGCGCAAAGAGAAGCCGACTGGTGGAGCCTTCGCAG
>Ga0209755_10007264_pt1 | contig 12028 bp, 9 predicted proteins | sample TergutCo191P1_FD_187301 | JGI IMG/M metagenome (GOLD analysis project Ga0209755, IMG submission 187301) | Cornitermes sp. P1 segment gut microbial communities from Petit-Saut dam, French Guiana - Co191P1 (SPAdes) (version 2) | ecosystem: Host-associated > Arthropoda: Insects > Digestive system >...
ATTTTCTGCTTGAATAAAAATATGGTTTAAAATTTTCCCAAGCCGTAAGTTGACGGGTCCATCAATATGACATTCAAAGTAAATGAGATTCCCATAAGTGGCTATCATATGACTTGTCCTTGGAAGGAGAGAAACAGTGCTACATTTTTCTTTGCACTACTTGTTCAGCAGCATATAATGATGATGAATTTACAAAAACAAATTTCCTCCAGAATGTAGACACATGATTTTGTATACTGCACATAACAAAGGCTTCACCATGCGTGTGCGCATGCGTGCACTCCACTCTTCATATACCATATTTACCTGAATGCAAGATAAGGTTTGTTCCTTATATTTATGACATAAATATGTGAGGTCTTAATTCAAATATAAAGCACCAAAGCAGACAGTGCCAAACCAGATCACCCTCAACCAAACCAAAGCCTGCACTGTCAAATCGTCATGTGCGATCTGCACTCTTCTAGATTATTACACAGTTAGCAGTGGGAATTCCTTACCAACGCTTCAGGACAACCTATCGGCCCCATCGTCATACATCAAGAAATTCAAAAGAGAGAACACAGCATGACTGAAATTAAGCGACACAATCTTTTTTGGGGGACTTTGTTCATCATCTAATTTTTTAAAGGAGCAGGACATTTCGAAAGCCAGATCATTTTCCATTTTCAGGCAAAGAAGCACCTAACCTAGTTATTCTCAATCACTGCACACCATAGAAACAGTGACTCATTACGACAACATGTCTAGTCGCAGACTAGTAATAGGAAAATCGTTATTGAAAAATTAACTACAAGACTAAAAAATAAAACCATGAACAATACATACACTAAAAACCTTAAAAACTGGCAAGAACTAAGACTGAGCACACCAAAGAAACAACAAAGCAGAAAACACATATTTAGAATTCCTAACACAATTAACACCATCTGTGGGGAAAACTGTGAATTTTCACTGGTTCAAGTAAGTTTATAAACCATGAAATACAATCTTTTGTGACCTGAAGATGGCCCACAGCAAGGGCCGAAACATGTCATCAGTTGAAAATAATAACATCTAACAAACTTAGTTATGTTTTGACTCATTTAAACCCTCTCCTTATTGCAAGAAATACAAATGTATTATTTAACTGATGTGGTTCATAATGGCATGACAGCACATTTCACCAGCAGTTTTTGTGAAGGGGTTTAAATGCTGTATACCCAATGCAATGGATGGGACTGTTGTTGGTATGTTGTGGAACTGCAGTGAAGTGGGTGGGAAAGTCAGGAGTTTGTGTGAAGAAGAGGTACTGACTGTGAAGATGGAGACAGTGATACTGATTGGTAAAGGTCAGATACAATCTGACACACTTTGTGTATTAAGTATATGCATTAATAATAAAACATTTTTCATAGCAGATGCATTATTTTTGGAGAGGTCATCTTAGATTTGGATAAATATATTTTCCCTTGACAGATGTGTTTTATTTGCAGAGTCTTCAATTAAAGTTGTCTTGCATTCGGGTAAATACGGTATTAAATAAAAACCTTAAGCACAAGCCAAAAGTAGACTATGGACCACCAGTTGCCCTTAAGATTCATTCTAGTCCCCAGAACATTTACATTGATTTCAGAATCTTTCCTTCCCACTGTATTTCACAGTGTAATAAGATGTGAACCCCATTTTCTAATATAGTTACTTCAGTTCCTGATGTTTGGGATCTGTAGCACACATTATTATAAATGTAAAACACAAAGTTCATTACATGGGCCAAACGGACTCTCAGTACTCTTCAGATGGTCTGGGAAAGAATATGTCAGGGAAACCATTGGTCTAAGGTTTGCTGTTCTGTCATTATGTACCAGAGCTGTTAGTAATTACAAATAAAACCACAACATAGCAGCAACAAATGGATGTGAAAGGTACCCGTGCTTCATGTGTTATTACAGTACTGATCTTTGCCAAAGGACATTATGAACAATACAGCCAGAAACTGGAAATGTTGAGTTTTCCAAATGAAAGTTCAGTTAGTTTTATATGTCATAAAAAATAATAGATCAGCAGTTTCAAAATTGATGTTTCTTCAACCCTTCCTTAAAAAATTAAAAAAAAAACATGAATCACACCTTTTTTACTTGAATTCAACATACTCTTCTTTCTCTTCATTTAGGATGCCTATTGCCTTTGCATATCCCTCTTCTGAAAACCTTATACTAACATTTCAGTTCTTTTTCTTCTGAAAGAAATGGACGGTACTGTGTCTTTGCAGCTATGCAATGGGAATAGCACAAGGGAAATGACATATTTCTGCAACAAAATATAACACCACTGACATCATTACCATCTTTAGTAAATGTGCTTTAAAATTTTGGCAGCACCCACAGGGTCTGCTGTTATACATATCTCTTTCCTAGTAAACTGCCTACAAAATATTCAACATACCCCAAAGGGTTTGTAAACCAGAACTTTCCAATTTTGCCATAGCAGAAATTCTCCACATACCTTCCAAGAATTACACATACATTGGAATTATTTCAGTATCCGAAAGGAATCGTCCATGCTGTAAAAAAATATCTGCTTCTGCTTCAAACAACAAACAAGCCTTCAACCAATCTACCATTAACTTTTCACCTATGCACAAACTGTACACATCACATTAGAAGGATACATCAGGATCAGCATAACACTGCAATAACTTAATTCCACTGCCTTCCGGGCACTCATATATAGAAACACGATTGCTTCCAACAGCTGCAAATATCAAAGGCTGCCCTTCTTTCAGATGATGATTGAACTGTGCACCAAAGAGTGGCTGTCCATGATCTTCCTTCACACTAGTTCTAAGACAGATAAGAAAATCAAGTATTTCTTCTGGAATATTACACCCTCACTGGGAAACTAGTTCCCAACATTTTGAAGGACTGCAGTACCTTACGACTGGAACTACTTGCCCACCTAGACAAGCATAACATTAAGATGACTTAACTCTAAATCAGAGCTGTCTCTCTTAACATGCTAATTCTCATCCACCTTCCTCCAAACAGTTAAAACAATTAACAAACAATTGTCCTCAAAACACTTGAATTATAATGAAAGTATTTTTCCTGACAACCTCCGATACATACACATAATGGCTTCTGTACACTGCATAATAGTATTCTTTTCTACTTTGTGTACTTAGCCATTTGACATGAAATACTTCCAGTGTACTTTATGTTCTTCTACACATTACACAAGAGATCAAGCTTCAACCACCTAAAAAAGCAATTAGACATGTTTTATACAAAATGATTTGAAGTACTCCCTGATGGTGAACCTATAAGGTTTGAAACATGTGGGAGTTTCACTGTTTTAATATCATTATGAATGTGTAAATATCTAATAGTGTGCATTTTGTTTGTTGAGAACTGATATTACTGATTATAATGCTTGGAATTAGTAACATACAGACTGCTTAGGAAGCTGACCTGGCAAGTAATCTGGTCACCACTATAACACTTGCAATTGTCCTGTGATTTAACTGTTTTGCTCTGGAAATTAACTGTTTTTATATTGACACTTGAAACAGTTATTGTATGAAATCATGACATGTCCCATATCTCTTGCTCAGTCACGTACAAGATCTATAGAATGTAAGTAAATTCTAGTCTGTATACAATGAAGAGCTGCAAACTGCCCAGTGTTTAACACCTTTTCACCTCCCTCCTTTCTGACAAAGATTAACTTTGTAAGTATCAGAAACATAGGCCTCGAACATTGCATCAAAACTCACATTATGTTTAGGTCTCATCTGCCAAACATTACAATCAACAGCGACAATGAAGCCTGTCTTATGGATGCATCCGCCTCAGAAATCAGCTCCTTCACCTCTGCTACTTGAGTGAATCACAACTGAAGGCAAATGCCACAAAAATGTAATAGTGCAACTTTTGTGTGAAAGAAGATTACAAAACCTGCTCATTACAAAAAGGACCCCTTACACGCTAATTTCCTATCACTGCCTAATAAATGCTACACATACGAAAACTTGTACTGAAGCTTCATGTTGTTCTTGACAATTTTTTTTCGTCCTCTTCGTCCTTTTCTTATTTTACAGGTTGGTGTCTCACTTCGTGAAGTATTGTCAGTTGTAGAAGTGCTTCCTACACTAGACGTTTCATCCTGCAAGAAACAAATATATTTCAGAATTAGTTGTATGAGAATTACATATTGAACTCGGTAATCACTCTGTGGGTTACCACACTGAACCAGGCCTCATCCATTAAATCAAACCTCTAAAGTGTTTCTTGCCATAATTTTTCACGTAAGTTCTCGGGAACCGTTACAGTACGGCCAATCCATCCTTGTAGCCTACGGACTTGGGTAGAAATTAATTCTTACTGCATCGTCTCCTGAATCTTCCGTATTTGTCGATGGTTCAGAACTAATATGAGCGTTTTTCATTCCCTTCGTCTTCATCCACAAAGAAGCTGGTGACATTGCCACCAATCAGGAACATAAACGCCACTGGCTAACACTCGCCATATCCATAACCTCCACTATTCCCTCTCTCCAAATCCCATCAAAATGTACCGAACATTCCTCTTGATTCTAGGGGGGAAAAAAAATTGACACACATGGTAAATTCCGTAATATGAAAGTATAACCTCAGAAAGTATGAAACTTTACAAAACTTTTTTGATATTCACATGATACTCCCAACCACGCCACAACCATGCAACCAATGCGGCAAAAGTGTCACGGATTACCTTCGTCAACCTATTCAGTATCACAGATAACAGTAAGGTAGCCAAATTATGCGACGATTAGAGGCCCAAAAACAGGGGCCGTGCCACAAAAAATCTAGTGCAAAGCTTAGTTGTTACGACTAATCCATGCTAAGGTCGAATGTGGCAGTTACACGTTTAAGTATGTCAGTCCTCGACATGCCACACGGAATTAAGCAGATTGCTTAGATTTCTTCTGTTATGTTCATCAGTCTGTGACAGTCTATATTCAGTCTGTGGTTCACCGTTTTCCTTTGCGTGCTTGATAAATGCCCGCCAGTCGCCACCGCTCTGATCAGTTATCCCAGTCAGAGCTCAGGATTTCTGACATGCTTATGTTTATCACAATCTTCCTCTGGGTTATTTCATCAACATTAGGGCACCTACATTTACCCATATCGTTCCTATCATTGCGTTGGCAGTCCATGCCTTTCAGCGCGACTTCAACGCGTATGGGTGGAACAGAGCTTAACCTGATTCTGCTGGTGATGCGTGAAACTTATCCTCAAAGTACGTTGAGCGTGGAATTTGAAGCTGTAGGCAGGAAATATTTTGTGGGGGAGATAAGCCAAAAATCTACTAACTCAAAGTTTCGCCGACTGGGTGCAGCAGCAAACAAGGAGTAGTGTTAGTTGAATAAATTGAACCAACTTGATATCACTTTATGAAAGTTTTTTATTGCTCAACATGTCGCCGTTTCCTGAGGATGAATGTAATAACATTCGAAACATGCTGAACAATAAAAAAACTTTCATAAAGTGACATCAAGTTGGTTCACTTTATTCAACTAGTAAGATGATGCACGGTCCAATAAACATAAGGAGCAGTATATTACTTCGTATTTTTCTAAACGGTATTGCCGCCAGGTAGAAACATGCACTAAGCCGACTACATCCTACATAGAGCACAGATTTAAAAAAATCCTGTACTTGACACAGTAGTGGCTCAGGTATTAATTTGTGGTCAATGTGTCTTGTATGTATTTGATCTGCCAATTGTTATTTTCAGTTACTCTGATTATGTGCGAGAGTCTACTCTTGCATGGTTGCTGTTCAGAACAGATAAGGCGTAGCAGCTTCAGTAGTGTGGTATGGCTTTGGTAGTAATATATATAAAGGTATTAGCATAGTGTAGCCTGAATTATTTCTACCCGGCAATTAGTGCATTGTGTGCTATTTTATTCTTTTGTGTGTGTGTTTGTCCTATTCAGAATGCATAAAGTTGTAATTATGGAAAAAAGGTCAAATTACCCAGAATGCAGACATTACATCAATTGCTGTTGCCAGGAATACAGTAGTTGGTACAGTGGTTCGCTACACGCTGGACGGACCGGTAGGGGCGAGATTTTCCGTACTCATCCTGACTAGCCGTCGGGCCCACCTCGCCTCCTATACAATGGGTACTGGGTCTTTGCCGGGAGTAAAGTGGCCGTGGCGTGACGTGGCGTTAACCACCCACCCCCATCTAGCGTCGAGGTTAAAAGTGACCGACTCCCACAAAGTATCCAAATATTTAAGTGATAACGCACAATTTAAATCAACCCAAAAGATTCATTTACATGCTCATTTTTTCTACTCTATAGACGAAAATTTCAGTGTTAATAGAAAATGAAACATAAGCTAAATCAGTGTTAAGGTAGTTGTATTATTTCAACAACTATTGGTAGATAGGTATCACTCTTTTTATAGGACACGAAGGCCCTTAGGGTGAGTAGAGGTTTAGCTCTACTCTTTTTAGGACCTCGGCACTCTAGATGGGGGTGGGGGGTCAGCCCCACGCCCCGGCCGCCTCTACCCCCGGGAAAGACCCTGTAACCACTGTACAGGAGGCTGGGTGGGCCCTAGGGCCGGTCTGGACGGGCGGAAAATCTCGTTCCAACCGGGATTCGATCCCGGACGGTCCAGCCCGTAGTCAGTCGCTATACCGCCTGAGCTACCCAGCCCACACAACTATTGTATATACGTAATATTTTCTTGGCTTATTCCGTTCCAAGGTATCGACTGGTTTTGGATTTACAGAATGTAAATACATTCAATTTAAAAATACTTTTACTCCCCCTCAGTGCCTTCAAGGGACATTATAGAGTGAACTTTACCATTTTACTGTTACCAGGTATACATAACCAAAAGAAAACCCTGCAGCAGGAAGAATAGATCCCCACTGTTAGTATTGTGCCACTGAGAATTGAGAAGCTATTGATATCACGGCAATCCCATGTCTCTTAATAACAATGAAGAGGATTGAAAACATGTTCAGTTTATTTCATGTTTTATTGCACATTTTATTTTGAAATCTATGGACCCTGTAGTGTCTTTGTGTGTTGCACAATATGTAATACATCTTTTGATTTCACAGTGTCTGTCTCCAAAATGAAGAAAATACTTAGAAGATGGACATGTATTTCAACAAAAATGGGAAGACATTTTTTTAATGTAGTGGGTGATAAAATTGTCGGCCTCATTTGCAGTAATGACAACTTCAGTTAGTGGGAAGAGCTTTAACTGGTTCCTACGAAAAAAAAAAGTGCTAATGATTTTTTTTTGTAATTGGTAATCCATTCAAAACATTATTTAAGCTGCTGTGGCAAAAAAAATTGTTGGATTTATTGGTGATGCAAGCATATGATTAGTAAAAACAATGGCACTGCAGCAGAATTGAAAAACCAAATGAATTACATAGGTGACAAACAAAAGCATGAAATTTATATGTGAAAGTGTCCTCAATGATCATTACTGTGTTGCATTATTGGAAGATGCAGAAAGTGAATACGGTGAAATAATTTATCAAACTAATATAAGGTGATTAAGTCGAGGGGTCAATTTTTAACGGATTTTTTTATGTGCAGAATAAGATCAAATTACTCACACAAGACAAGAGCAGAGATGTTGAGGAATTGAATGATGGATGCATGACTGATGTAGCATTTCTTGTGGATGTTAATAGTCAAGCGAATATCTTAACAATGAGCTACAAGGTAGAGAAAAACTCATTATGGAGATGTACAACAATCTAAAGGCCTTAGAACACAAGCTTCGGCTGTAAGAAAACCAATTAAATCTGCAATAGCCTTGTTCATTTTCCACGCCTAAACCTGTTTACACTGAATCATTGACATGTAATCATAATAAACAAGGATAATCACTTAAATCTAGATTCACAAAGCAAAAATACTGTGCATAAATGTTGAAAATAAAAAAAAAGGACTGGCAAAAGTAAGGAAATAGCACTTTACTGGAGAAAGTGTAGTGGAATTTAAGTATTTATTACATCAAGAATCAAGGCAGAAGGTATTTGCATACTTGGAACTAAATACCAAATTTTACCTTTTCATGGATGCAATCCTTTATCATCTTAATATAACACTGCCACTAAAATCAGTATGAGTGAACCAAATAGGAATAGATGGATTGTACAAAGATTAAAAATTTCCAATGGAAGAATGTGATTTTTAAATTTATTGAAAACAGCTTTGACCTTAAAAGGGAAACAAAAGACTGTATCACCAGATATCAAATAATATATAAAAGAGTAATAAAGGGATAAAAAAATAGAGAAAATGACAGGTATATTTTAAATGCAAACAATAAAACAAAAAGTGTGGCATATAATAAACAAAGAATTTGGGAAATCCCCTTAATATGGACAAGAAATTGCGTACTGGAAGAGAAAAAATAACAAACCTCCAAAAGGTAACAGAAGTTCTAACCCCCCCTGAATGAATTGCATATGAATTTTCAAACCAAAATAGCAGCCACTTTAACTGCCAATTGTCACCACAAAAGATTAAGTGCTGTCCTAAAACCATATTCATTTTTCCAGTAACTGAAAATGAACTTTTGAAGTGACAAAGTTTAAAAGGTAAATTTTCATCAAGTTTTGATGAAATTCCAGAAAACTTAATCAAACAGTGCATAAAACATATTAAAAAGCCTTTACTTCATATTTACACTGCTCCTTTAAAATCCAGCATTTTTCCAGACAGGCTGAAACCCTGTTTATAAAAGAGGGGATATACATAATGTACAGAATTATAGACCAATATCAATTTTATTGATTTTTCAAAAAGACTGGTAAAGTTAATGTATAACAGGTTAATATCTTTTGTAATAAAAACATTATATCAATGGAGGCCTAAAATGGTTTCAGGGAGAATAAATCAACCACAACAGCAACTCGGTCTTTCACTGAAAAAGGCTATGCACAGCTGTTTACATCAGTTCCAATATTGTTTAATTTAACAAAAGCATATCATGTTATAAATCGTAAAAAATTAGTGAATAAACATAATTCCTATGCGATAAGTGGTATAACAAAGTTGTGGTTCAAATCATATTTGGCATACCGAGAACAGTTTGTTGATATAAATCAAACTCTCATAGAAAGTCTACACAGAATAAATATATTTCCCTCTTAACAGGGAAATACAACACTGTATGCTGCAAGACTCAATTCTTGGGGCCCTTTCCTTTTATTGTATATAAATGATCTTCCATTAAATACCCAAGGGACAAATTTGGTTTTGTTTGTGGATGGTACAAACTTGTAGAATTACTGAAAAAGATGAAATTGCTCTTCACCATAAAATGACTTTGTGATAAACACGGAAACAACAGCAGCAATGTCATTGCATACTAAACAGAATTTAAATTCTTAGGCATCTGTATCACAGAAAATCGAAAAATGGAATACCCAAGTACGGTAAGTTAATCCATACTTAAGCAAAGTACCCTATATTATATTATGCATACCTCAAGTGGTACATTACATTAAATAGTAGATTCAATGGATAAAAATGCCACATTCATAACTACAATACATGAAAAAAAAAAAAAATGGATCTACAAGTGACATTGTGCAATGCAAACCTCTTCAGGAAAAGTGTGGTGAATATGTAAATTAAGCTCTACAACAAGCTGCCATATCATATAAAAAATGGACACGATAAAATCTTCTTAGAGAACTGAGATCCTTTCTGTTCCAACACGCATTTTATTTAGTGGAAGAATTTATGTCACACTGATTGTATGTGGATCGTACAAGTACACTCAATATACGTGAGAATGACCAACAAGATGCATCTCGTTGGTCATTCTCACGTATGTGTATCATGATGCACAGTTCAGAGAATGTAAAGAATACACTCAAGTTACCTTACTATCTGTTTTAATTACTACTGTTACTATTACATTACATTATATTGTATTTTACTGTTTTTGATGTTGACGTATTGTGAGTTTATCATGTGATATAAAAAACTGTAAATGAATCTGATATGTCCAACGTCACACATTGTGACTAAGTGAACTGAATAAGTATATAATCCTGAACATATTCAAGAATATTCACAATCCATTTTAGCTTCAAGAATACTTCAGCAAATGATTCCAAGACTTCAAAATTATGAACCATAATTTTTGCTATTTGTTTCACATTTACAGGCAGACACTTAGAAGCATCCATAAAATAAGTAAATGGAATTAATTTATTATGTAATACTAATCTTAACCTGAAGCTTTGTGAAAAGAAAATAGCAACATTTTTATTCTTACTTGCCCAAAGAAAAGTTTCCTGTGCTCAGATACCTTGAGCTAAGAATGACTGTTGTGATAGGCATAATAATCTCATCTGATCTATTCTTTTTCCATTAGCTTTGTGGGCTGGGACAGTGACTCACTACAGGCGGGACAGTCCGAGGATTGGATCCTGGTGGGGGGGGGTTAAAATTTTCTGCAACCATCCAGACCAACCCTCAGGCCCACCCAGCCTCCCACTTAATGGGTAGTGGGTCTTTCCCTGGGGTAAAGCAGCCAGGGGGTGGCATTGATCACTCACCCCCCATCTAGTGATGAGGTTCAAGAAAGAGAAGAGCTATACCTGCTCCCCCTGTAGGCCTTCATGGCCTGTTCTAGGGCAAACTTTACCTTATATACAAAGTGGGTCCAGCTTTATGGAGGAAGATACATTTTTTAATTAAAGTTTTATGGAATAAGGAAGAAATACCCATAAACTGTAAGACACTACTGTATAAAAAAGGTGCTCAGAATAAATGTGACAAGTACAGGGGGACAGTGCCTTTCATTTGTACATATAAAAGTGCTGCCAATTATACTAAGCAACAGACTGAGAGTCAATGCAGAAAAAATAACTGGTTATTACCAAAAGGGATTAAGAACAAATAGGGGAACAATCTATAATCTACATATATTGAGACAGGAAATAGAAAAGGCATATGAGTAAAATATAAATAGATATACTGTTTACACATCTTAAGCAAACATTCAATAGTATTTATAAGACAAAATAAAAATATTACAACAAGGAATACCCACTAAACTTACAAGATTAATTAAGGATGACACTCGAAGACTCTTGAGCAAAAGCAGTTTTAGAGAAATACATTACAGAAAATTTTAATGTTGATGTAGGAGTAAGACAAAGTGATGCATTATCATTGTTTCATCTAGTATTGGTTACATTAAAAAGAAATGAGATATCTGGGGAAATATATAAACTGAAATGGCACAGATTTATGCATGTGCAGATGCTGTGGTCATAATATCACGGAATTTACATACAATGGAAGAAGAATTACAGCAATTAGATAATGCAGCACAAGGAATGGGATAATAAATCAATAAAAAAAAAACAAAAGTAAGTACGAAGACGTACAATCAGTGTAAGAAGATGATAGGAGGGTATAGGACCAAGACAGTCTCTAGTTTTCCTTAATTAGGCTCAACAATAAATGAAGAAAACAGCATATGAACAGAAATAACATACAGAATTAAGAAAGGAAATTAGAACCTATTATGCCTATCATGGATTAATGACCTGTAAATTAATCAAACAACATACTAAAAAGAAGATTTACATGATGTTGATAAGCCAGTAGTAACTTGGACATTGTCTATATGGGACATAATTTATTAATGTGTATTGTGGAATAGTGTATAGTATCCACTATTCCACAAGACAATTTAATTGTGTGAGATCATATGATAACACACCCACTCCTACGGAGCAGCAAGAAAAACAGACTCCGACGTCACCAGTAAATATATAGTATCCCATAGCTCCAATAACAACCAGACGGTAACGGGACTTACATCTGTAAAATGGTGAACACCAATACACCATTTTAAGAATTTTATATCTTTTAACTTTTAATTACACAATTTGTACAACACATTCTACGAGACAAATGATCCAATTTTAGTATCCCACTGTTGTAACACAATTTGCACATCACACCCTTTGAGACAACTTATTAAATTTTATGT
>Ga0209755_10007265_pt1 | contig 12027 bp, 14 predicted proteins | sample TergutCo191P1_FD_187301 | JGI IMG/M metagenome (GOLD analysis project Ga0209755, IMG submission 187301) | Cornitermes sp. P1 segment gut microbial communities from Petit-Saut dam, French Guiana - Co191P1 (SPAdes) (version 2) | ecosystem: Host-associated > Arthropoda: Insects > Digestive system...
AGCAAAGTGGGACGAAAGTCCCGCAAATTGTGTGTTAGCAGCGTAAACAGCACGCGGTCGAATCGCTCGCTCGCTCTTAGCACAGCCAACAAATCGTGATAGTTGCCAAAATCCTCTGCATGGGAGGCCTCTTTTTCCAGCCGCATTTCCACGAAACGCAAATACTCGCCATACACCTCTGTGCCGCGCTGTGCAACGCGCCCCGGCTCGTCAAAGCAAATGATGGTCTCCGGCGGCAAATAATCCAGAAAAGTGGCTGTTTCATGCTCGGAATCACTCAAAATCTGCTCGTCCATCGGAAAAATTGTGATTTCTGAGAGCTTGTCAACGGCGCGTTGGGTCAGCACGTCAATACTGCGCATGTCGTCAACCTCATCACCCCAAAATTCCAGCCGCACAGGAGCCTCCCATGTGGGCGAAAAAATGTCCACAATGCCGCCGCGAATGGCGAATTGCCCCATGCCTTCAACCATGTCGGCACGCTCGTAGCCGGCGCGCACCAGCCTTAGCGCAAGCTCGTTCATGTTGATTTGGTCGCCCTGCTTGATATTGATGACAAATTCTGTAAACAAATCCTTGGGCGAAAAGCCTGTAAACAGCGCGTCTATCGTGCAAACAATAGGCGCAAAGCCGCCTGTCAGCACGTTTTCAACCACTTTCAGCCGTGCGATTGCCGCCTCTTTGCTTGCTACATCAACAAAATTAGTGACATAATCCTTGGCAGGAAAATATCGCGCTTCACTTGCGAAAAACGCCAAATCTGATGCAATTTCCCGTGCATTACCCTCGCTGTGCGTTACAATCACCAGCGGCCGCCCTGTTTTTGCCGCAAAAGCCCACGCCAAATGGCACTTCTGCCCGTCAACTACCCCCGTGCAAAGTGCCGTTGTCTGGTGCGTATTTTCCAAGGCATCCAAGACCTGCCGCACGCTTTCAATCTCCATCAGCGGAGCAATCAGCGTCTCGCTATTCAAGCAAATCCCCCTTTTCAAATAAAACGACTGTATAATTGCTTGTACTCATCAATCGGAGTATCACTCCACACTTGCGCTTCGACATACATCGGTGTCCAGTAAGGAGTATTTTCATCATCCCATTTTGCACTAGGCCAACCATATTTATTGATAATTTGCAATATTTCGTCATATTTATATACCGTTCGCCTAAACTCCTCTGTTTGACCATGCGTGGGGTCGATAGTCGGAAATGAATCGCCGTAAGTAAATGAAACGGTGTTTATATCAAACGAATCAATGGGTATCTTAATATAATCACCACATTTATACCATGTTTTGCAATAGTGATTTTCTCCCAATGTCATGTAATGCGGAGTTTTCCGAATTGCCTTTCCACCTTTTTCTATAAAAAGTGAACGCAATGTTTCTTCGCACATACGTCGCCAATGTATATACCTTCCGTCAGAGTTTCGCCGAGCGAAGGCATTATTGCCTTCCTCTAAATCGTTATGAATCTTATACGCTTCCTCGTCCGTTAAGTCCGACAGACTGAGAAAAGGTTCTCTTTCTTTTTCAAAATAATGATATAAAAACATTTTCCCCATCCCTTTGATTTAAGTTTATCGCACGTACCACATTCAATCTCCATCAGCGGAGCAATCAGCGTTTCGCTATTCAAGCAAATCACATCAACACAATTCCGTGTGTCATGATTCTATGCGTTTCCTTATCCATACGGTGACTTGTTCGCCCACTTCATCAGCATCCAAACCATCAACCATAATCACATCCAGCCCATGCTGCACCAAAAACCACTCTCGTTTTAGCGGAAGCAGGCTTGCAACGTGAAAATCAAAAGAGTTTCGGGAACGAGTTCCGTCATTTGCTTTGTGTTTAACCAGAGTGTCATGCCTTGCATCAAGAAATAGCTTGTGTTGCGGCATACATTTTCGCAGTTCGTTAAGCTCATGCTCCATAATATTGCCAGCATCCCAATCAAACCCCATGGATTCTGGGAAGCATAGCGTGAAAAATTCAATTTCCTGTGCGCCTGTGTCAAACAGCACAAACTCGTTTGTTTTTGTCAGCTCCCATCGCCTGATTTCGTGTGCGATAAACAGACGCTGGATTTCGCAAAAACCCTCTAATGTGTTTTGTTGCAGACCTCTTTGCCTTATTTCCGCAAGTACAGGCAACGGATTTTCATAGCTGACGCAAATGTGCGGCAATGCTCGTGCAACATATGCGGCAGCAGTTGTTTTACCCACAGCCATACTGCCTAAAAGGGAAAATGTCATGATTCCGCTCCTTCTGTTGGTTCAGCAGATTGCGGCTTAACTGGCTTTTCAGACTGATTATATTTGTTCATCGCAAACTCCGCCCCATGCCGCACAACGTCCTCCACGGCCCGCGCCGCAATCAGCACACTACGGGCGAGGTCTATGGCCTCGTCGCCCTTCACTCTGCCCAGCACATGGTCTGACAAATCCATCTGCTCAGGCTTGCCGCCCACGCCAACGCGCACGCGTATAAAATCCTCTGTTTCAAGCTGATATAAGATGCTCTTGATGCCGTTGTGGCCGCCCGCGCTGCCGCGCTCACGAATACGAATACGGCCCACGGGCAGGGCAATGTCGTCATAAACAACTATCAGTTTAGTTGCAAGCTCGTCCGTTGGTATTTTGTAATAACGCACAAAATCCCGCACGGCCTCGCCGGAGCGGTTCATATAAGTGGTCGGTTTCACCAAAACAGTCTTGTGAAGACCGATATAACCCTCGCCGGCATATGCCATAAATTTGGATGCCTTAAAGCGAATGATATTTTCTCTGCCAACTTCGTCCACAACCTCAAAACCAACATTGTGGCGGGTGGCGGCGTATTTGCGGCCGGGGTTGCCCAGCCCTACGATTAGATACATGATATTCACCAGCTATTTTGATGCTATGAGTAGCTGTCCTTCCAAAAACTCAAATCTGTCGCCAAGGACCAGATTCCTCAAATCTAAAATTGTTCCTCGTCATAGGAATCATCGCCGAAGTCAAAATGAAGACCACGACCACAACCACGACCACGACCACACAAGATATAGCAAACGACTTTCGAAATAGTGAGCCGCCTTCGTGCTAAAATCTCCGATTTTGCCTGAAATCACCTACCCATCTGATTTCAGGCCGCACTCGATGCCTCACTTTTCTCAATGTCGTTTGCTATATTTGTGCGGCACAGCGAGGAGTTGTGTTGCGCCTGATAGGCGAGCAGACCACTAATACTTGCCTTTACAGGTGGATAAAGGGGCTGGTTATTTTCAAAGTGCCGTCAATTATTTGTCCGTCTTGCATATCCTCTGTCAAAATTAATGAGCAATTTGCTTCTATTGCAGAAGCCAACATGAGACAATCAAAAAACGAATAACCATAACGGTCTTTTATTTCCATTGCCAAATTTATGGTTTTCCGGCGTACCAGCATAATATCTTCGCACACAGCTTCGATTTCGTCCAAATATTTAACAACTTCGTTTTTGCTCAAATTATGCTTTCGGAACCAAACGTTGCTAGCTTCGTTTAATGCTTGAATACTCGTGATGCAGTCGAAACTGTTTACAAATTCAAAAGAAGCATCCCGCTTATCTGCCTCGTCAACTGAATACAAATAAACGAGAATATTCGTGTCCAAAAATACTCTATCGCGCATTGGCTTCCTCCCGATTAAATTTCCATCCTTTTGTGCTCAATGAAGGAGGGGAAAGCAAATCCGTTTTCTTTCGGGTGCCGGTTTCTTCATGGTTAGGTTTCAAAGGCTTTTTTTCCAGAACAATTACAAAAATGTTGTCTGTAATTTGGTTCTTATACTGGTCTGGTATGGGAATTGCGCCATTTTTGGGTTTTGCATAAAATTCATAGGTCTGCATGTAAACACCATCCTTTTTACTTTCTCAACCGCAGTTTCATTTTGCTTGTTTACCGTGGAAGCAAAATCTGATTGGTGAGCGGATGCCATCAGCATTATTTACTATTCCGCCTCTGCTCCGCCCAGCCACTCAAATTCGTCTGACGCGACCGCGCAACACCCAACGCGTCAGCAGGCACGTCCTTTGTGATTGTAGACCCGGCGGCGGTGTACGCGCCCTGCCCGACTGTGACGGGTGCAATCAACTTGGTATTACAGCCGACAAACGCGCCGTCCAAAATGGTTGTGCGATGTTTCGTAAAGCCGTCGTAGTTGACAGTCACAACGCCGCAGCCAAGATTGACGTCCGCGCCAACAAACGAGTCGCCGATATAGCTGAGATGGCTTGCCTTAGAGCCATCGCCAAAGCTGGTGTTTTTGACCTCAACAAAGTCGCCGATTCTGACGTTGCGGCCAAGGACTGTGCCTTCGCGCAAGTTGGCAAACGGTCCGACGGTAGAGTCGTTGCCGATAGCCGTCTTTTTTGCCACGCTGTTGTCAATAGCAACGCGGTTGTCAATAGCAACGTCTGCCAGGCGGCAGTTAGGGCCGATTTTGCAGTCCTCGCCGATTGTGCTGTTGCCCACAATCAAACAACCGGGCAAAATCATTGTGCCTGCGCCGATTTTGACTTGAGCGCCGATATACGTGTTTTCAGGGTCAAAAATCACAACGCCTGCCATCATATGCCCTTTGTTGATATGCTTGCGCACAATTCCCGCAATCCGCGCCAAGTCCACCCCGTTGCGGATAATCAAATCGGTTTCAACGTCTGCCGAGCCCTCTGCCATATGCGGCGGCATGGTTTCGTAGCCAAAAACTGCCGCGACATGCTCTGCTTTAACAGTCGCGTCACTTGGCACAACAATGTCCAGCTCGCCTATCTTAAAATGCAACCCTGCCGTCATAATAAATCCCCCTTTTGCTCATAACATATGCGTCAAACATTCAAAGGGGAATGTCGCCATCCCCCTTTCACGTTATTCTTCTGTCGTTTCTTCGACTGTTTCTTCTGCTACTTGTTCTGCTTCTTCTTCAACCGCTTCCGCAGGCGGCTCTGCCGCAGTTGTTTCGGCAGTTGCTTCCTCCGCAGCCTCTGTAGCCTTATCAGTAGCCACCTCCACCGCAGGCACTTCATCATCGTAATCGTCGTCGTAGTCATCATCGTAATCGTCGTCGTAGTCATCATCGTAATCGTCGTCGTAGTCATCATCGTAATCGTCGTAGTCCATATTCAAGGCCTCTTTGATGGACAAGCTGATTTTCTTTTTATCCAGATTAAGCTCTGTCACTTTCACCTGCACAACTTGGCCGGCAGTCAGCACATCATCAGGCTTTGCCACATGTTTATGGGCAATCTGGGAGATATGCACCAAGCCGTCAACGCCCGGTGCCAGCTCGATAAACACGCCAAAAGGCACCATGCGCACTACCTTGCCTTCAACAATGCTGCCAAGCGGAAAACGGGCTTCAATGTTGTTCCACGGGTCGTCCGCCTTGTCTTTCAGGGAAAGGGACACCTTGCCTTTTTCCTTGTCCAGGCGCAGAATATACACCTCGACAGTATCGCCCTCTTTCAGCACGTCGGACACATCTTTAATGCGGCCCCAGGACAACTCGGAGACGTGGATAAGGCCGTCAATGCCGTCAAGGTCAACAAAAGCACCAAATTTTGCAACATTGGACACCTTGCCTGTAACTTTTGTGCCTTCTTCCAGTTTCTCCATTGCAGCCGCTCTTTTTGCCTCAGCCTCAATGGCGGCCAGCTCTTTGCGGCCGGCAATCACACGCCACGGGCGTTTGTTTTTGTCCAGCTCCAGAATCAAAAAGTTGTGCTCTTGTCCGACAAATGTGGACAAATCGCGGATAAAGCGGCCCGACATCTGGCTGGATGGCACAAAAGCACGCACGCCGCAGATATTGGCAATAGCACCGCCTTTAACAATTTCCATAATTTTGCCGGGCAACGGACGCCCCTCATCAAGGGCGGCCTCAATGTCGCGATAGCCTTTTTGAGCGTCAATACGCTTTTTGGACAACAGCACATTGCCCTCGCCGTCATTAACGCGCAAAACAAAGACCTCAATTTCATCACCGGGCGTGACAACGGCGGCGGGGTCTACATCAGCTTTTTCTGCAAACTGCCCTTTTTGGATGATGCCGTCGGATTTGTATTTCAAATCCACCATCACTTCACCATTTACGACGCTGATAACTTTGCCCTTGACAATTTGCCCCGTATGTAAAGATGTAATAGATTCCTCAAGCATTTCCTCAAAATTTTCGCCTTTAGCGTCCGGAGCGGCAGTTGCGGCATTGCCTTGCACATCGTCGGCATTTGCGTCCTCATTCGAGTGCGCATCACTAACGATGTCGTCATTTGCAGTATTCTCCGCGCCATTGTGAGCATCCACTTGGATTGGGTCGGGGTTTTCTGCAGTTTTTTCCAGTTCGTTCATTTGTCTGATAGCCTCCTTTATTGTAGCAGGAGGGGTGGATGCTCCTGCAGTTATTCCAATTCTATCATAAATTGAAATATTTTTCAACTCTAAATCGTCAATACTTTCAATAAAATGTGTGTTTTTTTGAATAGCGCGGCTGATTTCGTATAATTTCACGGAATTAGAGCTGGTTTTATCACCGATTACAATCATTTTGTCAACGCGGGCGGCAAGTTCTGCCGCGGCCTGTTGTTTACGGATGCTGTCAGCACAAACTGTGTTCGCTACTTCCAATTTGGGCAAAATTTCACTCAATTTGTGTGCAATTTGGGCAAATTCTTCGGCACTTGCAGTTGTTTGCGCCATCAAAAAGTGTTCCCGCGCCGCATCAAAGCTAATGCCGCCAATCTCTGAAACATCTGAAACTATTATAGCATTGTCCGAAATCCATCCATTTATACCAATAATTTCCGGATGATAGCGGTCGCCTGCAATGATAACGCATTTGCCCGCCGCGGCCTTTTGTGTTGCCAGACGCTGATTGGCGGCAACGCATGGACACGTCAGGTCTAGGTATTTTAAGCCGAGTTCGTTTAGCTTGTCAAAAACACGCGGTGCTTCGCCGTGGGCGCGGATGATGACGGTACAGCCATCCTCAGCTTCCTCGGGCGTATTGATGATGCTGATGCCGGCGGCTGTCATGTCCCGCTCTACAGCCTTGTTGTGCGTCACAGGTCCAAGGGCGGCCACTTTGCCGTGCTTGGCCGCGTCAAAGACGCCGTCCACAGCGCGTTTGACGCCGAAACAAAAGCCGTATGATTCTGCGAGAATTATTTGCATGTTAGCACACCTCGTTTCTATGAGCAAGCGCGTCAATAGCACAGGACTTCTCCCGTCCGATACACATCCCTGTAACGGCGGCCCATGGCCGCCACGCAACCTCCTGACACAACTAGCCTATAGGGCAACGACTGTATGCGCAGGGCATGGCGGCCGCGGGCCGCCGTTACATGCTGTGACGCTGTGGACATGCAGGGGGCGTCAATCCGCCGCCTTCAAAGCCTTCGGAAACGATACCTCATACATCCGTACATCATCCGTCTGGCAATAATTCACCATCCCCGCGGCCTCATATGCCCTGCAGGCCGCGGCGTTGTGCCTGTGCGTCAACACAAAACTTTCGCAGCAGCCATATTCCCGCGCCCAGTCCATCACATGACGCATCAGTAGTCTGCCATAACCCTTGCCCTGATAGCCCTCGCGGATGTCCACGGAATACACAAAAAACTGCGGGCGGGGATTGTTAAATGTTGTCAAAATGTAGCCATATAGCAGTCCAATCACATTGCCGTCCAGCTTGGCCGTGATGGCGATGTTCTGCGGCTCGCTCAAAAACGCGCGGATTTGAGCTTCGTCGCTGTCCGCAAACCACTCAGCGATTTGGCTGATGGTTGCGGCGTCATCAAGGGTCAAAATGTCAAATATTGGGTTCATGTCACTCTCCAGTTGCTGTCAGCGATGCAGGCTCAAAGCTCACAACACCGCCAGACCCGTCATCCCCGTCATATGGCGAAACTTGCGGCGATTCATCCGCAAACTCGCTCAAGTTTTTCAGGGCATTGCCGCTCATGAATATATTGTTGCCGCTGCTTGCCGCAATGCCCGCTTCGGCAAAGACCGCAAGCAGCCGCTTTGTTTCGTTATTGTATTTGTTGTCATGCTGTTCATTGACAACCCACGCGGGATGAACGCGTACTTTCGACGCACCAAAAGCCAGCAAACTGCGGCCAAACGCCAACACACACTCCAGCGGCGCGTGCGCCTGATGAAAAGCATCCACAGAAATCAAAATGTCGTTCACCTTGGCATTGCACAGCATCTTGGCAACGGCATCAATCCGCGCCATTTCCCTGCTGAAATAGCCATTGGTGATAAGTTGCCGCTGTGCCACTCCCGCCCTGAATGCGGCATCATGAATTTGCGCCACAACATCGGGAAACAACAGCGGCTCTCCGCCGAAAGTCATAACAGACTCTATCGGATTGCCGGCGGCCAAATTAAGAACTTTTTGCGCAGCAACCCCACCATCAATCGCCCCGCCGTCAGCCTGCAAGCCATCGCCCCAAGAGCAATGGGCGCAACGACTGCTGCAAGCCCTAGTCACAACAAACTCAACACGCCGAACCCCATTCTTCATTCTTCACCCTTCACTCTTCACTCTTAACCCCTCAATCGCATCCATAACCTGTTGCGCAATTTCATTCAACTGCTCCGAGCGTACTTTGGTGTCGTGATATTCCTCAAAAGAAATAGGCTCGCCAAACGTGACTGTTGTACGCCCAAACGCCTTGTAGCCCGGGGTGATATACACAGGCACAACAGGCACTTTCGCCTTAACAGCAAACAGCGCAACCCCCGATTTAAAATCCCCTGTGTCAATCTCTTGGCGGCGTGTGCCTTGCAGAAAGATAGCAAGGGCGTCGCCATCTTTTAAGACTTCAATAGAGCGGCGAAAGCTGTCCATGCCGGGGTTGTCGCGGTCTACAGGGATGCCGCCCATTGCGTTAAAAAACTTAGAGCCGAGCTTGCTTTGCCACAGCTCCTTTTTTGCTAAAAAGCGTAGATTTCTGGGGCAAACAAGGGCTAACGCCACAATATCGTGATTAGAGGAATGGTTGGCACACAAAATCACGCCGCCTGTTTTTGGCACGTTGCGTTTGTTCACGGGCTTCAGCCTGAAAATCAGCCTGTAAAAAGGTCCGCCGACAGTTTTTACGAATTTATACATGGGCGCAGCTCCTCTAATCTGTCTCGTAGTCCTCAGCCATCAATTTTCCAAGAAATTCAGCAGGCGAAATCGCATTGGGATGCCTCAAGAGTTCTTCATCACGAGTGACGATATAATCCATGCCCACCTTATCCGCACTTACAACTATCAATGCGTCCTCAAAATCCGTTATTGACGAATCAAGGGCAATCAGGCAGTCGGATTTTGTAATTTCAATCACCTGCAGGACGCGCAAAATATTTCTTATTTCGTTTTTGCTGGCAACACTCCCTAGCACTTTCCGCAGAATATAGTAAATGTCGGTTACGCTGCTGATGTTTAGGTAGCCCTCGATACGTTTCTTAGCAACTAATTCAATAATATCATCTGCCTGTGAATTATATGGCTCTCTTGACGCGAGGCTGTCAAGGATGACATTGGTGTCAAGGAGGATTTTCATTATAGTAAACCCCTTTTCGCCGCTCTTTCCTCCCGCAGTACATTTTCATCAAAGTCTGCAGGGATTATGCCTCTAAGAGATTTTATGATTTCTAAGCGGTCGTTAATTTCCTGCTCATCTTCTTCGCCGTCTGAGCCTGCATTGTCCTCTATAATGATAGTCATTTTGCGCCGCACCGGAAGTTGAATTTTTTTACCATTGGCGTGGAAGTATCCGTTTTCATAGTATCCTTGATACGCCTGCAGTTGCACTATAATCGCCCCTTTGTATTTAGATTACGCCTCTTGCTATCTCCACAATCCGCGCCGCAACACTCTCTGCGTTCAAATCGCCCGCATCAAGCTCCACAGCATCATCCGCTTTTCTTAACGGCGAATGTTCGCGCGTCGAATCATCCAAATCGCGCTGCTTAATTTGCTCCAGAATTTTGTCGTAATCATACGGCAGACCTAGCGTTTCAAGCTCATTGCAACGGCGGCGCGCCCGCACATCTGCTGCCGCTGTCAGAAAAATTTTGACATCAGCATTTGCCAGCACAACTGTGCCAACGTCCCGCCCGTCCATAATCACATTGCGTCCATCTGCCAGCCTGCGTTGCATTGCCACCAATTTGTCGCGCACAGCGGGATAAATGCTGACTTTTGACGCGCCAACGCCCATTTCGGCTGTGCGTACCTCGTTTGTAACGTCACGTCCATTTAACACAATGCGTTGACCAAGTTCGTCAGGCGTATACTCTATGTCAATTTCAATCGTGTCCAAAACACCGCAAACAGCGTCTTGGACATTCCAATCCGCTCCCTGCTGCCGGGCATACAGCGCAACCGCCCTGTACATGCCGCCTGTGTCAATATGCACAAAACCCAGTCGTTTTGCTAAAATCTTTGCAACTGTGCTTTTGCCCGAGCCTGATGGCCCGTCAATTGCAATCTGCAAGCTCATACACTCCTTATCATGCACTCCTTCACGCGCACTTCTTGTTAGTCTGTCATCAAGTCCGGGCGCAGCTTCCGCGCCTCCCTTAGATACACATGGTTGATATAATCAGGCGCAGCATCCGTTTCAGCCAAAACCTGCACCCTGATACAGTAGGGCAGGCTGCCCTGCACATCCATTTCTGTCATGCACATCAGAGATGCAGACACAAGGCCAATCTCCCTAGCCGCTACGGCGGGATATACAGCGTCCAAATCCCGCGTGCATGTAAATGTGACCGCAATAATCTGGTCGATTTCCAAGTCGTTTTCAGCCAAAATGGCTTTTAACATCATCCGCGTGCTTTCCAAGATGCTTTCCCGCGTATTTTTAGCCGTTATTGCTCCGCGAATTGCTCTAACCATATTTATCCTCCGTCGCTTTAGCATTTATCTTGTCATCTATCTTACCATCTATCTTATCAGCCGTCGCACTTTGCCCTGCAAGCCATCCTGTGGCAAAGGCAATATGCAAATTATATCCGCCTGTCAGCGCGTCCACATCCAGCACCTCGCCTGCGAAAAACAACTGCGGAACCAGCTTGGACTGCATCGTTGCGGGGTCTATTCCTTTGACGGATACGCCGCCGCGTGTAATAACCGAGCTGCCAAAACCTGCCGCACCGCTGATTTTAACACGATAATCCTTGATTGCGGCACAAAGCGCGCCGCGCTGTATCTTTGAAACATTGCCCGTGTTTTGCTTAACACCCAGCCCTGCGGCAGTTGCCAGGAACACGGCCAGCCGCTGGGGCAAAAAATTCTCCGTTGAAAGGGCATTTGCAACAGATTTTGCAGAATTATTTGCAAAAATGCTCAATAAATGTTTGTCAAGCTCGTTTTCCGCGAGATTTGGCGCGAAATCCAAGGCAAATTCGGGCTGCATGTGCAATTTTTCAGCCAAAACGGCCGTTGCGGTGAGAATGACAGGCCCGCTTAACCCAAAATGCGTAAACATCAGCCCGCCGCGTCCGTTGTATGTAATTGCGCCATTCAGCCGTGCGGTCAGCCCGACATCATCCAGCCCAAGACCCACCAGCTCCGTATTTGCGGCTGTATTGACAGGCACAAGCGATGGAAACAATTTTGTAACGCTGTGCCCAAGCCCTTTTGCAAAGGCATATCCATCTCCGTCAGAGCCTGTATGCGGCGCGCAAAGCCCGCCTGTAGCCACAATCACAGCATCAGCCAAAATCGTCTCGCCGCCCTTGATTTTGACGGCAAAACCGGCAGTATCACGCGCAATTTCAGCCACAGCGCAATTCAGGCGCACATCTACCTGCAACTGCTCAAGCCGCCGCGCAAAGGCATCCACCACATCAGCTGCCTTGTCAGACTTTGGAAAAACTCGCCCGCCGTCTTCCGTTTTGGTTTCAACGCCCATCCCTGCAAGCATCTCAACTAACGCCACCGAATCCAGCCCATAAAACGCGCTGTACAAAAAGCGCGGATTGCATATGGTTTTTTGAATCATTTCA